>Ga0181411_1000718_pt1 | contig 12223 bp, 1 predicted proteins | sample 34SPOviralmetaG_FD_130114 | JGI IMG/M metagenome (GOLD analysis project Ga0181411, IMG submission 130114) | Marine viral communities from the oligotrophic San Pedro Time Series (SPOT) site, San Pedro Channel, CA, USA - 34 SPOT_SRF_2012-07-09 | ecosystem: Environmental > Aquatic > Marine > Strait...
AAAAATCATCTCACATTACGAGAATTCCAAAACGCTCTGAAGGCTCTAGGATTCAACTACACTTCGGATGAATCGAGATGTATCTTCCACAATGCAGACCTTGATGAGAATGGAGTTATTGATATCGATGAATTCTTTGAATCGTTCAATCTTGAGCAGGAATAGGTTAGAAATCATCTTTTGATGCCCGATTAGAGTTGTTCAAACCAGAGCATCGAGCAATTGAAACCATTGCTTGAGGGGAAGCGATAGTGATTGCATGACAAAATCAAGCCAAACATTGCTCGACCAGCAGATGGTTGCTGCGAGAAGATAGGCTACGCCTGTTTCTTCCTCACTAGGGTGGAGACGGGTCACTTCACTTCACCCGAGTCCATGAGCCATCTTCACCGACGTTCCAGAATTGTACTTCCTGACTGACATCAACATACCAGCCAGATTGCCCTTGGACCGAGCCCGGAGCGGCTTGCATAACGCCTACTTCAGCAGCTTGTGCAGCAAGGGTGGCCTTTAGATCAGAACTGAGGTCAATGCTCTGGTCAGCGGATGGAATTCCATCTGACTCAGCCAGATTTTCTGCTTCACCATCATCGAACTCGTCCTCGTAATCATCCGCGTCTGAATCAAATGCATCCTCGACCCATTCCTCCTCGTCCTCGGCAAGATTCACACGACGAACAAGAACAACTAGAGTCACCAAGATGAGACCGAGGAGGAATGATGCAAGCGTCATTGCAGTATTTGTTGAACCAACAGCACCTCCAAGGAGCACCGGTTCCACATCGAAGAAACGTTGGGTAATGAGTCCGTTCCAGTTCACAGTACATGAGCGGTCATCGCCCGCAGAACTGACGTCAACTTCCCACGTATCACCAGTGACGTACTTTGCTTTACCAGCCGTACATGAGATTGAAGTATTGTCCGGTTCAACGATGACTAAATTGTCGTATTCATCGACCCCTTGCAACTGAAGCAGGACAGTATCACCTTGAGCGATATCAAAGCCATCGAGTTCAGCGAGAATGCGAATAGGCTCACCTGGTTGAATGAGCAAATCAATAGCGTGGGTGGCGGCCTCTGAATCGAAAACAAGTTCGTAGGTGCCAGCGGTTCTACCGGTGAACTCCCAATATCCATTTCCGGATGGTGAGGCTTCAAGCACTCCGATGGAATCTTCCATTTGGATGCCTACATTTGTAGCAGGTGCCATGTTTCCATGGGCATCAATGACCTGAATGTACAACTCAGAAGCCTCACCTGCATTGACCGTGAGGCCAGCCTCGTGATCTGTGATGAGGTTTCTCGCTTCACCAGCAACCACGGTAAGACGAATCGTAGCGAAAATACCGTCAGCATTTGCTCGTATTTCGTGTCCACCGACATCGGTTGGCATCCAATGAAAATCGGCGAGGATAAGTTCAACTGAGGCATCTTCGCCATCAACTGTCCAGTTGAGCCCTACAGGTTCGAGTTGATTTCCAAACCCATCGTAGAATTTAGGGTCAAGGTCGAGAGGTACATCTGATGCAAGGACTTCATTCGCACCGTTAAGTTCGATAAAGGCCAGATGACCCGCAACTGTGGTTTTCTGGAACGAAGAATCAAATCGAATATCCGTCGATGCATCGTACCAATTGGCTTCAACACGCCACAGGTCCAAAGCACGAGGTGCGATCGTAGCATAGCCTTCATAGACAATGAAATGAGTGCTATTGCCTCCAAGCAATTCCATGGTTCCATTCACAAGCCACTTGTTGCCCACTGCGTCGATTGCCCAGAAGGAAAGTGTGCTTTGCTGACCAGCGCGGAGCGTGGAAGGATTGAGTTCAAGTTCAGTGTCCACAGCAGTGCCATGAACCACATTCACTTCGAGGGAAGAAGCCACACCATCGTCAATTACGTTGATTTGGTGAGCCCCAATGGTACCCGGGGTCCAATGGACTCGCCCATCCTCAAAGGCAAGGCCTCCGCTTGAAGTGGTGAAGTTCCCAAGCGGTGGTGTGAATGAACCCGTGTATCCGTTTGAATCTGTGCGCGTGGTTACCAGCTCATAGGATTCGCCAGCAATGTACGAATCAAGGACTTCGACCACCGTCAATTGCGAAAGCGAGGCATCTGCAGGAACAACTCGAATTGTTGTTAATCCAGTCACGTTACCGGCACTGACCGTTAGGTTCCACACTCCCGGGTATGTTGCAGTGAATCTTCCAACTGGGCTGATGGTCCCATTCTCTGTGGTCCATGTCTTGTAGCCTGCCTCAGTATGGTTCATTTCAAATCCATACTGATCATAAAGTCTCACCTCAAGATACACAGCTTCACCACTACGGAGGATGAGGTTGTCTTCGAATTGGAATTCATAAGGGTCCCCGGCAATAACTTCGACCATTTTGTTGTCTTCCATCTGATTGAGGCGGGCACGAACGTGGACGTCACCTAACTCGGTTGGAATCCATTGTGGTGTACCAACGCCAGCATAGACACCATCAAGGGTCCAAACCACATCATTAGCAGATTTTGCATTCCCTCGTGCGTCCAACAAGTTCGCCTCGAGAATCGCATTGGAGCGTGCTTGAACTTGAGTCGTGACAATTTCGAGGGTTTGTCCAACACCGGCTTGGACAGTGATGTTGAACACATCAACAAGAGTGCCACTGCTTGCTTCAATACTCACGGTTCCAGCACTCCATGGATAGAACGTGCCATCGCTTGTGATGGTCCCGTTCGAACTTGTCCATTCGACTTGACCGGATACGACGTTGTTGACTGCGTCATAGAGGGTTGCCTCAAACATCGTTACTTCATCAGCGGTGAGTGTGTACACTGGTGATGTGATTGAGATTCTTGTGGCTGTCGAAGAGCTTCTCATAGCAGAATCTTGTTCCTCTTCGAGCATGACTTGTGTAGGCAATGCTTGCCAAGCCTGAGTGCAAAATAACGCAACAAGAACAAGGGTCAGTAGTGAACGGAATCTGTTCGAAATCCAGTCGCTCATAATGCTCCCTCACTCTTCAACCCGTATCAAAGCAACGAATCATTCAACCCATTCAGACCATTCGGATTCATCTGGTTGGCGGTAATACCACGTGCCATTTTCATCTTCAGCCCATTCTGTACCATCATCATCAACACGATGATCGGCCATCCAAGACGTATCTTCTTCAGGCTCTGGTTCGGGCTCAGCCGTCGGCGCTGGACCTGATGGTCCCGGCGCTGGACCTGTTGGGCCTGCGCCCGGTGCTGGTCCACTCGGGCCTCGAGCAGAACGAGATGGTTGATCATCATCGTAATCATCCTCATCATCGTAATCGTCGTAATCAGTGTCCCCACCCCGAAGAGCAACAACCAACAACCCAATCACCACAAGGGCGATGATTGCAACTAAGACTGCACCAACATAGTAGAGGGGGCCGCCTGCCTTGAAGAAGCCACCAACGTTGCCTACAACCTCAAATTCAATTGATTCGGAAACCTTTCCGGACGTCACTGTGACAGTCTGCGAGCCGCTGTCGAGGGTGACCACCTTCCAGACACCTTGCCCTTGGGCCAAGACTTCTGCTCGACCAGTGGAGTCCACATTGGTGCTAGCAGGTACAGGTATTGGGTTGTCATAGGCATCGAATGCAGAAACGGTGACCGTGAAGGTTCCCAACTGATCGACACTGACGTCAGATAATTCAACAATAATCGAACTTACTGTTCGCTGGGCTGCGACGGAAAGTTCCAGAGTGCCACTTGCTTGTGGCGTACTAAAGACAAGCGAATGAACGCCGGCTGTTCGAGCAAAGTAAGCGTATGACCCCTCGCTCGTTCCTGCGGAGATGTCATCCACTGAACTGCTGTTTTCGGTCCATTCGACCGTCTGTGGGAAAGTGTTGCCGTCGGAATCCGTTCCAGTAATCTGGATGGAAATCTCCTTGCCAGCATCCTGAGCAAAGGTGTCAACGGTCGATTCAACTGAGATTGCCACGCCGTGAAGGATTGTGACTGAGACTGAATCACTAATGTTGTACCCTGCATTACTGATGGCATAGCCGGCAATCGTGTAGTTGCCCACACTTGTGGCTTGCCAACGCATGTTGTCAAGAACGAGGCTGGAGGTGATGTCAACTGTTTCATCAGTTGCCTCGTTGATGACGACCCATCGCAGTGTGCTTGCATCAATCGAGTTCGTGTCCTGATCTGCTAGGGTTGCAGAGAAGTCGATGTATTCATCTGCCGTGAGGACAAACTCATCACCCGTCGTTCCATCTGAGGCAAATGCAGACAATGTTGTTGAGATGAGATCGCCTTGACTGACTTCAACAAACAAGCTGACTTCGTGGACCATGACACCATCATCGTAGACTGCAAAGATGGTATAGGCATCTTCGGATGAAAGGTATGGTTGGAAGGTGACCTCATCGTTTGGAAGATCGGCGCCTTCGAGGACCAATTGGTCCGTCCAAGTGCTGTGCGAGAGGGTCCAGTCTGCTTCAATTGACCATCGGTTACCCTTCTGGTCGGTTGCTTTGACCTTCACATCAATCGTGTCATCGGCGGTCAGTTGGAATGTATCCCCAACCGAATCCAAATTGTTGACGACGAGGACAAGAGTCACAATTGCACCTTGCTCAACAGTGATCGAAACTTGGGTCGTTTTGTCTTCATACTTGGCTTCAAGAATCTTCTGGCCCCGAGAAATCGGATCCCAAATTGCAGGTCCACCAGCGGTCAAAATACCATCAGACGTCTTTGTCCAATTTTGACTCGGCAAGTAGACGGGGAGTCTATTTCCTCGAACGTCAATACGAGTGGTATTGATGTAAATTCTGTCATCTGCGGTAATGGATGTTGCTGAAAGATCGAGTTCAAGACGATCCATCTCACCGTGACCGACGATGATAGAGAGTTGACCAACTGCTCCACTGGTTGAGGTGAGATTCAGCATCCAAACGCCTACATGATCTGGGAAATATTCGCCATTTTCTGTGCTGTAATTTCCATTTTCAACAGTCCATGTCAACGACCCTGCTTCGGAGACATCTTGGATTTCGTTATGGAATTGGTCATACAGGGTGTGAGTGACTGAGCACCATACACCTGCCGGGTTAATGCCTGCACAACCTTCCACCGTGAAGTAGGATGGGACGCCTGTGGTGACGAAGACCTGAACGGTGACGGTTTGTCCATTCCAATCTACATCAATGCTTTGAGCACCTACTGCATACGGCAGGAAGAGGTTGCGTTGAGTTGTGTCCATGCTTCCATTGCTCGGCGTATATGTGATCGCTTGATTTGGAACCACATTGCCAAACTGGTCAACCACTTCTGCGGTGATGGTCATTGTGTCATCTGCGGTGATTTCAGAGGCAGAGCCTGTCGCCACGAGGGTTGTAGGTGCGCCGGGTGTGACAGTGACAATTTCAACCGAACACACAAGCCCGAAGCACGCGGAAACGGAGTGCTGGCCAGTAGCGTATGGTGTGAATACCCCCGTTGAGGAGATGCTACCGTTGGAAGCAGACCATACAATCGGTGCGTTGACCGGCATTGAAAGATGATCATATGCCGTGTAAGCAAACGAAAGTGGCGTATCTGCAGTTGTCGTTGGCGCTGTTGGCGTCAAATCAACCGTCGTGACGTCCGTATGGTTGAGGATGATGGTAGGGCGATGATCTGCGAGGGCAACCATAGACTCACTTGCAATGAAGTTCGCCATCATGTCACCGCGGTTTGGTGTTCCGATGATGATCCAGGCGTTGTCATTGTCGATCAGCATACCCTGTGCTCCAATGTCAAACCAAATCCAGCGATTAGCTGTGAGGTCAGTGTCGACGAGGGTTGAAACTGGAGTTGCATCGTAATCGACGCCAGCTTGCATGCCGCTTGCACCCCATGTGACACCCGTTGAGGCACTGTTCCAGGTGGATGCTGATTGACTCCATTGGGTGTTTGTAATGCGGTGAACATTGAAGGTCATTTGATTTGCACCACCGGCAATCACCCATGAATCAAGGTACAGGCCAAGGCTTGCAGAATGGATGCTTGCGTGAGCAGGTAACGGCACTTGTCCGTTGTCGAGTGCGAAGGTCATGTAGGCCTTTTGACCGCTGTTCTGGCCGACGTATGTGCCGACTTCAATGATGTCTGAATCACCGAAATTAATGTCTGCATCAACTTCACTCAAGTGAGTTTCACGAATATTAGTGTGGCCGAATTGCGTGACTTCATTCCCTGTTTGGAAGGTGTAACTGTAGGTCAAATCTCCATTGTCCAGATGGCTGGGGTCGCCAATGGCAAACGACCAGCGTGATGAAGAAGGTCCGGGAATCGATTGGTTCACACCTTGGACCCACCATTGGAACACTTCGCCTGTGTCGAGTGTGCTTGGGAATCTGAACGATGTACCGACGAATGAGGAAGTTGATTCCCAAGAACGATATTTGTAGACTCCAGATTGATTAGCGATGGTCACAATGTAGCCTGTAGCACCAGTTGATGGTGCCCATGATAAAACAGGAGTTGCATCTGGTTGCAAGACGACTCCACTGGTGTTGTACAGCACCTTGCCATCAGTAGGGTAGGTGAGGGTCGGTTGTGAAGGCGGTTGAATGCCATCGACGTTGTCGATGTATTCGACCACAAGGTGGGGCCTCAAGCTTTCGTTGATGTAATTGGAGGAGTAGAACTGGTGGTTGGTGTATGGCGTTCCAACCACCTCCAACATCACCGTCATGGTCATGTTGTTGTTCGCAACGTTCGATTGGGCCAGGCTTGTAAGATCCCACTCAAGCCAACCACTGGATGGATTCAGTGTAAGTGTCGAACGAGTAATCTCAGTGGATGAACAGGTTGCCGAGTTGTTCCAAGTTACGCTGGCTTCATTAAACGAAGAACAGGCGTAAGCAGAAACTGTTGTCGCAGAGGTGCCAACGACATTGTAGCGATACAGGTTCAAGAGCATCGATGTAGGCGTCATCGCTGCAGGCCAAGGCATTGTGCTGAGATCGAATTCCATCAGGATGCTGCTCTGACCGGAACCGGAACTGGAGGTGCCAAGGTTCAGAGTTTGTGAAGCACCCATATTGGATGAGACCGTGGACGAAATTTCCGCATCCGGGACCATTGGCATCAATCCAGTTTCGCTGAAAATCGAACCGCGGTACAACGCAATGGATTGATTTCCTGCGCCGTCATCATAGCCTTGATCTGTTGGAATTCGGAACTTGTGAACCGGGGACCAGTCTCCGATTCGGTCGTTTTGGTCAGCACGCATTCTCCAGTACTGCCAGAAGTCACCCTTGGATAGATTGGTGCCAATGACCGATAGGTTTTGGAGATTCCAAGTGACGTTAGACTCATTTGAAACATAATTGGAACCCGAGTCATGGCAATCCGCATCAATCATTCGAGGGTTGAATGCGCCACAAAGAATCCATTGTGTCTGATTCGTATCACTTGTCGACCAATTGATTGCGACTTCATCTGCGCCGCTTGGGCGTGTTGCAGATAAGTCCCACAACGTTGAGCCATCGGCTGGTGAAAGAGAGGATGGCATCGATGGACCCCATGGCGTTGTTGTTTCATAGGTGAACGAAAGTGTGGGCCGATCGCTGTTGACGCTATTTTCACTGCTTGCAATGTAATAGACGCCATCAACGGTTCCATCGACTTCTTCGGGTTGAAGAATAATGTTGAGGCTTTCTTGGCCTCTGAGGATGGCGTGTTGAAGGATTGCGGTGACGTTGATCGAGAATTCACTCGAGCCGTTCACCCAGAATCCTTCTGTCTCAGGGATTTGTGAATCGGCAGAATGGTAGGCGCCAGCGCCAACCCAAGAGGTTGTGTTGTTTCCTGGATGTGTCCAAGAAGACGCTTCGTCCCACGGGGTAATCATCTCGGACACCGTCATGTAGACTTCGCCACTTCCCGCAACAACCGATATGTTGAGTGTTGCATTGTTGATTTCGTAGAGTGAAGGCATCGGGAGTGTGCTGAAGTCAATTGACATCAGGGTGGATGAGCGCAGGGTGCTGCTCGATGGGCTTCGACCCACTGAAAGGTACCCACTTGCGCCATTGTTCGCAAGCGCGTTGCCCTGATCGATGGTCGTGTCAAGTGTCACCGATGGGTAGTTGAGATCATCGATGATGCTTCCGTCTTGGACGTCAATCCAAGCACGTGTTGAATCCAATTCACCAGACACAACGGATGGAATGTAGAAGACCGTTGATGCGCTTTGAGGACCAATCATACCTGAATCAATTGGTTGAACAGTCCAGCGTACTGTTTGAACATCAATGTCCGATGGTGGGGTGAACTCAAGGGTGTTCAAATCGAAGGCAGAAGGGGTGTCGCGGGAATCATAGACAGTTCGTCCAGCCATGTCGTCATCAGCATCAGCAAAGAGAATGACTCGCCATGCCGACGGGGCAGTTGCTGTTGCAGGCAAACTCCATGAAAGCGTTGGGGCGTATTCCGGAAGGACAGCGTGACTTGACGCATCCCACATGATTGAACCATTTGCTGGTCCTTGGTTTGTACCAGCTGTGCTTGGTACGGCTGCTGTACCATTGGTCCATGTGAGATTCAGCCAGGGTCGGTTTGAAGACTGGCCTTCAGAAGAGGTGAATGTGATGATATTCGCACCATTGGACCACGAGGTAATTTCATTGGAAGCATAGACCATCAATGAAAGCGAAGATGCTCCAGAATCGAGCGCTGCCTGAACCGCTTCGGTGACGTCCCATGTCATCCAATCAGCACTCACAGACATCTGCAGGTCGACATAAGGACCAACGTCAACACCAAGATCACGGCCTGCTAACGCAGACCAGTTGTTGGTGCCGTCATACGTGACATCGTTTGCATCTCCAGTCCAGTTTTGCAAGACTGGGCGCACGGCAAGAGGTTCACCCGTGGAGGATCCGAATTCTGAGTAGAGGTTCAGATCAGCATCGGTGACCCGAGCATTTGCTGGTTGAGGAACCGCATTTAGAGGGATTCGAATCAGTGAAGCTGCTTGACGATCATATCCAATCGCGCCCACTTTTATTTGTGTTTCATCATCATGAGTTGAGGATGAACCTGAGCCTGCTTCATACACATAGGTGTCCTCAAAGTTCGGCAAGTTGAGTAAAGGCATTGCCTCTCGATGATGAAGTTCAACCGAGGCACAAGACCCGTCCGCACATGTTTGCCATGTTGTCAGATCTGGCAGAAGGAAATGGAAGCTATTGGACCAGTTTCCAATTTGGTTGGTCGCCGAGATAGCACGAACTCTCCAGTGCCATGTGACACCCTTGTCCAGAGCATTTGCGGGCGTATATGTGGTGTTCATGGTGTCGAAACCTGCATCGTTCCACGAGGTTGAAATTTGAAGATTTGCAGAATCAAAAGTCGGTGTGGTATCGAGTTGTACCGCCCATCCACCTACACTGAGTGTACTGGTGAAGTTCCAATCAAGCGTTGGTTGGTCGAGTGGCGTGAGGTCAACACCTGTGCCAATGGCCCATGAACCGTTCAGCGGTGCTGTTGGGACCGGATCGCTTGGGACAGCGTTTGAACCCGGAACATACACAAATGTCAATTCTGGTCGAACAGAAACTGCTCCGCTTCCAGGATACAATTGTACATCACGAGTTTGGCCGCTACCAACCCCGAGCACGCCAATCATGAAGTCTGCGCTCCGGTTGTCCCGCATGGCGTTTTGAACACCTAAGGTGACGTTCCATTCCACGGTTGAACCAGAGGAATATGAGTTCGTGAGGCCCACCGAGTCAAGCAAAGAGCCTCGTTCTGTGCCTTTTGCTCCGGCCATACCCCAGTTGTTGGTTCCATCATACGTCGACCATGTTGCGCCATCAGCAGTCCAGTTGGCTTGGTTGTTTTCCCACACGGCGAGCGTTGGTGCATTGAATGGGTTGCTTCCCAACGTAAACTCAAGGTTTGCAGACTCGACTGCGTACCCTGCTGGAAGCAAATTAGACCGCAAATCACAACTCATCAAAGCAAGTGATTCGCTTGGATAGGTATTGTAGGAAACGAAGAGTTTTGATTCATCATCGTAGTTCTGGCTTGGAGTACCGCTGTCGATGTAGGTATCCAAACATGCCGGATACAAACCATCGTTCGTTCCGTTGCCGTGGCTCATTCGGAATTCGTAGCGATCGCCACCAAGCCACGTGGATTCAGAAGAACTCACTAAGAAATTCGAAGTTGACCACGCACCGTATCGACCGTCTGCATCGAGGTGGGCCATTCGCCAGAAGTACATGTTGCCCTTCGACAGAGCATCATTACCTGTCATGTTGAAGATGCCATCGCCAGCAGCGAAAGCAGAACTCGAATCTGTGGTGACGTCCCACACACGGTCACGGAACTGCTCATCTGTAGCCATTTGGAAAGCGATATCGTAGGAATTGGAGACCACCCCGTTCCATTCCAGTGATGGCGTGGTGTTGGCAGAGAAGTTGTGCCCGCTCTGGTTCCAAACTGCTGAATCTTGAGCAGGTTCGAGCAGACTCACTGCAGGAAGGGTCGTGCCACTGCCCCAAGCATAGGTGATGCTCACCGATGGTTGATTTGCTTCAATTGCAGCCTCAGAGGAATGGAATGTAGTGGATACTGTTCCAGTGGACGAATACGAACCATACTCGCCTCGTGCCACAATAATGTAGTCTGCAGGATCACTGGTCGGACCTTCAAGCCACGACTGGAGGCTGCTTGTAAACCCGAAGTCAAAACGAGTTGTGGTTTGGGAGCCGTCAAGTCCTGTGGCCGTGGCTGTTGAGGAAAATTCTCGGCCACCATCTTCCCAATCATTCCCGTTCCCATTGGAACCTCGGTTCCACGTGAGTTCATCCTCTATCCAGATGTTGGAGGACATTTCGTGCATTGATAGCATGGTCGAACCAGAAGAGGATTGTCGTTGAAGTTCAACATTCGCATCTACAATTGTAGCGTTTGTTGGCAAACCAAGTTGGCCAAGGTCCATGCGGAAGTGGATGATTGATTCCTTGTTTGAGGTAAGTGTTGCGACCATAGTGCTCTGGCTGCCATACTTTGTGTTTCGACTCAATTGATTGGCGTAGGTGTCTTCAATGAAATCTTCTGGAAGGCCAAGGTCGTCCACGTCGACATTGATGGTGGCCGTGTTGTCGCCATTGTCAGTCACATCGTGAGCAGGGAGCAAGAAGGTTTCATCCGACCAAGCGCTAAGGGTCCCTGTCGAATCCATCGACCTGAACCGGTAAAAAATCTCAGTACCGTTGTCAAACTGTTCTCCCACAGGGAGCTGGTAGGACCCTGAGGTTGCAGTGGTGGTGAATGTGTTCCAAAGATTGGAGTAATGCCACTCTAAATCGAGTTCAGACTTGAAATCTGGTGCCAGAGAAAACTGGTACTCCACAGCATCCCCCGAAAGCGAGTCGTAGGTGATCATTGGGGCACGTGCGGCCGTGAGTAGGAAATCACCAGTCATCAGTGGCTGGCCATCTTCGGCAAACGTGGAGTCCATTGAGCCCCCGTCGCCTGCAGGAGTGGTTGTCGAGACAATTGTCAATGAGGGGCGACTGTTGAGGTTTTGATTTTCGAGCATAGCGCAAGAATACATAGCGCCGTTGCCGGCAACCAAGATATTGAGTTCGCTGTTGTTGCTGGAGGCTGCGGCTTGAGCATGTGCGGTGACGTTAAGACTGAACGTGCCGTTTGCAGATGCGCTAAATGGTGGCTCCCATGCACCACGATCGCTTGCACCATCAGCACCCTGTTCATCCCATGGGGCGTTCTCATCGCTTTGGATCCAGGTTGCTTCGGAATCGTTCCAATATCCTATGTTGGCAGAATAAACGTTAATCTCTGTCGTTGAGATCGAGTCTGTTGTGCATTCGAGCTCAAGAGTTGCCGATTGTATTGAACTTGAGGATGTAAGGTTCATTGGGAAATTGAAAAGGAGACGACTTTCCTCTCCAAATTCAGAAATCCCAAGGTCGCCTAGATCTGTTTGGTTTCCTACAGCGCTCGGATTTGAATCTGAGATGACTGAATCGAACGAGGGCAAGTCGGTACTTGTCACGCTGTAAACGATAGATTGGTCGCTAAGTTCACCGTGATTTGGAACCGCATGGGGCACCATCAAATCGGCAAGTAGGAACATGAAGACAAGGAGAAGGGCCGTGGAGGTTCGACGGGTTTCAGACGCGGCAGGCATGGGACTCATTACACTGTCCGCCTGCGCCAT
>Ga0181411_1000720_pt1 | contig 12201 bp, 20 predicted proteins | sample 34SPOviralmetaG_FD_130114 | JGI IMG/M metagenome (GOLD analysis project Ga0181411, IMG submission 130114) | Marine viral communities from the oligotrophic San Pedro Time Series (SPOT) site, San Pedro Channel, CA, USA - 34 SPOT_SRF_2012-07-09 | ecosystem: Environmental > Aquatic > Marine > Strait...
CGCACCGTGACCCGCAATTCCAAGGGAATTATCAGCTTCACCGCAGTAGACGGATGGAACAGCGTAGTCAAATCGATGCTCACGGGAGCCCGCACCATAGAATCAACGAAGGCGGACCTCCTTGACGGCGAAGAAGTCCCCCTCGTTCAACAGCCCATCCGCAAAGCCAGTTCAGTGGTTTATTTTCATACTGCGGCGAATCCCTTTGGCGGTTGGGCGGCGATGAAGAATCAGTTAGAGGGAGAGAAGAGGGAGACTATCCTTTGCCGGGCTTATGGAGTCCCAGTCCGTCAAAGTCGGGCAATATTTCCAAATCTTACCGACAAGAACTTCGTCCAATCGGAAAAACTCCCCGATTTCTCCGAAGCAAATTGGGTCCTTTCAATCGATCCGGCGGGAGCGAAACCTTGGACAATGGTATTATTTGCAATCGATCCTCACGGGGTAGCCTGGGCGGTTAAGGAGTTTCCCGACTTCGATACCTGGGGAGGTTGGATTGACCTAACGAAGGACAAGCTAAGTGCCGGCGAGGCGGCCCAACCGAACGGGTACGGTTTAAGAGATTATGCAGAAGAAATCCGAAGGATGGAGAAGATTTGTGGGGATAGTGAAATAATTCGGATAATCGACCCGCGTTTAGGAGCGGCGAGCTATCAGAAAGCGGAAGGTAGTTCCAACATTATAGATGATTTATCGGATGAAGATATCATCGTTCAGCCGGCGGAAGCACTCGATATCGAGACAGGATTACAGGCAATCAATAATTTATTAGCATGGGATCGCGATAAACCGATGGATTTGGATAATAAGCCCAAATTGATGTTTTCGGACGAATGTCAAAATCTAATAAGTTGTCTTCAGGCTTACACTCCCGGAAACTTGAAGGATTTTTCAAAAGATTTTGTTGATGTCTGTAGATATTTTTGCATCGGGAACTTCGAATATTTCAGTGAGGAGGAAATGATGTCAACCCCGTCAAGCGGAGGGTATTAATTTTATGGCAACTAAGAAAAAATGGAGTGAGGAAAAACGGGCGGAAGTGGTGGAACTTCGTCAAGATGGAGTAAGCTGGGCAAAGATTTGCAAGCAAACGGGTATCCCGAAAGGCACTTGCATCGGGATATGGAAGGAAGCCCCAAAGGAGGGGGAGGAAATTCCCGTCTCAGCCCCCAAGGCGATTATGGCAAGGGTGCTTAAACTAGTCCCCAACCCTCGATTAATGCTTATCTATTTTGATGATCGTGAAGGAGTGGCGAGGTGCGTAAAGCGGCCCGAGGCAAACCATCCGCCAAAGAGTCAGGTATTGGTTAAACGGGTGGACGATGATCTCTATCGAATCGCATGATCAACAGGAAGCGAGGATCGATGCCATGCTCAGACACATGGTGGTCGAAGAAGGATTGGCGGCAATGGATACGGGAAGAGACCCGAAAACGCATACTCTTAAGGAAATCAGCGAATTTATCGGAGTGCCTCTTACAACCGTCCACCGAGTCGAAAAAGAAGCACTGAAAAAACTTAAAAAAATAATGTTAAGATTGGAGATTAAAAATGGAAATACAGGAATTTGATGAAAAAGGGCCGGATGTAGATGCCATTAAAAAGGAGTTCGATGATGCGAAAGCGGATCTCTCTTTTTGGATGGATAAAGCGGAACAGGGTAGGGAATGTCGATTTAACGAATGGGCGGGTAAAGACGAAAGCGGAAAGAAGAACGGACCGGAGGCATTTCCGTGGCCTGGCAGTTCTGATCTCGATCCCAATCTAGTAAATCCATTGATTGACGGCGATGTGGCGATGTTGAATCAATCGTTGTCGCAGTCTAACCTCGTAGCCGCCCCCGTGGAATCGGGTGACATTGGCTCGGCTAAACTGGTAAGTGAATTTTTAAAGTGGCGAATGGGGAGCATGGAGGAACTCGGAAGAGAGGGTGCAATCGGGGCAAACTATTTACTGCAAAATGGACTCACATTTTTCGGAACATATTGGAAAAGGGAAACCACTCGCGTATTTCAGGACATTAACCTCGAACAAATCGCCCAGCAAAGCCCCGAACTAGCAATGGCGATCCAAGACCCCGAAATGAAAGAGGGAGTGGAAGAAATGCTATTTGGTTTATTCCCGAATCTGAAAAAGAGGCGGGTTCGCAAAATGATTAATGAATTGCGAAAGGACGGACAGACTCAAATCCCCACAGAAAAAGTGGTGGTTAATCGCCCGGCAGTAAAAGCGTATGAATTAGGGCGGGAAATAATCATCGATTCAAATGTAATCGATTTGGAGTCTGCTCGGAGCATTCACTGCATCCACTATTATTCTCCCGAAGCTCTGATGCAAAAGGTCAACGAGGGATGGGATAAAGAATGGATTGAGGAGGTACTGGAAAACTCGAAGGGTTTTTATGCCGATGAAAGTTACAGTTCTGACCTCATGTCTTATGATAGCGGAAACTTTTATGGCACTCAGGATTACGAAGGTATGGTTCGCGTTGTCACCAGTTACCGAAAAGAGCTTGATGAGGATGATGTGCCGATTTGCACAATTACTTGCTGGGCTGATGAGGCCGAGGGGCATGGGTTTCACAGTCCGATGGAATATGACCAGGGCAGATATCCATTCGTTTGTATCACACGCGAAAGTTTAAACCATCGGTTACTTGATTCGCGGGGATATCCCGAGCTTTTAAAGTCTTATCAAATTGCAGTCAAAACGGAGATGGATGATCGAAGAAATCGTGCATCGATGTCCACGATGCCTCCAGTCGAATTCCAGGCTGGCCGGAAGCCTGATCGTCTCGGGCCGGGGGCGCACTTGGCAGTCCGCCGAAGGGGAGAGGTTGGGTTTATGGAAATCCCCCGCTACTCGCCCGCATCGATGGAAGTGGAGATGCAGATCAGACAGATTGCGGCTAAATTGACAGGGCGGGCAACCAGTCCCGATGATGCAGTTGAAGCAAACATGATTCGTCAGAATTTAGTCAACCGCTGGCTAGGCGGGTGGAAAGAGTTGCTTAAACGGATTTGGGCATTGGATCGGACATACGCTGGTCCCGAGGTTTGGTTTCGTGTGACCAATAATGAACAGGGAGCCACTTTGATTTTAGATGAAACCAGTTCTGTCTATGATTTCAATATCACATGGAATTCGCTGAATGCGGACGAAGAGAAGGTCCTTCAGAAATTGGATACTGTTGGTAAAATCATGGTTCAGTATGATCGTCAGGGTACTTTTAAGACAGATGCCTACCTCCGAAAGTATCTCGAAGCAGTCGATCCAAACCTTGCCGGCCAACTGATCGCTCCAGTTGAAGAGGCAACCGACAAAGAGATTCAGGAAACTTCATCTGACATCGCCAAGATTGCATCGGGGCAAGTTGTTAATGTACCGCAACAAGGTGTAAATTCACAGCTTCGTTTACAACAGCTTCAGCAGTACTTACAAGGAACTCCCGAAGTGCCCGCGACTGATGTCGTACAAAGAATGCAAGAAGATGAAAACTTCGCCAAGAGACTACAGACTTATGCGGGGCAACTTGAAATGATGCAGACCCAACAAAAGAACGCATTGATTGGCCAGCTAGGGACTGCTCCTGGCAATGTACCTGGTACTTCAATGGCCGCATAAAAATGAACCTCATCAAAGAGGAGATCAAAGACTGGTCCAGCAAAGTGTTGGAAGTCCCGAGCAAGGAGTTTAATGGACTGCCCCCATGTCCTTACGCAAAACAAGCATGGGCAAGGGATAAAGTTAGAATGCACATCACTGGGGATATAGAGGAGTGTCTTAGCATTAAAGAAGACTGCCCAGATGATGATTCTGTGGATGTAGTGGCATGGACTGGGTTCAGCAAGATGTCAGCCGAAGAGTTTGACCTTTGGTTAGATAATCAGAACGAAAAGCATGATGGGACATGGGTTATCGGATTCCACCCCGATCATCCCGCCGATGAAGCACTTGAAGAGTTCGAGGGAAATGGATCTCCTGAGTATGCCCTTATTCTAATCCAGTCACTGCGGCATTTAGTTAAATCATCGGAATCCATTTTTAAACGGGGGTATTATAACAATTACTCTCCATTCGATATAAATCACATCAAAAAAAGGAATATATTATGAGAGGCGGAAAAGGGATGAAGAAGAAACCTATGGTTCGTAAAGTTGTTAAGAAAAAAATGCTCAAGAAGAGAAAATAATTTATGGCAACTGGTAAGCCTAGAAAAGTAAATGCCCCGAGGCGAATCCGAAAGGGTGAACCGGGGTACGGCAAGAAAAAGTTTGTGGTCCGAGCATCTGAAGGCGGCAAGGAGAAGACAATTCGCTATGGGGATGCCAAGATGAAGATCAGAAAGTCTAACCCATCTGCTCGTAAATCTTTTCGAGCAAGGCACAGTTGCGATGATAAAAAGTCGAAGCTGACAGCCGGATACTGGAGTTGTAAAAAATGGTAGCAAAAAAGAAAAAACCCACTCCCACAAACAGCACTCTTTACTCTCGGGTAAAGTCGGAAGCTAAGAGAAAGTTTGATGTTTTTCCAAGCGCTTACGCATCTAGCTGGCTCGTTAAGACTTACAAAAAAAGAGGCGGTAAATATAAATGAGCCTGAAAGACTGGTTCAACGAGGAGTGGGTGGACATCGGCCGAAAGAAAAAAGGCGGCGGACATCCAAGCTGTGGTCGGAAGAAAGCGAGTACGAAGAAAAAGGGATATCCGAAATGCGTACCCAAAGCCAAGGCGGCCACAATGACCAAAGCACAAAAAGCATCAGCGGTCCGCCGAAAGAGATCCAAGGCTCAGGGGGTTGGCGGTAAACCGACCAATGTAAAAACAATTGTAAGGAAAAAAAGTAAAAAATGACACTAGGAGACGCTATCGCCGGCCTTGGAGATCAGACGGAGTTTAAGGTCGTAAAGGATTTTATTAAAGAACAGCGGGACTTATGTCTTGTTGATTTTCAGGATTACACTCATGTCGATAATCCGCAAAAACTCGCCCGTCTAAGTGGTGAGATTGCTGGACTTACACGAATAATAGAAAGTTTGGAAAATGCCGAAACTGACACCCCATCAGCAATTTAAAAACGAGCATCGAGCCTTGCTGAATCGCTGGCTCGAAGAGAGCGACATCGATGACCAGGAGATGGCACAGATTGCTCTTACCGATGTAGAGGAATGGATGGACGAAGAGGTGGTCGGGTTTGAGTCTGACATGGACCTCGATGATGATAACGAAGCGTAAGGGCTACCTTTACGAGCAAAAGTTTTTTTCGGAAGCCCTCGGGCATGGGCTGGAAGTCTTTGTGCCGTTAGGCGACTATCTGCCACAGGACTGCCTGGTAATGAATACGGCGGGAAAGATTTTTAAAGTTCAGGTCAAGGGGACGGAAAGTAAGTCCAAAGATAAAGCTCGGGGTGGGTTAGGTCGGTATATGGTCACCACTTCCAGTGGAACAGCCAGCAAGGAAACAATCGACTGCACGAAAGTCGATGTTTTGGCGGCATATGTCGAAGACGAAAACACTTTTTACAATATCCCATGCATGGAATTAGACGGGGCAAAACGGATAGGGCTATACCCCCACAACCCCGACTCCAAAGCAAAGCACGAAAAATTTAAGGATTGTTGGGACATTTTTAAAACTCCCTGAAAATTATTCCCGACCCCCTGTCATAATTGCAATCGGCGGATCATATCGGTCCGCAGAAAACAAAGAGTGCGAACTTCAAACGCAGAATTATGGCAGATACAGTTACAACCGAGGCACCGGGTTCAACAGGAGCAGAAACACAAACGCAGGGAATTACCACTTTGGAAGAATTAACGGCTTCGTTCGTTGAGAAAGTCGAAGAGGTTGAGACCCCACAGGAATCTGAAGCGGCACCAAGTCCCGAGACTACTACCGCAGACGCAGAGACCGACCAGAATGATGTTCTTTTACAGTCTACCGAATCTGAGGAATCAGAAGAGGAGGAAACGGAAGATATAGCCGAAGAGGAGGAGTCCACTGAAGAATCGGGGGACAATGAGCCACAGTCTAAAGCTGTTGGTAAACTTCTGAAACAGGTGAACCGCTTGACCGCTCGTGCAAAAGCAGGAGATGAGCTTGCCGAAACACTAAAATCAGAAATTGCATCATTAAAATCCAACCCTCAAACGCAATCGGAATCCAGTCAGCCAGCTCTCGAAGAAGTCCAGGACTTTCAGTCATTGGAAACTCTTCGGAAGGAAGCTTTAGCCGCCAAGCGTTGGTCGCTCCAACACATCGGAAAAGATTATGTCGAAGTCGATGGGAAGGAATATGCCGATGAGGATATCAGAAATATTCTCACACAAGCGGAAGATTACCTGACCGAGAAGATCCCCGAAAGGGCGAACTACTTGCAGTCACAATCTCAATGGCAACAGGACACGATTAAAACTCATCCGTGGATTTCAGAAACAATCGATACCGACATAGCCGAAGAACGGAGAACCGTTTTAGGTCAGATCAAAAGTCAGTATGCAGACATTCTAAAGTCCTTACCCAATGGCGATTTTATTGCCGCAACCCTCGTCCGAGGAGTTGAAGCAATCAAACAAGATCAGGCGGCCAAGACGGCCAAACCGAAAGCCAAAAAGGTAGCCAAAGCACCTCCTTCATCGATGGGCGATTCAAGTCCACCGGTACAGACCTCGGCCACTCGAAAGACTGCTAAAAAACAAAAGATTTTGGAGCGAAAACAAATCTCGGAAAACGATCTTGCCGCACTCTTTGCGGAATAAAATTTAAAAAATCTTAAAATAAGGAATTACGAAAATGGCTTTAGCAACCTCCTACAATGTTACTTCAACTCAAGGTGCCCAACAGAATCTTGAAAATTTACTGCGTACAGTGGACCCCACAGAATGTCCCCTCTTCGCAACTTTACCCCAATCAGCCGCCCCCAAAGCGACTTTAAACGAATGGCTCGTAGACAGCCTTGCCCAGCCCAATCTTGCGGGTCAAATCGATGGAGTTGATTATTCACTCTCCGATATGAGTAACTTGATTGATTCAAGGGCGCGTCTAGGAAACAGGGTACAGACAATCCAGGACAAGTTTTCTGTAAGTCGGCAGTCGGAAATGATTGATGTGGCCCCCGGCGGATCTTTATATGCCGCTTCAAAAGCAAAATCGCTTTTACAACTTCGCCGGTCCGCAGAGACGGTTATCGCTGGCGGAAATGACCAGGTGACTGGTTCTTCCACAGTAGGCGCTACGGCGGCGGGACTCGGTGTATGGTCAGATCCGGAATTCACCGGTTCGACATTTGATACAACTCTTAAACAAGGTTTCCGTGCAGTTAGCGGTTCAAGAATTGAACTTGCTGGCATGACTGAATCCACATTTCGTGGAATGCTCCAAGCAGTGTACGAAGCGAGGGGAAGTAAGGGAAGCTTTAGGCTTTTCGCATCGACTGGAGTCATGAATGCGGTCACCGATTTCACGAGATCCACAACTGCAAGCGGAAACTTTAGTTTCGACCAGGATGTGTCTGATGGTGCTTTGCGATTGAGTGTGGTAAGCTACATTTCTGATTATGGCACAGTGGAAGTGATCCCAGATTTATTTTTGGGTCGCGAAAGCTCCAAAGCAATTACTGGTGCAACGAATGCCACTCCAATTGTTATCACATCTGCCGCCCACGGGTTCAGCAATGGCGATAAGGTAACGATTGCGGGTGTCTTAGGAAATACCAACGCGAACGGCACATTCCTTGTTGCCTCTAAGTCCACCAACACATTCGAACTCAACAATCTTGCGGGTGCGAATATTGCTGGAAATGGCACTTACACTTCCGGTGGTACAATCGTTAAATCTCCAAATTCGGACGAAAGTACCGTTAACACAAGCCGCGCATATCTCTTGCCATCTGATGACACCATCAGCCTCAAGTTCTTAGAAGGAATCACTGTTCAGGATCTCCCTGACAGCGGAGCCGGAAAAAGGGCTATCAGTGAGGCCATGATGACCATTCGCTGTGCAAATCCCCGCGCACTTGGTTCAATAGTTTGATTGGTTATTGTTAGTATTGTTCATTGTTCATGACATATGGGAGGCCGGTTTGATAGGGCCGGTCTCCCTTTTCTTTTAAAAATATGAGTTTAAACATCATAGTAAAAGGTGGGAAAAGAAGCGGTGGAATGTCGGGCGAGGAGATGAAAAGATATCTTCAGAATAAAGTCCAGGCAGAAGCACGGCGGGAAAAGGCTGGCTATAAGCAAAGAGCATTAGCCGCAAGAAAGTACGGCCAATCTGTTGGCGGTGGGAAAAACTTCCGTGCCGTTTCTGCGATAGACTCAGCTACTTATATCAGACATGAACAAGAAAGGCCTGGCTGTATGTCAGACCCGGAATACCGAAGAGACTTCGCCAAAAAGAATCCCGAAACAGTAATCGGAAGTTAAATGCGGACCGTAAGTTACAGCGATTTTAAAAGCCGATTCACTTCGGCCATAGGGGTTGATTCACTGCTGGCAGTGGAGGAGACCGCTTTAAAGAACTCGTTAAACGACAGGGTAAAGGGAGCATGGACGCGGGCAAGATGGCCCGAGCTAATGTCGCTGAAGGAAAAGACCGTTGCCGCAGTCAGTTCACCGATAGCGGCGGATAAAGCGGTACAGATAGACAATGACTCAGACATCATGGATGTGTTTGCGGTATTTGATAAAAATCCATTATCGGATCGCACCGCTTTCAAACTAGAATATCAATTAATAAATGGGTATTTAATTTTACCCGCAGACAGCAAACACACTTCAATTTTTGTGCTTGGCAACCAGGTTACCCCGAACGACTACGGAACCGGCACAACGGCAATTCCACGATTCCTCGAAAGGTATCTTTTACTTGCTTGTGTCGCTCAATTTTATAAGGAGGACGGACAGTTAGAGAAATCCATTCAACAAGAGGCATTAGCTGAAGAAGCACTCTTATTGGAAATGGATCGGGTAGAGCGGTTGGAAGCACAAAACAGAATCACAATTAATACATACCCGAGCTACTCGTTCGGAGTTAACATTTTAACAACAATATAATATTATGGGCTTATCCGGAATTAACATACTCAACTCGATGGGAGCTGGTGGATCGAAATACATCAATGACACTGCCAGCCACACGGGAAATTTTACATCCATTCAATTTACTGAGGACTCAGTAGTCTCGGCTTATACCGGTAAAATGGAAAACTCATCCGCACTTATTTCGGACGGGACTGTCTTCGGGCAAGGCCAGGTACTTTATGGACCATTTTCCGCAGTGAGTCTCTCGTCAGGAGCCGCATTGCTCTACAAGGACTAAGAAAATGCCCCAACTCGGAGTAGGACTTTTTATCGGTGACACGGACGGTGATTCAATTGTTGGACCGGTCATTGATGGGGTCATCATGGCCGAGGACGGGGCATATATTATTACGGAAAGCGGAGTGGATAAACTGGCTTTTGAACCGACCAGCAACCCCCCGCAAACCTTTACAAATTCGGACAGCAGTTTATCAGTTACACTTAACGGGTTTAACGCAAAGTTTGACTTTGTTGCTATAACTGGAGCGTCAACCTATAGACTTGTAGTGTGGAAAACAGTAGGAAGCGAAGTAAACGCTTTTATTGCCGCTCCAACACTTACTTACAATGCTGGCGATTTATCCTTCTCTCCGTTTAACGCTGTGTCAGGAGATACATTTTATGCATACTACAAAGATAACAGCGCTGGTACTCAATCACCTACCTTAACCTTTAACTTTTAGAAAATATATAAATGGCTAATAAAAAAATATCACAACTTCCCGCTTTTTCAGGCACACCCGCATCCACAGATGTCGTACCGATTGTCGATGTCAGCGGGACTGCAACCACTAAAAAGGTATCACTTGCCAACATCGTAAACCTGGCAAATGTCGGCAACTTACGAGCGGCTAATAATTTATCAGATTTAGCGGATGCAAGTTCAGCGAGGGGCAATTTATCACTCGGTACTGCGGCAGTTTTATCAACAGGCATTGCAAACACGAATGTCCCCAAATTTACCTCGGGAGTGGCAGACGATGATTTCCTTCGGGTTGCCGGAACGGACATCGAAGGCCGTTCAGCAACTGAGGTGAAAAGTGATTTAGGGCTTGGTACTGCGGCAGTCGCAAACACAGGCACATCAAACGGGAATGTAGTAGTATTGGATGGTGTGGGATTGCCCGCAGTTGATGGATCACAGTTAACCGGAATCAGTTCAGCGGTAACTGCAAGCGATTTACGAGGGACAACCAACCCCCACATCGGAGCATTTCCAAATCAGTCATTTTTAGTCACCGATAACCCGGCAAATTCTGTAATGGTGGTTGCAGACGCGAGTGGTAATTTAGAATTTCTAGTTAATTCTGACTCTGCAAAACTCTTTTTAAATAAACCCAGTTTGCGGGAAGAAATTACCACAGGAGTGTCGGTTAAAGAAGACAGCGCCGAACCTGACATCGAAATAACAACCACAACAGGTACATTTTCGCTTATTTCAGGCGATTCAGACCTTGTCGGGCAGAACGGACTACCAAGACAACAGGGCTTCAACTTGCCCGACATCGGAGCTAATCCAGCACCTTTATTAATATCTGGCGGTACAATCGCTTAACAAAAATTAGGAAAATATTATGGCAACAGTATACATAAAACCAGGGACAGGGACAGGGGCTGGCACACAAGCAGACCCGTACTTTTACAGTCAATTTAGCACAGCAGAAACAGCAGCGGGAAGTGGAGGGAAAATTCTTTTCGCAGATGGCACATATTCGTTTCAGACTTTCGCCGCGGCTGGGGTTACCTATGAAGCTGTAAATCTTCACGGGGCTGTAGTAAGCCCGACAAATACCTGGATTTTAGGTTCTGCGAGTAACAGCGTAACTTTAAGAAAATTTAAGGTCACTCCAGCGAATGGTCAAAGAATTAACTTGTTTGGCGCGACTTCAGTTATAGATCAGTGCCACATTAAAGTAGCGGCATCGTCTTATTTAATTCAAGTAAACACAGTAGGGCCAAAAATTACTAATTGCTTAATAGAAAACGATGTCAGCACGGCGGGTAATTTCTTGGGAGACTATTGGGATGATTTAAGCGAGTTTTCGGGGAACACTTATTTTGTGAGCAATCTTAATGGTAAAACTGCCAATTCTGTTGACTTTGATCGAGGAGCATTAGCGAGCGCTAAAAATTGTATCTTTGCATCCGACGATACAGCGAACAATGTAATAACAGCCAGCGGAAACGCATCGACTACCGCTAATGTAGGCACAAATTGTTGCTTTTTTCAGTTTGGTTTAGGCAATGAAACTGGTGGAACAAACAATGTATTTGCTGATCCACTATTTGTAGACTCTGCAAACGGAGATTTAAGACTTCGTCCAAGCTCGCCTTGCATTAACGCTGGAACCACAAGTTAATCATGGCACAGCAAAAATTAGATCGGAAGGATTTTCAGATCGCTGTTAAAACAGGGACGGATCAAACCAAGTTTGCGAAGGAAGCAACGAAGGGTGAATTGTTTTTAAATACTTCCAACAATACTCTCTATATCGCAACCACAACAGCCGGCTCTTCAGATGCTACCCTTCGATCGATTAGCACTTCCTGAATGATTTACACCGCCATAGTAATCTTGGCGATATGCCTGACCGGCTGTTCAATGCGCTCACTCATCACCCCCGCCGCAACTGTGGGCGGTGCGGCTTTGGGCGGGATTGCCGGCCCAGGCGGTGCGGCATTGGGTGCGGGAACTGCTTATGCCGGTGCAAGGATTTACGAACTATCAGACGAAAAAAAGGAACTCGTGGATTCCATCACACACGGCGATGTCAATGCACTTGTAAGTGCCGGGCTTAAACAGCATCAGAGTGGCTTTGATGCATTCACATCGTACATCAAAAAGATTCTGATTGGAGCGGCCATTCTCCTCGGAGGGTATTTAGCCATTCCCATTTTCGTAGCCAAACGGACAGCCCGTAATTGCTCAAAAACAGAAGCGGAAAAACACATAACTCGCGCACCATTCCCCGTAAAACCTCCCTCACGAAATGAAAAATCTTGAACTATTAAAAGAGAAATTTTTATCGCTTTCAAAAAAGGGTAAAATGCTAACCGTATTTGTCGGCCTTATTATTGGCATCATAATCCTCGATTGCCTGTTCTAATGGACCGCACCGCA
>Ga0181411_1000724_pt1 | contig 12185 bp, 25 predicted proteins | sample 34SPOviralmetaG_FD_130114 | JGI IMG/M metagenome (GOLD analysis project Ga0181411, IMG submission 130114) | Marine viral communities from the oligotrophic San Pedro Time Series (SPOT) site, San Pedro Channel, CA, USA - 34 SPOT_SRF_2012-07-09 | ecosystem: Environmental > Aquatic > Marine > Strait...
AGAGCCTACTTCTCATAAGCCCCAGCCGACCATCAAAAAAGAAGAGCCTGTAGAACAAGAGAAACAAAGCGATTTACAAAGCTTTGCCGATAGTATAGTTGAGAAACATGAGCCAAACGCTCCTGATGACACCGCTGTAAAACCTACTTTTGTTAATGAAAAACCTATGCCAAAGCAAGAATCTAATACTGAATATGTTACGATTAAGAATTTGAGGTTAGATCATGAAACTGAGAAATCAAGGTTGTTAGTTCCAAGTACTATTGCAAAAGGTTCTGATGAGGCAAAAGGGAATACTTTTTGGATCACAAAGCAATTTACAAAAGACCTTATAAGAATGAACAGCGGTCTTTACACTATTGTAGCTCAGAAATGGACTTTAAAAGATAAGCCTTATGAGTTTGAGCCTTTTGATCAAGAGGTTGTTCATAAAATGATTGAGGAAGAGGCGCAAAAAGATCAAAATGATCCTCAAATTGATGAAGCTCTACCTTTTTAATATCATTGGCAAGAGGGAAATACATTATTGTGCCTGCTGAGGTTAGGTACAACAAGCAACTGGCCGCTGGTGCGAAGCTGCTCTTTGGTGATTTGGCTGTGTTAGCTAAGAACAAAGGGTATGTATTTGCTACCAACGGCTATATTGCTAAAACAATTGGCTGCACAGAGATCACTGTAAGCAATTGGATCAGTCAATTAAAGAAGTCAGGTCATGTTTCTATAAAATACAATCCACATAGGCAGATATATGTCAAAAGTTATAGCAAAAGTTGATTTAAACTGGGATCATACAAATTCTAAAAACTGTTCGATCAGCAGCACGTACTTGCCTGATGAATGGAGAAAGTCTTATTACATAACTGGTATGCCTATCGGTTATTATTTACAATTCACATACACGGAGGAATAAATATGATATCAATCGGAATAGATGTTGGTAAGAGCGGCGGAGTAGCAATTATCGACTCAATCAAAACTGAAAATGCACCTATTACAGCGGTTAAGTGTCCTGAAACAGTTGCTGATATGAGCAAATTGATCACATGGCACAAATGGGATTGTCGCGATCTATTATGTGTTATTGAAAAAGTACACAGTATGCCGAAGCAAGGCGTAAAATCAATGTTTACGTTTGGCAAGAACTTTGGCCAGTGGTTAGGTATTTTAGCAGCGTTTGAGATACCCTATATTGAGGTCACACCGCAGAAATGGATGAAGTACTATGGAGCTATGCCTAAAGATAAAAAGGATCGTAAAACGCATTTAAAGCATTTGGCACAATCTTTATATCCAAGTATTAATGTAACTTTATACACAGCTGATGCAATATTAATGGCACATTATTGTAAACAAGAGCTGAATATATGAAAGAAAGATACTTTAAAAATTGGAAGTACGGAATGGATGCAGATATTGATTGTTTGCTGGCAAATGAATTATACATAAAACACAGGAGAGACTTATTTAGAAAGCATCGAAATGGCTGGTGGTATTATTACGCTAATAAGCAAGGCCGCAGTAGAAAACAAGATGGCCATATTGAGTATATGCGATCTATAGTAATTGATTATGAAGGATAATATAAAAGAACTGATTCAACTGTACGCTGATGATCCAGTTAAATTAGATGATAGGTATGATAATTGTATTGTAGGCGTTCATACAGATGGTATGCTTGTATATGATGCTTTGAAGATTATTGATGCATTACAGGTTATTGAACAATTAACAGAAGATGAGGCAGTAGAACATTTCTATTATAACATTGAATGTACCCAGCACAGCGGTGGCAGGCCTATCTATATATTTACAGAGTAAGGTATCATTATGGAATTAAGTGAGTGTTGTGATGCTAAGATCATATATAGCGATATATGTAGTAAGTGTTACCAGCATTGCGGTATCTATGAAGAGGATGAAGATTAAAGGGTTAGGCTGCTGAGATAATAACTCAGGGTATTGATGTAAGCCATGCTTGAAGATCAGATCAAATGTTAATCAGTTTAGCCCTTAAAAGTTATCCACATAGTTATGCACATACCTTAAAGAAAAGTATAAATAGGTTTAAAAGAATATATAAGGCAGCCTTAAAGAAAACTTTAAACATATATATATAATATATAAATATAATAAATAAATATATATTTAAGCAGATCAGAATTGTGGATAACTATTTAGTTAATAGCTTTTGTCTATTATTATATATCTTTCTAAAGTGTTCTATTAGCTTCTCTAATCTATTGATAGGTACGTCTTGCAGACTCTTATCTCCAAACCATGTATGCTTTATTAACCATGTATCTTGTATTCCTAAGTGATATTGTGCTAATGCGTACTTCTTTATTAATTGTTCTCTATATGTATCTATTTCCATATGTTAAGTTAGATTGTTTAAATGTTTTAAATGTCTTGATTTATCGGTCAATCACACCTGCATAGAGTCTTTTCCATAGCTAATCCTGATCCTTAAATTCATATTCTTATGCTGTTTAAACGCTCTTTAAATACTATGTCCTTATATTGTTACACTTACAAGATATGTATATGGCATATAACTTTCATTATGTATAATAGAGGGTGTATGGGGGTGATAGCATTTCTTGCTTCGTGGGTAACCCAAATGCACAATATTTAAATATAACGTCAATTGAAAATGAACTTTTTTATAATTAAGTTATGCAACGTCAATATATGAGTAATAAAGAGAATCTAAGAATAAAGAAGATATCTGAAATCAATGTTTTGATTGAGGTTTTGACGTTTTATAAGTACAATAATAAAAGAAAGATCATACTGGAAGAGAATATTGATGCCTTATTATCTAAATGCGCTGAATTACAGCACAGGATGCTAAATGAGTAGTTTACCAGCCTATATAAAAAAATTAACGCCTATGCAGCAGCTAACGTGTGAAGTAATGGCTTCTAATCCTAATATTGGTACGAATGAAGTTGCTAAGATGGTTAATATCAATCCTGAGACAGTAAGAAAGTATAAAAGAAATCCTCAGTTTAATGATGCTGTCTATAATCGTTTTATGGAAATTTCAGGTGGCCGTTTGGTGAATGTCGTTGATTCTATGATCCGCGAAGCTTCGGAGGGAAACGTACAGGCGGCTACTTTGGTTTTAAAACATTATGGAAAATTAGAAGATAAGATCACATTAAGAATTGAAAGCCCATTTGAGAAGTTTTTAAAAGTGGGCGATCTAACTGAGGCGGTTGTTGAAGATGAAGAAACAGCAAAAGAGGTTGCTAATGAGTTTATTGGCGTAAACGTAGATCAGCTGCCGCCTCGTAATCCAATTAATGATCAGCCGATCAAGCGCACGCGCAGCGAGAATAAAAAATTAAAAGAAATTAAACAAGAGAGCTACCAAGAAGATCACAGAAAAAAACGTAGAAACGAAGCTTATTTATTACGTAAACGTGCAGAGGCTGTTGGACTCAAACCATTAGGCGGCGGTAGACAACGCGAGAATGTTAGGAAGGAATGGATCAAGGAGCTGCGCAAAAGAGAGAAGCTTAAAAAGAGTAAATAAAAAAAAAGGGGCTTGCGCCCCTTTTAGTGTTCTGCCTATAGATTAGCGACTTGCTAAATAATCATCAACTATAGCATTCCAAATACCATAATACTCATCATCAGTTAGCGGATTATTATCTACATGCCTACTAAAGTCTACACGAGTATCTGCATCTACATAGTTCCAGCTAATGCCCTGCTGGACACTATCATCACCCTCAACATTCCAGTTGTAATCATCTTTGATAGCTTCCATTGTAAATTCATAAATTAATTGCTGTAATTGAAATATCATGCTTTCCTCACTTTTTTTATTTTGTTGTTTTTTTATCATAATCACATAACAAATATAACAACTATAACAATGCCACGCAAGTAAATAATTAACTTTTTTAAAAAAACTTTAGTTTATCCTCAGGAATCTTAGAATTATATTTTAAATCTATGATCTCAACAACTCTAGGATCGCGCCGATCTTTAATATATTTATTTAGTACATCTTTAAGATCATTTAAAAAGCTCTGAAGGGTATTCCCTTTAGCGTTTGTATAATCAAAGCCATGCTCAGTTTCATATTGAATCTCTGCATGGTATCTAAAATCATGATTAACCATATTCATAATTAATCAAACGCCCTTAGTAACATCATATAAATACTATAATCACAATTAACAGAGCTAATATTTAATTCATGATCAGGAAAATTCTTTCTTAACCACTTATTAGCTTTATTAATTGCTGATTTTTCGCCGCGCGCCATAACTGTATTCCATCCCCAATCTCCTCCGCCAATAGGCGTAAAAGTAAAATTCCATTCTTTCATTTATATCTCCTTATTATTTTTGCAATATCTCTCTTCATAAATTTTTCCTAGTGTGCCATCTTTTTTAACGCTCTGAAATTCAAACATTATATTTGTATTATTAGCATACTTCCTAATATCAATAACCTGAAATAATTTAGATTTATGTGATCCGCTACGCATGCCATGAATTTTTTCCAGCCTTACCTGATCGCCAACTTCAACATCAGGGATAGTATTTAACCAAGAATGCTGATTATCAGATATATACTGCTTATCTATATTTATCATTTTAATCCCTATTGTATTTTAAAACTGAAACAAAAGACCAGTCAAAAACATGACCATCAACAACTTTATTTTCAGATGATTTAACAACTTCTAAATTATCGCACTTAGATACTAATGATTTAATTCTGCGCTCATACATTTTAACATCTTCACCATAGAAATCAGGATGTATTTTATATTCAACAACAATCTCGCCATCAGCATACTGATGAAAAAGATTAACAGCCTTAGCTACAGAAGTACCACTAGCAATATATACGCCTAGCATTTCACCATCTACCTCTTTAACGCCTTGAACGTCTATGCCCCTGTTAAGTATTATGCTTGTAATTTTCATATCTTTATTCATAACCTATAACAAATGTAATATATGTTATATCAATAATGCAAATAATATTTTAAATAAAAAAAAAGGGGCTTTCGCCCCTCTTTTATAGAGTGTTTAAACGGCCTTAGTGCGTTGATATTGCAATAATTTCATTTATATAATGGCCAACAGGATCATCAGTCATTCTTTCCCCACAAATACCGCAAAGAGGTTTCGCTTTTTCATACATTGTCTTAGACATGCGTACAAAATAAGGCTCATGCTCATTGCTGGGGCACTCTATCTTTAGGTTACGAGTAGATTGCTTTTTGCGTTTTGTATAATCCAACGCTTTATGTGGATACTTGCCAATCTTTTCTTCAATCTCTAATATAATCTCTTTTAAGCCGTCTGATTCAGTCGTAGCGGTCATTTTACCTTGTAATCCACATACAATAGCCATTTTGCGAAATGCGCCTCTGTGGCCACTTTTACAATCATCTATAGCATGTATAAGCTCATGAACTAATACGCCAGCAACTCTAGTAACATTACTTTCATCAAGACATGGATTGATAAATATCTCATTAACATTTGCTCTGCTCCATGATCTCGGAAAACATTGGCCTATTGTTTTGCCATTAGACCTAGCTCCACCTGATACAGGGAAGCCTACGCTTACTTTAACTTTTTTAAGATTAAGTTGAATGCCGTTTGGCTTAAATACTCTTGTTTTAAGTTGCTTAGTCATTTCCCAAAGCCAAGTCTCTCTATTTATTTTAGTTCTCATGCTACTTCTTTCCTTTTCTGCTATCTCTTCTGAAAGCGGTATAAATATTAATATAATTATGATCTAAAAGTAATTTGTCAAAATTTATTTGACTATTCACATCATCAGCATCCACATTAAAATGATTCTGCAATGAAACGTAAACCATTTTGCAAATTTTGTGATAATCGCCATTATATTGATCATCCCAAAAAACCAAAAACTCATAAATTAATTGTTGTAATTGATAATTCATTTTACACCTCCTGAGTATTATTAATATCTGATTGCCATTTAGTAAACTGATCATAGCTCATTGTTATTACATTGATTGGAGCATATCTATAAATAGTCTCAACTTTAACAACATTACCAGTTCTTGTATAAATATTAAGAGCTGTATCATTCCAGTTTTTAACTTTTTTAACTTCGTTATTATTTAACTTCATTGTTTTTTCCTTTGTTTGATTCATAACCTATAACAATTCTAACACTTGTTATATAATAGTGTCAAGTAATATTTTTAAATACTTTAAAAAAATTTTTAAGGTAAATTAAAACTATAAATATGGATAGCCTTACATCATATAAATCTAAATGGTTTAAATTTTTAGACTATGAACCGCACAAAGGGCAACAGCGTATTCATAACTTACCTGATAGCAAAAGATTTATTGTTGCCTCATGTGGTAGGCGCTGGGGGAAATCAGTTTCAGCAGCTAGAGAAGCCGAAACGCTTGTAACTCAAGCAGATAAAAACATTTGGATTGTTGCACCTACGTATTCAACATCAGAGCGAATTTTTAGAATTGTTTATGATGATTTAATTATTAAGCACCAGCTGCCAACACGCCGCAAATCTTTAAATGAGCAATATATAGAATTTGAATGGGGATCGGTAATTGAAGGTAAATCAGCTGAACACCCTGAAAGTCTTATTGGCGCTGGAAATGATCTTGTAATTATAGATGAGGCCAGCAAGATGAATTTAAAAAAGATTTTTGAAATGTATTTAAGGCCTACTTTATCAGATCGCAAAGGCAGGTGCATTATGATATCTACGCCTGAAGGCTATGATGGATTTTATGAGTATTATATTCATGCTCAAAAAGCAGACATGTGGGCGGCGTTTAATTCTCCAAGTTGGGAAAATACTTATGCATTTCCTGAGGGTTTAGATGATCCCGATCTTGTAGAGATGAAATCATCTATGACTAGAGAAGTTTTTGATCAAGAAATGGGCGCAGAGTTTACATCGTTGTCAGGTCGAGTTTACAATGATTTTACAAGGCGCACTCACGTAGGGAATCATCCTTATAATTCAATGCTGCCAGTTTTTTTAACTTTGGATTTTGGCTATCGTATGCCAGCAGCTTTATTTTTTCAAGTAGCTAAATTTGGAGATAAAGGCGAAGATCATATTTTTATAATTGATGAAATAATACATGAGAAAAATTTAAAAATTTCTGAGTTAGCGGATGCTGTAAAAAAGAAAAATTACAGGATAGCTCGCGTATATGGCGATCCAGCTGGCTATCAAATGCAGAGTTCGGTGGGAATGGGTGAAGCAGATATTTTTAGGCAATTAACAGGATTGCCTGTAATTACGCGCAGAGATAAATTATCAAGGAGTATTCAGTCAGGTATTAGTCATGTTAGGCAGTTTATGATGTCTGCTGATGGGAATATTAGGCTTCATATAGATAAGGGTTGCATGGGGATAGTTGAAGATATTGAATCTTACAGATATCCTGAGCATAAAGAAGGTAGTCATTTAAAAAATGAACCTTTAAAAGATGGTTACCATGATCACGGCGCGGACTGTTTGCGATATGGCATTATTGGAAAATTTCCGATAAGAAATCAAAAATATAAGGTAAGTAACAGATGAATGATTTAGCGTTAGATTTAATTCAAGACTCTTTAAAAGAGCAGAAACAAATGTACGCCAAAGGGCGTAGAGATTCAATTTATAAATTATTAGATTATTATGCTGGAGACAATACATCTCAATACATCGAAGATCGTTTTAGTACTGATGCATTTAGAGAAATTCCTGTTGGTGAATTTAATGTTACTCGTAGAATGATTGATCGCATGAGTCGCATATATACATTAGGTGCGCAGAGAAATGTTAATGATCGTTATGATTCAATGATTTTAACAAAGCCTTATAAAATGAAACACATGGAAAAAATGACTAGGCTTATTGGTACAATAGCAACGCAGGTAGTGTTTAAACAAGGCGCAAATCCGCATTTTAATTATAATCCTGTATATTATTTTGATGCTTATTTTGAAGATGATCCTTTTACACCCTCAGCAATAACCTATCCGATGGTGCAGAATGTTGTTGATGTTAGCGATGTAAATGCGTTGCAATATTGTTACTGGGATAAAGAATGTTTTATCAAGTATGATCAGGAAGGAAATATTCTTACTGAGCAAATGCATAACTATGGAATTTTACCTTTTGTTTTTACTCACAGAGAGCATCATTTAAATGAGTTTTTTGTAACTGGCGCTTATGATATTGTTGCAGCTAATGAGCAAGTAAATATTTTACTTACAGAAGCTGCGCTAGGAATGAGATTTCAAATGTTTGGTCAATATGTAATTGAGGGTATGTATGAAGAGGAAAATCTTATGCGTGCTGGATCATCTGAAATAATGATAGTTCCTGAAGGCGCAAAATTAGATATTAAAAGCCCTCAGGCAAATGTCAGAGAAGCTATTGATTTAATAAAAGCAATTCTTGATCTTACTGCTCAAAATAATCATTTATGGATTACGTTTGCAGAAGATGGAAAAAGCGATAGGCCGAGTAGTGGTGTTGCATTGAAAATTAAAGATTTAGAGCGCTTTGAAGATTTTCAAGATGACATAGAGTTATGGGAGTTATACGAAAAAGATTTATATCAAGTTGAAAGAATTATCGCAAAAGCTAATAATATTTCATTGCCTGAAAATATAGGTATAAAATTTAATGAACCTGAATATCCAATGAGCGTTCAGGATCAGATAACAATGGATAATTTTTTATTGCAAAATAATATTATCACTCAAAAAGATTTAATGCTTAAATATAATAAGCATTTAACTGAGTCTGAAGCTGAATCAAGTATTAATAAAAATAAAGAAGTAAATGATGAGCAAAGCGAATCAGGACAAGAACGATCAGTTTTTAATAGATTACTTACGCAAAATCCACCAACTGAATGATTTTGAATTTGATATACCTCAGGGGGATATCAAAAAAGTAATTAATGATCCAAAGCAATATGCTTTGGATTTTATTGAGCTAATGTTCGCAAAATCAATTCCTAGATTTTTAGAAGCTTTTAAAGCAGGGCAAAAATTTGGGAAAAAAAATAAATGAAAGCTGATGCGCGGTCAGTTAAAATGGATCGAGTGGATGATAACTATATTGTCCGTATCAACATTAGGGCTCTTATTTACTTGCTTACTCTTGTCGCTTCGGCTTCTTATTACTGGCTTAATACTCAAAGCAAAATTGAGCAACTTCACATGGGTGTAACAGAACTTCATGAAAGAGTTTTAAAACTGGAAACAAAACATGAAGCTGAGATAGCAAAAGTAATGAAATGGTATGAAGATATCTCAATTAATCCACTTACAGGTTTTAAGAAAAAACGTAAATAATGGCAAGGCATGACATTGATGGAAACGCAATAACTTGCCCTAAGTGCGGCAGTAAAAATATAATAAAAGATGGTTTTCAATACTGGAAAACTTTTAAGCGCCAAAGATGGAATTGTAAAGATTGTTTTAAAAAAACAATTGCACCAAAAGAAATAGCTCACAATCCTTTTAGTGTACCCGAAGCACCTATTGAAGAAATGTCTATTGAAGATATTATAGCTTATAGAAATAAAAAATATAAAATAAAAGTAAAAAACGCAAACTATAAAAGATTAATACCTATAAAAGTAAATGTAAAAGGTGTAATAGGTATTGCTCATTTTGGTGATCCTCACGTTGATGACGATGGAACAAATTTATCTGAAATTTATAGTATTGTAAATAAAATAAATAAAACAGAAGGGATGTTTGCTGGGAATCTCGGAGATGTTCAAAATAATTGGATAGGTAGACTCACAGCTTTATATGGCCAGCAATCAACGACAGCCAAAGAATCATGGCTTATAACTGAGCATTTTTTAAAAAGCGTTCCGTGGATTTATTTGGTGGCTGGGAATCATGATGTTTGGTCAGGGGATGGCGATCCTATTGAATTTATAATGAGAGAGCAGCCAGCTTTATATCAAAAACATGGCGCAAGAATGAATTTATGTTTTCCAAATGGAAGGCAAATTAGAATACATTGCAGACATCAATTTAAAGGCAACAGCATGTGGAATACTGCTCACTCTATAAGCAAAGCTGTTCAAATGGGTTGGCGAGATCATATCTTAACCGCAGGTCATACTCATGTTTCAGGTTATCAGGTTTTAAAAGATCCGTCATCAGGTTTAATAAGTCATGCGCTGCAAGTGGCCTCATTTAAAAATATGGATGAGTACGCTGAGAAGCTTGGCTTAGATGATAAAAATATTTTTAATTGCCCTGTTACAATTATTGATCCAAGCTACGGAGATGATGACAGAAGGCAAATAACTACTATATTTGATCCTTACGAGGGTGCAGATTTTCTTACATGGAAACGCAAAAAGAAGTAATTTAATATAAGGTGAGGGATAATTTTATTTAAAATTAGGAGTCTCAATATGCCAAAAGTTGGTAAAAAGAAATTTTCTTATACGAAAAAAGGTAAGCAAGCAGCAAAGAAGTACGCTAAAAAAACTGGGAAGAGGGTAAAGCGTGGCTACTAAAAAAAAGAAGCGAGGTTTATACGCTAATATACACGCAAAAAGAAAAAGAATAAAAGCAGGTAGCGGCGAAAGAATGCGGAAAGTAGGATCAAAAGGCTCACCCTCATCTAAAGCGTTTAAACGCGCAGCAAAAACAATAAAAAAAAGAAGAAGGAAAAAGAGATAGTGCCGTTCCCTTTTCATTGTATAGAGTGCGACAAGCCTGTAAAAGAAGCTTTTAATGGGATTTGTGATGAATGTAAAAAAGAAGAAGAAGAAGAGTAATTATGAACTTTATGGAGATTTACGCAGAAGGGGGTATGATCGCTGTCGCAGGGGCTTTGCTAGTGTATATGGTATTCTCTATGAACAAAAGAGGGTTGGCGCAGGCAGAGAGTTTGCAAGACCTGAAAACAGAAAACAGAGGTCAGAGCGAGACACTGGAGAACATGGAAGGGATGACTATTAAGCTTATTAATAGGTGGAATAAAAGCGATGATAAACTTGATAGAAAATTTGATTTACTAACAAAAGAAGTAAATGATCTTGATAATCAGGTATCTGAAATTAAAGGAATTATAAGCAGGCTCAATGGAAAACACTAAGCCAATTTCTGATAATAGCAGTTTAAATATATCATTACCTATGATTATTCAGGCTGTAACATTTATTGTAATGCTCGTTTATGGATATTCACAGTTAAATGCTCGCATTAGTTTTCTTGAATATCAAGTAGCAATGAATGAAGAGCATATTATAGACTTGGAAGAGGATGCTGAAAATAATCAAGATGCTGAAATACCAGCTGATATAAGACAAAATCAAAGAATTGAATATCTTGAAAGAGAAGTTGAAAGGCTTAGAGATCAATGATAAAATATAGAGGCGTTAAATTTTCAGGATATAATAAACCAAAAAGGACTAAAGGCCATAAAAAAAAATCGCATGCGGTGCTTGCTAAAGTTGGCAAAAAAGTCAAATTAATTAGGTTTGGTCAGCAGGGAGTTAGTGGCGCTGGGAAAAATCCAAAAAGTAAAGCCGCCAAAGCTAGGCGCAGATCATTTAAGGCTAGGCATGCTAAAAATATTAAAAAGTTTGGTCGTCTTGGAGCAGCATACTGGGCTAATAAAGTTAAATGGTAATTCATGAAAGCAAGGCGAAACTATTCATATAAAAAAGGCGCAACTTTAATTAATGGCATTATAAAAAATACATTAAATCAGATGGCCAATCATGTTAATGAATCTATACAAAAAGGCATTGATAATAAAACAGATATAACTGGAAAGCCTTTTGCAAAATTATCATCTGAATCTACCTTACCTATAAGAAATGCTAGAGGTCAGGGCTTTACGCCCTTAGATACTATGAAAAGCTCAAGAGCTAAAAAATTAAGAAACACTAGTATTATTAGAGCAACTAATTCTAACCTTGTAAGTAAAGTTTTTATGAAAACTGCATACGGCGTATTTCATAATCAAGGTTTCAGAACAGGAGCAAAGTCAATGATACCTTTGCAAAATGTTCCAGCTCGTAATTGGTTTGGCATTCCTAAGGATATGTCATCAGGTGGAAAAGCATATAAAAATTTTATTAAACTGGCTTTATTTAATATAAAAAAATCCTTACTTAAATAATGGCTACGCCACAGGAATTAATCTC
>Ga0181411_1000727_pt1 | contig 12118 bp, 13 predicted proteins | sample 34SPOviralmetaG_FD_130114 | JGI IMG/M metagenome (GOLD analysis project Ga0181411, IMG submission 130114) | Marine viral communities from the oligotrophic San Pedro Time Series (SPOT) site, San Pedro Channel, CA, USA - 34 SPOT_SRF_2012-07-09 | ecosystem: Environmental > Aquatic > Marine > Strait...
GAAATGAAAAATCTACAAGAATTAGACTCTTTTATATCGGATATTAAAGCTACAAAGGAAGCACAACGAATAGAAGATATTAAAAATACAAAATTAAGTTCTAAATTAAAAACAATTGATGAATTTACAGCTGAGTCAATAGACGTTGCATTTGATATTTTTGAAGGCGTGATGAGCGACTTACATATGCTTGCAGGTGAAGCTAAAGATGAAGATTCTTTTGTTAAAACTTTCTTTAAAGACTATGGTGATAAAATTAAAAAGTCAAAAGAGTCAGAAGAATGGGTAAGATCTTTATATAGAGATACTGTTCAAGAATCAGTAGATGAAAAGAACAAAGGTCTTTGGCATAACATTCGTGCTAAAAGAAAGAGAGGAGAAGCTCCAGCAAAAAAGGGAAGTAAAGCCTATAAGAAAGCAAAGGCAGCCGCAGACTCTATAAATAATGAAGCATTTATCGGACCTTTTGTATTTAATAATAAAATGTCAGATGAAGAATTAAAAGATATGTATGATGCTGCACTTGACGGTTATGCTAATTATCAAAGAGGGTTTGAACATCCAAAATCTAAATACAAGCAAGCCTATCAAGAAATTGAAAAGATTTTAAAGAAGAGAGGAGTTAGCGTAGATGAAGCTGTTGAATTAGTTCATGTTTATAAAGATGGAGAACTTTATGGTACAGGTGAATTAGTTAAAGGTAAAGATAAAAAGATTAAAGGTAAAGCTCATCAATTAATTAGATTTGATGGTAGTACAGAAGATTATTATCCAGCTGAAGATGTTAAACTTGTTGAAGCTGTGAGTGAAGCTTTAGTAGGACATGCAGAAGTAAGAAAATTAGAAAAATCTTTATCTCCAAAGAATAAAGAAGCTCTTGCCAAAGCTATTAAAAACGGAACAATAAAGACGTCTAAAGATTTAAGTAATTGGGCAAAATCTATTGAGGAAGCTGTAAGCGAAGCAAAAAAATACAATTTTAATCAATTAGCTAAAATGTGGATGGATGCCTATGGTGAAAATATGAAAGACGAATACGATGGTTTTCATAATGAAGTAACAGGTAAATATAAAAACAAAGTTACTAAGCAAGATATTTCTAAAATATGGATGGATATTTATGGCGAAGATGTGTCAGACGAATATAATGGTTTTTATAATAATTTAAAAGAATCAGTAAATGAAGCTAAGATAGCACGTAAAAAAGGTAAAACATATCAAACAGGAAAGGATTGGACAGTTTATATGAGCTCAGGTCAAGCAAGTTTTGATATTAGTGTTAATAATTCAGCAGGTTGGAGTACTGATCCACATGATGATAGAGGAGAAACTTTTAGACTTTTAGATGCTGGAAAAGAAAGAGCAACTGTTACATTTAAAGAAGGTAATATTGATAATGTAGCAAAAGAAATGCATGACCTCACAAGTAAAACTACTTATGGAGAAAAGAATGGCTTAAGCCCAAAGGATTATGCAGATATTCTTAGAGTATGGATTGACATGGGAATGGAAATGCACGAATCATTAAATGAAGATTATGATAAAATGTTAGATCGTAGATATGGTAGAAGCAGAGATTATACTGACATTGAAGTTAAAGACATGCATTTTCAAACAGACGCAGATGAACTTGAAAAAATGAAACTAGCATATGGTTATAGACTAGGTGGAATGACAAGTAGAGAAAAGATTGAAGATGCTGAGTATGAATTAAGAAGATATAGAAAAACTATTAAATATGGCAATGGTAAAGAAGTTGGCACATTTCTTCCAGGTTCTTATGACGCTGCTACTTCTACATTAGGAGATGGTCCACATAAATCAGCAAGACCTAAAGTAAAATGGAATCAAAGAAAATATGATCAGTGGATCGAAGATGTTGCGTCAAATGATGGCTGGAAGCATGCTGCTGATATGGCACAAAATGCAAACAACGAGCCAGGACTTATTGACTGGGTAAAAAGAAACAATAGAGGAGATGATCCACTACAAAGAATTCAGTGGGATATTGAGGCGATGGCAGAATCAAATAAAAACCACATGGAAAAATTACAAACATTAGAGAGTTTTATTACCGAAAAGAAAAAACAAACTAACGATCAAAGTCCATTAAGCGATGATGGTATGGAAACAGGTATTAAGAATAAAGCAAAAGAATCAGGAGTTCCAGTCGGCTTACTTAGAATTATTATGAAAAGAGGCTTAGCTGCTTGGAAAAGCGGTCACAGACCAGGAGCAACTCAAGCTCAATGGGGTTATGCAAGAGTCAATTCATTCTTGACAAAACAAGATGGCACATGGGGCGGAGCTGACTCAGATATAGCTAAGAAAGTTAGAGATGGTGGACACGATAAAGAACTATAAATTATGAAATTCGTAAAATCATTCAAAGATTATAATAGTGTCTCAGAGGCACTTAAAATGCACGTAGATGAAGGTCTAGACCTGACTAATTCGTTCTTTAGATTAGGCAGCGATGCATATACAGAATTGTTTGAAGAAGTTAAACAATATTGGGATAAAGGTAATGTAATTCTTAAAGGCCCAAGTGGTTGGATGGCAAAAAATCTAGAAGTTGGTAAGAAAGCTGTCTATAAATATAAAGGTAAAAGAGAAAACGTAAAACTTGACTCTCCAAAAAGAGGCGGTAATAAAAAGTTTATTGTTTATAGAAATAGTGGACGTACAGAAGAAGATGGAACTATTATTGCAAAGAAATTAGAATGGGGAGATCCAACTACTACGGTAAAAAATGATGATGCAGGTAGAGCTGCTAACTTTTGGGCAAGACATGGTTGTGATAAAATGGAAAAGATGAATCCAGAAAAAGCAGGTTTTTGGGCATGTTATGGACCAACCTTATTTGGTAAGCAATTAGGTATTAAGTCAGATCAGCCCTGGTAAAAGAATATATACATAAAAATTAAATAAAAAATGGCACAGAATTTAGGAACAGAAGTAAATTTATTTTCAGTAGGAGATAATGTAGTTGGAAATAATCCACCTACTGATATTAATACACAAGGAATATTAAAAGGTAACAGTGATACGGGTTTTTATTTAAAAACTGACAACTTAATAAAAGTATATTTTTATTATGAAGGAACGAGTAGCTGGCAACTATATTCTGAAATAACAGAATATGAAGACGGTTGCGTTATTCCATGGATCCAACATGTTGAATTTGGTCAACCTATTGCAGCTTTTTTCGTAACTTTAGAAAGTCAACAAGAAGTTAGGATAATTGCAAGGACAGGAAATTTGTCAGTCGATGATAATCCAACTGATAATACCTTTAATAAAGATTTTTTAATTTTAAAAGATGAATTTTCTACAACAATACAAGATGATGATGGAGATCTATCAGGTGCAGGTTATACTAAGCATATTATTACTAATTTATCAGGGAATGTAGGAGATTCTATAGATTATTTAATAAATGCAGAAATTACTATTGCTATGATATTAGCAGATAGTGAAAAAATAGACTCAACTTTTACATATGATAGTAGTACATTTAATAGTACTATTACGTTTAATCTACCAAGTGGATATGAAACAAAGGAAATTGTACTTTACTTTAGAGAAAAGTCTGATCTTCCATTTCTTAATAAAAATTACATTTCATTTGAAGGAAATTCTTACACTGAACAGATAGCTGCAGGATATAATGGTTTATCAAATCATGTCACAGTATCTTTATGGGTACGTTCTACAAGTACATCATGGCCTAGAATATTAATAGAAAGAGTAGATCCAGTGTGGAGTAGATCACCTTTTGCAATTGATTGGAATGGAGGTGCTATATATGCAAAATGTAGAGTAGAATCTACAGCAGATGTTTATAACGGTGTTGAGTTAAGTACACCTGCGGTAAGTGATAGAATAAACGATGGAGAATGGCATCACGTGGTTTTAAGATTTAATGGAGTTAAATTATCAATGTATGTTGATGGGGTAGAGAAAACTTCTAAACTTCTTTCTACTGTGACAGGGGCTACCGGTAATTTATGGCCTGCGGGTAATCCAAATAGTGGAGTAGAAACAGCCCAGACTGTAATAGGTAAAGGTTATCATAACACACATTCTTCTTTTCAAGGAGATATGGATGAAGTAGCAATATGGGAAACTGCAATTACAGAAGAATCAATAGAAGAAATTTACAACAATGGCTTAATTAACAAGTCAGCAAATTTAAACAAATTACAAAACGAATCTACGTCACCAGTTGCTTGGTATAGATTTGAAGACTAAAATAAAATAAAAAAATGGCAATAAATTATTATAACAACGGTTGGAGAATTCCTAATAAGGGAAATAACTCAAAGACTTCAAACTATTCAATGGAATTTGATTATCAAAGCGAGATTATAGTTAATGTTTCTAGATTAAACTCAGCTAAAGAATTTTCAATTTCATTTTGGGGTAAATTAAATGGATTATCTTCTAATTTAGTTTTAGGAGATTTAACAATACCATATTCACATGGTGTAAGTTTTGGATGGCAAAATGGTGAAATTATTTATAGAACAAATAATGGTTCTAATAATTATTTACCTGCAACTCTTACAGCAGATGAAGACTGGCATCATTTCGTACTAACATTTAATGAAGGTGTTAGACATATATATGTTGATGGGACTTCTATTGCAAATGATACTGCAACAGCAACTGAAATGCCTTCGGATCTTGGTAATAATTTTTCAATAGGTAGAGATAATAGTGGAGGAACATGGACAGGTACTACAGGGTGGATAGATCAAGTTGCTTTTTTTGATTATGAATTACAACAAGATGATATTACAAATTTAGGAGGATCTACTTCTTTAGGAGCAGGTAGTCCAATGACTCTTGCTAAAAAACCATTTGCATATTATCCATTAGGAGATGCATCTGCATTTAATGGTAGTGAATATTTAGTAAATAACCAGGCAATTTCTACAAAAAGACTTAATTTTAGAAATAGTAGCTGGTTATCAGGTGAATATTCAAATGAATCTACTGCAATTGAAAATTATTTAACTAATAAAACAATTACAGCTTCTATTTGGCTTAAGTTAGATGAACAAGTAATCACCGGATCTGATTTACAAGGAGTTGGATCTTTATTTCATATAGGAGCAAGACCATTTGAGGCGTGGCATAATGCAGGACATACTGGCGTTAGCGCTTCATTTTACCATTCAGGATGGCCAAATTACTACAATACAATAAGGCTTAGTACAGGTTACTTTGATGTGTATAAAGTTATATTACCTTCAAGATATAGTACTAATAATAATATAGGAGACTTTAACGATGGCAAATGGCATAATATTGTAGTAGTGTATGATAAAGATAATGCGGAAAATTGCGATATTTATTGGGATGGAGATAATACAGATTCATACCTTTCTGGAACATCATATCACTCTTCTTCTTCTATTTCTACTGGTGGCTATTACTATTTACCAGGTACTAGAACTTTAATAGGAAAATCATTAACTGAATATGGCGCAGGTTTTAAAAGTCAACTTTCTAATTTTACCATCTGGGAAGGAGATCAGTCTGCGAATATTGCAGATATTTATAATAATGGAAATCCTAGAACTAAACACACTGAATATGCAACAGCTCCTTTATTTCATTACAAATTAGGAACTGAAACTGCAGTATTTGACCCATCAATTTATAACACTGAAAATGAAACATATGGTCAAATGACAATAACTAATGATGTTGATCCAACAATAGGAATAATGAAAAGTAGTAGATCTAGATTTGTTAATGTCCAACAGGCTCAAAATCCTATTGTTTCACCAAGTCAATTTAAAGATTCTAATCTTAACAGTACAGAACCTTTTACAAAATACGCTTTAGATTTTGATGCAAGTAGCAGTTCATTTATATCTATGGAACAAATTACTAGTTTAGAAACAACAGGTGCATTTGCAATTTCTTTTTGGATGAACAGTACTGAAACAGAAGATTTAAGAGAATATTTAGCTAAGTGGAGAACTAACAATAGTGACAATATGAAAAACTGGGCTGTTATAAAAAGAAATAGTTATGAAAATGGTAAACTTACTCTTTGGGTCTGGGATGAAAATGAGAATCCTATGATAACTACAAATTCACCAAACACTAGTAGTGGTTATTGGGGAATAAAAACAGACTGTTTTGATGGAGAATGGCACCATATTTGTTTTACATATGATGGTACTTTAGGTGCAAATGCATTTACAGCATATTTAGATGGTGTAATTGATAATCAAACTAACGTAGATCCATCTTTAAGTGCAACTAGAACAACAGATCCACTTTCTAATTTACATATTGCCGGCAACACTTACTCGAAAGCAGATACTAAGATGTCAAATGTTTCTATTTGGAATACTAATCTAACAGGAGAACAGGTTAATGAAATTTATAATTTTGGAGTACCTACTGATTTATCTAATCATTCAATGGTTAATAATTTAACAACCTGGATAAAATTAGGAGAGAGTTCTACATTTAACGGGACAGAATGGGAAGTATATGATGAGATAAGTAAAGTTAAAGGAACTTCCACAAATATGGGAGAGGACTTTATAGTAAATGGACCTGCAACTTTTGGAAATGGTATTACAGCTAATATGGGCTCTAATAATAATATAGAAAAAAGTGCTCCAAATAGTAATTACAATGCAATAGGATATTTAAGTGCTAATGCAATAAAACAATTTTAATAAATAAAATATAAAACAAGATGAGACAATACTTAATTATAAATTTAGCAGATACTGATAAAATTATTTTCAGTCAAGTAAATCAAACTTCTGCACAAAGTATGCAAAGAAATAATGATAATACACAAGGTATTATTTCATATTCTATTGAACCTTCCTTTATTACTAATGAAAATTTAACACCTGTTCAAGGTCCATTATCTAAAGAAGAAATAGAGCCTATTTTAAAAGGAGCAGATTGGGAAATTAACTATTAAATATGATAAAAAAACCTTGTAAATGTAATGAAATTACTAATCAAGAAGTAGTCAGACAAATTGAAGATTTAACAAAGCCTTTTACAGAAGATTTTATAGATAAAAATACAGTTATTAGACATTTTGATCCAATGGCAGAAGATCATTTATATAAATGGCATAGAGATCCAGAAGATAGAAAAATAAAAGCTCTTAATAAAAATGATTGGAAATTTCAATTTGATAACGAAATACCTCAAAAATTAGAGATAAATAATATAATTAAAATAAAACAAGGAGAGTATCATAGACTTATTAAAGGCACAACTCCATTAAAAATTGAAATAAAATTTTAAATTGAAACACCTTAGGACTTTTAAAATACTGGAAAATAAAGCTGAATTTAATTTTAAAATTAGAGAGCTTAAGCAGAAGTGGAAAGAAACTGATAGTAAGATAGATGAAGTTAAATCCAAAATCAGATTAGAAAAGGATGGAGATAAGCAAGAACTTTTAGTTTTAACCTTACAAAAACTAGCTGCAAAGCAAGAGATGTTAAAAATAGATATGCAAATTAATAAATTAAAAAGAACAATGTTATGAAATATTTAAGACTGTTTGAAGAATTTATAATTGAGAAGAAACCTAAAGGTGCTCCTGATTTTCATCATAGTGATGCGCCCGATGCTGAAGGCAGATTTAAAGATTTAAGTATTAAAAAACTCGCAGCTTGGTTAATTAAAACAAGAAATAAAGATCTTAAAAAAATTAGCGGCTCATTAACTCAACAGGTTGTATTTAATAGAAAAGATGATCCTAAATATGCTGAAAAAATGGAAAAGACTAGACTTGAAGTTTATAGACAATTAGGTAGAGAAGACTTATTAAAGGATAAAAAGTGAAACAATTAGTTTACGTATTTTCATTATTGTTAATTTTATTTTCATGTAAGAAAATAGATGATGATGGATTTAGAGTCTTTAAAATTAAAGAAGGCAAGCATCGTTCTACTCATTCACGTCAAAACACATATGATACTACATTCAATTTACAAGTTATTTTTGACAGTTCAGCTGTTTATGAAACAGTAGACCCTAACAATCAATGGGATATTAATAAACTATGGGGAGTTAGTGATTGTGGAGATCACCATAGTACGAGTTCAATTAGATTTGGTTGGAGATGGAGCCCAGCCTTAAATTGTTTAGAGATATTTGCATATCGTAGAATGTTTGGTAAATTCAGTTATAAAAAAATAAGTTGTGTTCCACTAGGTGAAACAATTTATATGACAATGAATATAATAAATAATGAATATGAATTATGTGTAGATGGAACATGTGTCACAATGGAAAGACCTTGTTTTATGGAATATAAAAAATATTTACTATACCCTTATTTTGGAGGAGACGAAACGGCTCCACATGATATTACAATTAGAATAAAGGATTGAAAAAGAAAAAGCATAAATATAATCTAAAAGATAAATTAGAATTTAAATTTTTTGACGGAGACGTTATGATAGGTTTAGTAACAAAACTAACTTATGAAAAGGTAGGCCATGATACATATAATTATAGCAAGCCTACTTATACGATATCTATGAAGAAAAATTATGGAAGTAAAGAAAGAGTATGGCACTATCCTTGTATAGGTAAGGATCGAATATTATGTAAATTAAACTAATGAAAGACTGGAAAAAACAAACTAAATATTATTCTATTAATTCTTTATTAGGAAGTTCAATAGTTTCTTATTATAATGAAAAGAAAGAAGTAGTACATTTTGAAAAAGGAGATGACATTGATGCTGAATTTGAAAAAAAATTAACAAGACTTTATCATAAAGATTTAAGTAATAAGAATAAAATTAACAGAGGTAAAAAAGGTAAGAAACGAACTCCAAAAAGAAACGGATGAATTTTATAGAAGAAATAATTGAAGAAGGCTCTAAAGAAAATCTTCAATTTCGTTTTCCACCAGAACCAAACGGCTACCTACACTTAGGTCACGCTAAAGCTATCTGCTTAAATTTTGGTCTTGCAGAAAAATACAAGGTAGGTTGCAATTTAAGATTTGACGATACAAATCCATTAGCAGAAGATTCAATATTTACAGATTCAATAGAAGCAGACATTAAGTGGCTAGGCTTTGACTATGGTAAGCCGCTTTACACGTCAGACTATTTTACATTCCTAAATGAATGTGCTGAAAATTTAATTATGGCTGATAAAGCCTATATGGATGATTCTACATCTGAAGAAATTAGAGAGATGAAAGGTGACCTAGAGAATGGAGGCCAAGACAGTCCATATAGAACACGATCTATTCAAGAAAATTTAGACCGCTTTAATAAAATGTGTAAAGGTGAAGGTGATAGTGTATTACGTGCTAAAATAGATATGCAACACCAAAATATTTTAATGAGAGACCCTGTTATTTATAGAAGAATAGATGCGACTCATCATAATACTGGAGATATTTGGAAAGCCTATCCAATGTATGATTTTGCACATCCTCTTTCAGATTGGTATGAAAAAATAAGCCATTCACTCTGTACATTAGAGTTTAAGGAACATAGACCTTTTTATGAGTGGCTATTAAATGCATTAGAATTAAAGCAACCTCATCCAAGACAAATAGAATTTTCAAGACTTAATATTGAAGGTGTCAAACTAAGTAAGAGACATTTAAAAGAATTAGTAGATGAAGGAGTTGTAGATGGTTGGGATGATCCAAGAATGCCAACATTAAGTGGCTTAAGACGTAGAGGCTTTACACCAGATTCGATCAAGAATTTTTGTGCTAAAGTTGGTATAACTAAACGTGAATCAGAAATTGAAAGACATTTACTTGAGGAATGTTTAAGAGAAGAACTGAATGAAAAATCAATGAGACAAATGGTTGTCCTAGATCCACTTAAATTAACAATAAAAAACTTACATGAATTTGGTAAGGTAATTATAGAAAATAATCCGGGTAATTCAGATGATGGTAGTAGACTACTTAATTATACTAATGAATTTTGGATTGAACGTGCTGATTTTAGAGAAGAAGCCAACCGAAAATACCATAGGCTTAAGATTGGAGGAGAAGTTAGATTGAAAGGACTCTTCGTGGTAAAAGCAATAGATTGTGTAAAAGATAAAGATGGAAACGTAGTTGAGGTAATTGCTGAATATGATCCAAAGAGTTTTTCAGGCATGGAACTAGACCGAAAAGTAAAAGGTACAATTCATTGGGTAAACATGAACGAGTGTGAGGAAGTATTAATACACAATTTTGATGGCTATAAGAAAATGTCAGCACTTGCTTATGGTGAGCCATTTGTTAAATTAACAAAAGACTATCCTGTACAATTTATGAGAAATGGTTACTATATTAGAGAAAGAGGTGAGGAACTTTCATTTAACCATACAGTTTCACTTAAAAGTAGTTATAAAGGTTGAGGGACTGGCTAATTAAAATAATCTTAAAAATTAAAGAAAGTTTTTCTAAGAAAAAAAAAACATTTTGGGATTTATAGATATAATTAATATCGGGATGTAGCGTAGCCAGGTTATCGCGCCGCGTTTGGGACGCGGAGGTCGCAAGTTCGAATCTTGCCATCCCGACATAAATGCCTAGGTGGTGGAATTGGTAGACACGCAAGACTTAAAATCTTGTGGACATTTGTTCGTGCGGGTTCAAGTCCCGCCCTGGGTACTATAAATAAAATGTATTATAAAACTATTATAACATTATTTTGTTTTTTTATTAAAACAGTATTAATTGCTCAACCAGCTGAATTTAGAATTGGAGTTGGTGCTGTTTCAAACCTATGTACATCTGATATTGGAATATCTGCAGAAATAAACAACACAATATATCTTGAAAATTCAGCAGATATGGAAAGTAAGTTACAGTATTCATATGCTGATATGAGAAACAAACTAACTTCTAGATCTTTTCCATTTCATTCAGTTAACTTATTTGTAGGGCCAAAGTTTAAATTAAATAAGGGTAAAACTAATAAGGTTTATTTAAGTACACTTGCAGGGGGAGGTTATAATAAAATTATATTAGTAAAAAGTAATACTGAATTTGTTAGACAAGGTGGATATGTAAATTATCAACAATATACACCAGGCGTTAGTATTACAATGTACATGGTAGGAATGAACTTTAGTTTAATGCTTGAAAGAAAATGGATTGATGTTGCATTAAACTATCAAACTATATTAAACTTGACAAACCTTTCAGTTTATTATCGATTTAGATAAACAAACTCTCTTTTTATCATATAATATAGACCAAGGAAGCACAAACCCTGGGGTGTCCTATATTAATGGACGAGTAGCTCAGTTGGATAGAGCAATAGCCTTCTAAGCTATCGGTCAAAGGTTCGAATCCTTTCTCGTTCACAAGACTGCCGGTCAAGTTTTAGGACACCTCAATAATTTTAAAAAAATGAGAATATTAGACTGTATATTTATAATTGCAATAGTTTTATTATGGTCATGGCCTACTATTAGTGAAATTTACAAGCATCAAAGATTTAAGTTGCTTAGAAAAATTGCAATAAAAAATAAAAAGAGAGGAAAGGTTAGAAGAAAGAAAAACAAAAATAAGTAATGATATATAACTCTTAAATCTAGAAAAAAATGGAATATAGCTTTATGGATATTAGTACTGACTTAAAATACACAATAGAGATTTTAATGCTTTTATCTTTTGCTTTAGGGTTTTTAACAAGCTATTTATGGAAAGAACATAGAGATGCTAGTAAAATTAATATTGAAAATTCAAAAGAAGAAGAAAAATAAAATTGTTAATAACTTTTTAAAAAAAGCGGCCCAGGATTTTCACGGGTCGCTTTTTTTGTTTATATTAGTACTATAAATTAAAACTTAAAAACATGAAAAAAATATTCACATTATCAATAGCAATTTTATTATCATTATCTACATTTGCGACTGAGTACACATTTCCTAAAAATACCTTTAATAAAAAAGGAATGATAGCTAAAAATCAAGCATTAATACAAACCAAATTATGTTTAGTAGGTGCAGGTTTAGGAATGTTTGCCACTGGTTTTATTTTACATCAAAGAGAAATGAATAGCTCTCATAAATTTGAAGGTCCTGGAATTGGTATAGGCCCTAACCAATTTTTACAAGGAGTTGGTTTAGGA
>Ga0181411_1000731_pt1 | contig 12047 bp, 7 predicted proteins | sample 34SPOviralmetaG_FD_130114 | JGI IMG/M metagenome (GOLD analysis project Ga0181411, IMG submission 130114) | Marine viral communities from the oligotrophic San Pedro Time Series (SPOT) site, San Pedro Channel, CA, USA - 34 SPOT_SRF_2012-07-09 | ecosystem: Environmental > Aquatic > Marine > Strait...
ATCGTTTTGTTACCATTATGGTGTCATTCGCGACTTCCGTATACTTTTGTTATCATTTATGATGTCAAACTTTAAATATATATTGATACTTTTGTTACTGTATTAATTTATATTTTTCTATTTTACATTTGTAATTAGAAATGTAATTTACAAATTTTCTACTTTACATTTGTAATTACAATTCTAATTTACAGAATACCGCATTTTAATCGCCATTTTTTGGGCCTTTTTTAGTACCATTATGATTATAAACTAGTAGTCCATACCGTAAAAAATAATTTCTCAGTCTTTTTTAAATAAAATTAAAAAAACAGCGCCTCCGGCGCATCACATAGTGTGTTTTTTTAATTGTTCTTGGATTTCTTATTATTTGGATTATTACGTAATAAAATACTTTTTAATTCATCCCCTTTTGGAGAAGTAAAATCCGATTCAGGCGTCGCATATGTTAAATAGGTACCCTTGTTATCTGGTAATCTATGAAACTGGTTTTTTACAATATTAAATATATTGGAATATGAAATATGTTGTACCGCAATCGAATGAATCGATTTTCTAAATCCTTGGTTCTGGATCAACAAAATACTCATCCTTACTTATATAAATAGAATTATATTTTTATATCTATTTTATTTGTCTTTACTTTATTTCTTGAGAAGTAAAAAAAAGAATGAAAGACAAATCCAAAATATAGAATTCTATGAAATTATTTTTTTTTTTTTCTGAAATTTTCTCAAGCTTTTTTTTCATTCCCCCCCCCCCCTTGTCTTTTTTTTTAACAATGTTGACTAAAAAAAGACATGGTGTAAAAAAAGACAAAGAAAAAAATCGAAGATTACATGAATTATCATAATATATTATTTTTGTAAAAAACAAAAAAATACCAAAAAAGACAAAAAAAGACCAAAAAAGACAAAAAAAGACAAAAAAAGACAAAAAAAAGACATAAAGAAAAATTATATAATATTAATATAGTATATATGACAACAATTTATAATTGTGAATGCTGTCGTTTTTTTACAAACCATAAGACAAAATATAACAAACATTTACAAACAAAGAAACATTTAGAGTCAACAAAAAGTCAACATCGAGTCAACAAAAAGTCAACATTGAGTCAACATAAAGTCAACATTTTTGAGTGTAAATACTGTTTTAGAGCATTTACCACGAAACAAAGTATGTATCGACATATAAAATTCACATGCAAACAGAATAAAGATGAGGATATGGAAGAGTTGGTAAGATTGTTGAATCAACAAAATGAAATCAAAGACAAACAAATGGAAAATATGCAAAAACAAATTGATAAATTATCCAATAAACTACAAATACAAAATATTCAACATATTCATAACAATACAATCAATTATAATATAAAATTACTTAACTATTCTCAAACAGATTATAGCCATCTAACTGAACAAGATTATATGAAATGCATTAAAGACTGTAATTATTGTGTTAAAACACTAATTGAAAAGGTACACTTTAATGAAAGTAAACCTGAAAATAAAAATATATATATTTCAAACATAAAAAATAAATATATTATGGTATATAAAAATGATAAATGGCAGTTAGTGGATCGTAAAGATCAGATAGATGATATTTATGATTATAATGAAGTTGTTTTGGAAAATTGGTATAGCGAAAACAAAGACAAACATCCTGAATTGATTCGTTCCTTTGAAAAATATTTGCAAAATAAAGATGATAATAGTATGTTAAATAAAATTAAAGAAGATATTTTGTTATTATTGTATAATAATAGAATGATTGAAATGATATAAATTAACCATTTGAACGATGCATCCATTCTTGTTTCTTATGTTCTTTTTTCCTCTTACGACGTTCATGCCTCTTCTGTCCTTCCGATAAATATTCGTCAGCACATAGATCATAATCCCAACCCCATGCTGCATGCGGCGGAGTTTCCTCTTTTTCGTTTACATTTTCTTCACTTATTTCTTTGCAAATAACAATATCATTCGGTTCCAAATCATGATCCATCGATACAACTGGAATCCGATTTTCTGTAGAATATGATTCCCAATTATCATTTACAATAACCCCACTATTCATTACTTTAATCATATTCATCGCGTTGTCCAACGTTTTATTTTTACCATTCAATATAACATTGTCAAATACTATAATTTCATAATATCTGTCTTGTTGTTGTTCAAAATATTCATAACAAATCTCATGATCAAACATATTATTGTAATTATACAATCCTATTGTTACTTTTGTATCAGGGTCTGTGATAAATTGAATAAATGAAATCATTTCTTTCTTTTTTTCACATTCAAAGTAAAAGGGAACATATTTTGGACCATTTTTTTTTTGAATTGACTTTTTCGTTTCATGACGCTTGCCATAGATTATATATTTATTATTGTTATAATAAACATACACTCGCATATCTATATTCGAATCTGTATATTCTTTTTCTGGATTTTTATATTCTTCAACACATAGTACCATTTTACTGTAATATTGCATATCGCTATCTGGGTAAGTGTTCATGTTTGCTTGATTGCTGCTTTTATTTTTTTTATCATTCAATCAATTTTATTTTTATTATCTCTTTCTTCTTTATATATTTTAAAATAGAATAAAGAATAAATCATATATCATGTAATAATGACAAAGATACTTCGAAATTTAGTGAACGGTAACTGGTGCAAAACAAAAAAATATGATAAAGTATTACATGTTTTAAATGGCAATTTAAATCATAAAGTTCCTGATACCTCTAAAAAGGAACTTACTCCTTTTATTCAATCCATGCAATCCACACCCAAAAGTGGTTTACATAATCCGTATAAGAATCCAGAACGTTATTTGATGTTGGGAGATGTATGCTTTCATACAGCCCATTCCCTTCATGATAAATCCATTCAAGCACGTATTATAGATGAAATTATAGCTGTCACAGGGAAAACCGAAGAACAGGCATACGGCGAATTGTCTGTGTCGCGTAAGTTTTTGGAAAATTTCTCAGGGGATCAAGTACGATTTTTAGCAAAGGGATTTAATACGCCTGGGGATCATTTAGGTCAAATGTCCAATGGCTTTCGTTGGCCCTATGGTAGCGTGGCAATTATATCGCCTTTTAATTTTCCCCTTGAAATTCCACTCCTTCAACTCATGGGGTCTTTATTCATGGGAAATAGACCACTATTAAAAGTGGATTCACGTGTATCTATTGTTATGGATAGTATTCTTAAACTCATGCATTAAAATGGTCTTCCTAAAAAAGATGTGGATTTTATACATTGTAATGGTAAAGTAATGGAAAATCTTTTGACGAAATCAAATCCTCGATTGACACAATTCACAGGATCTACAAAGGTGGCCGAATCCTTATCGCAAAAACTCCATGGGAAAGTACGAATAGAAGGTGGCGGATTTGATTGGAAGATTATTGGACCGAACAAAGACATGGATCCGGAAATCGTATATAATATATGCAATAAAGACGCCTACGCTTTTAGCGGACAAAAGTGTTCTGCCCAATCATTACTCTTTATTCATAAATCCTGGAATATGGAATCGTTTCAAGAGAACTTGAAAAAACGAGCATCTAAAGAAATCATGGGACCAATCATTACGCTTCATTCTAGAGATATGATCGAACACGTAAATCAACTTCTTGAGATTGAAGGTTCGCAACTATGGTTCGGTAATATTGAAAAATACCGAGACACAATACCAAATCATCTAGGATTCATTGAACCTACAGCGGTATATATTCCATTAGAACAAATCAACGAATCCAATATACACCTAGTAACGAAAGAGATATTTGGACCTGTTCAAGTGATCACATCCTATGATGATATAGATAAAGTATTGTCCATATGTGAACAAATAAACGATCATCTTACGGCAGCAGTTGTATCAAATGATCCTGTTTTTGTAAATCATGTATTGGGTCATAGCGTAAATGGTACAACCTATATTGGTGAAAAAGCTCGAACCACAGGTGCACCACAGAATCATTGGTTTGGACCATGCGGAGATCCAAGAAGCGCAGGTATTGGAAGCCCTGAAGCAATTATTCAAACCTGGTCTTGTCACAGGGAAGTCATTCAAGATGTATAAGACACCTATTCAATAAAAAGTATACATTCTAGTATCTGAATTGTTATCTTGTTTATTATAAATTATTCTTCTTTTTTGTTCTTTTTTTTCTCTTTTTACCACCTAATGTTCCTTTTTTTCTTGATAATAATTTATATGTTGCTAAAAATGGTGATCCATATTTAGCTGCTATATCAACTATACCTCCTTCATCCATATGACATAACTTAATGAATCGTTTAAATGCTTCATCATTATTGTTATTATTATAATACTTAAACATTTCAATGACTGCTTGCGATGGACTAAAAAATCGTAAATTTCTTCTTATACAAAAATTAGGAGCGTCTATACTTAAACCAGATATCATATTTGGAATTCCAGGTAATAATCTTATATCACATGTTACACGGCTTGGCCCTATTATATTTAATACAAAATTACTACAATTTGATGTACCTGTTGTTCCTCGACTTAATTCACAATATCTTAATTTTGGAGTCATTAACATGGCAGCTCCGACCATGCCTGTAAAAAAGGACTCTTTATAATTTACATCTTTTAATATATTTGTTAATCTATCATACATTTCTTTCGTAAAAATTCCATAATCAGATATTTTATATTTATATGCTTTTGTAGCATATGGATTTTGTCTATTAAAATCACTCGAACCTAATACATTAGATGGAATTAAATAATCTGGTGTATATAATGACCCATTTAAATTTTCGATCATATGTTTTATACCATGTGTTGCTTGGTCACTAAATCCAAATCCAACCGAATACATATTGCTTTTATGTAATATTAATAAAGATGAATGTATACCTGCTTGAATTGCTCCACTTCTTACGGCACTAACCATAAAGTAAATCGGTAATTCTTGTAACTGCTTGTTATCTATATTTTCTTGAATCGTATTTTCTTTTACAGATTCCGCAAGTTCACTATATTCTAAATGTTTTTTAAATATTTCATCATTCACAGGATTTGTTCCATCCGGTCCTTGACTGCGATTTATTTCATCTTCCGCTTCTCCGGTTTTACTCTCTTGTTGATAATGTAACTTGTCTTTCATACTAAATTCCGGTTCTATATAATCCTCATATGATACCAAGTTTTTAGCATCGATAAATGATTTAATTGTTCTTGTTTCTATGGTAGGATAGTTCTTTGTCATATTTCTTGGTAATACTTTAACATTTGAATCCTTCCGTTTTTCATTATATTCGTTTTTTGTCATAATATACTCTAATATACTTGGATTATCCTTTTCATAAAAATAATAAACTGCACTATCTTGTTTAATCTCTTGTAAAAACATTGTTTGTTCCGATAGATCAATAATACGATTTCCATTATCTAAAAAAAGTTCTATGATTCGTTCATTATCATTGCCGAATAAATCAATAGATAAGTCAGTGACTATAGATCCTTGTTTCTTCCTTTCTGATTTTTTAAAAACACTACATTTTATTATATCATTACCATTCACCTGAAGCGATAATATACTCTTAAATAATTTTGACAATTTAAATTTCCTAATATTCATATTATTCTCAATATCATTAAACAAGTTATCTTCCATTAAGTGATAGGTATGATTTTCATTTTTATAAACACAAGCAATATATCTATCTTTATGCGCATAAAATAACTGGTCTTCATCTAAAAAAACTCGCTCCTTATTTCTTTTTTTTATTTTAAATTTTTCAAGTCTATCTAAACTACTAATACCTATAGGAACAATTGGTTTAAATTGTATTGCTTCTTGATTACTCGCATTGGGCTTTATCAATTCTAAAATTTTATATATTAAATTTAAATCATTCAGTTTTTGTGGATCTAATTTTAAATCTTTAAAATCTTTCTCCAAATATAATACTTTTGCAGGATTTTCTAGCAAATAATCATATAAAAACGTTTTTATATCTTCATTCATAAATATATCTTTATATGTATCTTCGTTCTTTGTTTCAAACGTTTTAAATACTTCTGGAAAATATTGTGAATAAATGTCATCTGCAATCAATTTTTTATCTACCATAAATGGTGCTTTTCTATTTTCTAAGTTTTCAATAATATAATTATCTAAACTATTTGTTCTAAAATGAAATATTTCATTTTTCGTATCATCATCGATATCTGCTATCATTTCCTCTATTATTTCTCCGATAGAAGGTTTAGAGGTCGCCTTGAGCCTTTTGTTTATATGTTCATTATATATTTTTGTTAATTCTTCAATACGAATATTTACTTCTTTTATCATAACTTTAAATTGTTTATCAACTGTAGGTTTTATTAATTGTTTAAAACTCTGAATAAAATCATTTATTACTTTTAATGTGATTGCCGAATCAACATTTGATACTTGTTTCATTTCTATATAGAAAGCAATTTCATCAAAAAAATAAAATATTTCTTTGACCATTCTTATTTTATCTGAGGTAGGAACAGTACCATCGTGTATAACCATCAAATGATCTATTATTTCATTCAAATACTTTATTTTGGTAACTTTATCAGTATTATCAGCTTGATTTGTTATGTGCTTATCAATTATATTTTTGTATGCATCAATGATTTGAATGAACGTTTCTTTATCGGTCAATAAGGTGTTAATCTCTATATTTGAACGAATCACTATATTCGGATTAATCGACACAACATATGCATTTATTCTCGTTATATAATCATTAATCCATTGATCTAATTTATCATAAGACAATTCTGCCATTTAATATAACTATTATATATAATAATTATATTAAAAGCATTTTGTAATAAATATATTTAAGATTCTAAATCAATCCTGAAAAGGATCTACATTTAATTTCTTATTTAACGTATCTTTTAATCCCTTTATACTATAATCTATTTTATTATTATATAATTCCTCAATGCACAAATCATAAATATTACTATAATAATGATAATGTCTTATCAGACGTTTATAACTATCAATAGATTTGTTATACGCAATAATATATGGATCTTCTGCTTTAAAATTCCAATGAGAAATAAGACCTGTACTATTTGATAATTCAAACCCTGTATCATAATCACTTTTTAATTCTCCTTCATATGGTTCAGGTTCTAACTCTAAATATTTATTTAAAAATATAGATTTATTATCATATAAATAATTTGATTCAAATAATTCTTTTAACCTATCATTCTTTGTTTCTTCCTTTTCTTCTTCATGATTATCATCATCAGGTAGATTGAATAATAATGGAACTCGATTACAAGGTTCTGTACAATCAAAATGTTCATCCTTCAAAGAATCATAATTTATCTTTTCTTGATCCATAGTTGCATCTAATATTAGAAAATGATTATCGTATATATTTCCTTGTGATCCACAATCATCAAATATATATCTATTTACTAAACATTCTAATAATTTTTTATGTGGATTTATAATTGGCTTGTCTTTATATTCGTCTTGTAATCTTTCTTCTTCTCCTTTTCTTTTTTCTTCTTCTTCTTGTTCTCTTTCTTTTTTCTTTTCTTCTTTTTCTTCCATTTCTTTTATTATTTTTAACACATCTCCTTCTTTCTTGATAAAATGTATGATAGGTTTTAATGTATCGCGATTATGATTATAGATGGTTTGTAATTTATCTGGTTTATTAAAATAATCATCTATAGTTGAATAAATATCAATTAAATATAGTAATTTCTTTATTTCTAAAGAAATATAATCTAATTCTTTCATAATTTCTTGTAATTCATTAATTTCATCAGGTTTAACATAATAATTATGTTCTAATATATCTTTGTCAAAGTCCTTCTTTAATGAATGATCTGTTTTAACCCAGGGTGTTTTTTTACTCTCTTTTATTTTTATTTTATTATATCCATCATTATTCGAAAAAATAGATTCGGCACTTACATGATGGTCTGTTTTTATTTGTATTGGTTTTTCCTTTGGAATAAATAAATATTCTTTATCGTTTATTATATCGTCAAAAGTTATTGATTCCATTATTTATAGTTTATAATTATATACTATTTATATTATAAAACATTTATTTATTTGCATTAAGTATTCCGCCTCCACCTTTCTTTTTTTCTGGACCTTTGCCAGTTAGTTGATAATCCGTAAATTGTTGTAATCTTTCTTGGTCTGTCGATGGTCGAATATGAGCCGCTTGATTTGTATCTACCGCTTCTCTAAATAGATCTATATCAAAGCTAAAATTAATTTTTATAAATCGTCGATTTAAATCGGTCTCATCACCACCAGATTGGTTCGAAGAGCTTAAGCCACCAACCAAATTATTTTGTTTGAGGTTTGTAGGTGTTAATATACCATCTCCACCAATAGTCATTTCTGTACAGTTTTTCATGATTTGTGTCATTGGTAATCCACTACCACCTATTTTATTCTTCATTGTATATCTTTTTTTATTAAATCTATTCGATTTTTTTCTTTTCATTTTACTCGTTTTACTATTCTTTTTTCCACCGTTCTTACCACTGCTAGGAGTACTCGACATCACCACCGGCGAATCACTGTTGTCACTAATACTATTATTTGTTATATACATTTCAGATGTTTTAGAGCGAATACCCTCAAAAATAATATTGTGTCCCTTACTCCTCCCCCACCAAACACCTTCTCCAAATACTGGCTTTTTTTGAAACCTTTCAAAAATATCAATTACAGAAATAGGGTTTTGTAATACTGTACTTTTAGCTGAAATAAAAGACACCCATGTATTAAATATATGATACGATAGTCCACATGCACGATCACCATAATTATATGTAACAAGCTTGCCATTTTGTAGACAATTCATTAATTTAGAATGCTCACCTCTAAAAGTTATTGGAGTCGTTATATCGTTCAAAGATGAAATCAAGGTATTGCTCGGTCCCCCAGTCATCAATTTTATTCTTTTTATATTATATTTTTTATTATGCTGCGGTTTCGTATTTGGGTGTTTATAGACTGATTCAGTACAATTATTAAGACAAATTATTTCTTTTGCATAATCTTTAAGTAACATATATTCATATTTTTCTACTTTATTTCCAATTTGGTTGGTTCTTTCCTCTTTTTCGTCACCTTTGTTGTTTTTATCATTTGTTTTAAAAAGATCTTTTTTAGGTCTTTTAGTCCACCAATCTGTAAGTATATCAAAATTAACATACTTGTACGTCGCCAACGATTCATAAATTTTTTCATGGACAGGGATTTCTACACGAATAAAGGTTATACCATTATATTCTATATCTTTATTCTTACGATTAATATGTTTAGTGTTGTCTTTAAATTTGGTAAATTCTCCCTTATAATCATATTTCAAAAGGAAATTTATTTTTTTTAGGGGGGAATCTGCTTTCATAATTTTAATGAGTTCATAATAATATACATCATTCGTATGTTTGGCTGTTGGATTCTCTTGTAAATTTTTTAGTAACGCTCCACAAACTAATATATATCTTATTAAACCAGGTAAACTTATAAATTTATTAGAATAAGGAGGAAATTTATCAACAATACATTTTTTTAATATGTCTAACGGTTCTAATACTTCATCAATTGTATTTATAGTAATTTTTTTCTCATTCTTTTTCGCCGCATTCACCATAAGTTTTCTTTCGAAACCTAATTTTTTCGAAATATGTTCTATTAATGGATAATCTGTGATAAGTTCATTTCCAGCTATATAGTTGTTAAACTGATCATAAATTGCATAAAAATCATAAAATATATCGATTTTATTATTATTCACTAATGAAATTTCATGGTTATTCACTGATGAAACAGAGACTGACGATGATGGTGGTGATGATTGTGGTGTTGTTGATATATCCGGCGGAATCGCTCCCCCTACCCCCTCACCACTTCCGGTGGTTTGTGTAGATATTTTTTTAATTATTATTTTAAATATATCTCTATGTGCTTGTTTTAGTGCGTCTGGATCATCATTATATTCCTTTTGACTTAATTGTTCCTGTTCTGTATTATTAATTAAATCCAGACTTTTCATAGATTCTGCATTTATTTTTTTTTTACCAGATTCATCATCATTTTTAATTTCTATTGCTTTTATTTTATCTAATAAACCTATTATTTGTTCCATTTTTTGATTATCTGCTTCTGTTTGTTCATACTCTTTTTTCATTTCATCTATATGTGTCCTTAAGGTATCGAAATATGTATTAGATTCAGTCATTTTTTTATCAAAAACAGAAAGTAAGTCATGTTCACTTATACTACCTTTTTTTCTTAATGACGGACCTTCATTATTCACATTTAAATATTTTTTCCAAATAAATGCATGATTATTTTTTACTGTATTAGTGGGGATTTTTACATTTTCATCGAACTTTGGTAAAATAATATATCCTTCACCATTTTTTGTTGCACAAGAACCATTTTCAAATCCTTTTCCTTTTTTTGTCGAACCATTAAAAAGTAAATATTGTTTATCATACGTACCATTAATAGTAACCGCTTTCGTTACCGGATCTTTGCGAAGTTTTTGTATATCAATAATGGATGTTGATGCAAATTGCTCGGTTTGCACTCTTGATCGATCACCCATTACTTTAAATACATATCTACAAACGTTTTTTATATCACCTCCTGTAAAAGTCTTTTTATCGTTTATTAAAAAAGATTTTATAAATTCTTCAAGACTACGATCGCTGAAACCCTTAAAATATCTATTTTGAAAAATATCATATATATCTTGTATGGTAGGCTTGTTAGTATTGTTATCTCCAGGGTTTGAGTCTTCTGGATGGTCACAACATAGTTTATTTTCTTCATTAGCCTCCTCGCCTTTCTTACATGCATTCTCATGCTTCGTTTTAGATTTATCATGTATTTTTTCCTGTTTCGCAACAAGATCTGTAAGACTTTTCTCTATATATTCGCCTATCTGAATTTTCATTAGATTAAGTGCATCTGAAACGGTTGGTGGAGATATATATATTTTTGTATCAAATCGACGTAAAATAGCAGGATCTAAATTCCAAGGATAATTTGTAGCAGCCATTACAACTACATTTGAATATGAACTGACGCCATCCATCATTTGTAATAATGTATTTACACTATTTGTCATTAATCCTGAAGGATCCGATTCACGATCACCAGCAATCGCCTCGACTTCATCTAAGAATAATACAGAAATGACACGATGGTTTAATATTAGAGGGTCGTTAGTTTTTACTAATTTCCCTTTATTCATAATACTTTTTTCTTCAAGCGTGGAGGCTTCACAAGCCGTCGCTGCTTCAGAAGCACATTTAAAATATTTTTCAATATTTTTTTCGGTTTCTCCTACATATTTTCCCTTTAAACTTCCTCCACTTGGTGCATAAAATAATATCTTAACACTTACATCTGCTGCTTTCTTATCTTTATTAACTTCATCCTTAGCTTCATCCATTGATATTCGAATTGCTTCGTCTTGTAATTCGTTTGCAAACGCTTTTGCCAAAAGTGTTTTACCTGTCCCTGGTGGACCATAAAACAAAACACCTTTTGATACATAAGGAAATAATGCAGGATATAATAACGGATACAATAAACCTTGTTTTAATTGATCTTTTGCGGTTTGTTGTCCTGATATATGTTCAAATTTTAATGTACCTTTTTTATCTAAATCTACTTTTTCGCAATTTACATCTTTGTCATCGTTATTACTTTTATTACGTTGTATTTTATATTCTTGTAATTTACGTTGTAAAGGAATAATATATTTCATACATTCTGCAATATTCTTTGTATCAGTAGTAGTAGCATCACCACGAGCATTTTTACAATTATTATAATTATTTGCCGCTAATAAGTAATTAATTAAACTACCTTCTACTTCTCCTTTCTCGCGGTATGTTTCGGCTTTTTTCTTAAATTTATCTGCTTGTGTTCGAAGTGTATTCAAATCCATAATATATTAATATATAATTATATAATTATATATTAA
>Ga0181411_1000735_pt1 | contig 12009 bp, 7 predicted proteins | sample 34SPOviralmetaG_FD_130114 | JGI IMG/M metagenome (GOLD analysis project Ga0181411, IMG submission 130114) | Marine viral communities from the oligotrophic San Pedro Time Series (SPOT) site, San Pedro Channel, CA, USA - 34 SPOT_SRF_2012-07-09 | ecosystem: Environmental > Aquatic > Marine > Strait...
GCAAACCAAGACGAGAGGTAGCTGTATTTGGTCTTCCAAAACCCACCCTTGTGACTGTATGCTATTGTTATGCTGCTCATGGTTTTTGTTAATCAGGGAAGTCTCCTACACCCGCACCTCCAAACCCTGCCACGCCTGCTACTATGTCTTCAAAGGACACACCTGGCCCTGGTTGCCCAAAAACAGCCAAAAAATCCAGCAAGTCTGAGGATCCTACTGACTGGTCTTTATTAGTGTCGAAGGCCAAAAACCTGTTGTCAGCATCACCGTTATTATGAGTAAACCCTCTAATTATTTGTTTTATTTGGTCAGCAGTTAGCTGTCCGCTTTGGAAGAAGGTTATTAGTTGTGAAAAATTTGATAAACCACCCCCGCCACCAGTTTGTATTGTTTGATTCCCAAATGCTTCAACATTTCCATTAAAGGTAAAGTAGCTGTCAAAGGCTTCTGGAGAGCTATACCTTATGTTTGAATACGCCTTAAACCACTGAGCCAATGTGTTTACGCTGTTTTTTTGGTTTGAAATAACCGCTCCAGGCGTATTTGGAGATACTGTATTAGTATACGATTGAGCCTGTTGAACTATATTTCCCAAATCAGAAATCATTTCCTCTAAGATTACACCCTTGTATTCAGCCAAAGTGGCGTTTGCAAGACTCGCATTCACGGATTCTGGGTTTCCATCAATATCTGACCAGTTCCAAGTAGAGTTAAGAAATGGATTAACTGCTGTGTTAATATTTGAAGGAACAGTTTGAGTGCCAAATATAATAAGACTATAAATCTTTTCGTAAGCGGATATCATGAGCTCGTCTGAAGGTATAATTTTCCTCATGTAATCTATTACCTCGGCTATGTATGCGTTAACAACAACGGTGTTGGAGTTTGCAAAATCAAAATCTTTAAATACAGGATCTAAATACGCATCTACAAGTTGATTGTATACATCGGATCTAACCGACAACTCTTGCTGTAGTTGACCTATTTGTAAAAGGTCATCTGGGTTTGATCCGTCACCACCGCTGGCTGCCGCCACAATTTGTTGAATACCAGTAGCATAACCTACACCATCGTACTGTAATCCATAGCCATTTAAAACGTTAGTCGTATAGCCTTCTGTGGTGTAATCTACTCCGTTAAGGGCTTTGGCGATAACAGGAGCGTTGTTTCCGTTAATATCGACGTAAGCTTGAGCAAAGTCCTCCCACAAGTCAGCTGTATAGAAGTTTACGCCAGCCAGGGTCTGAGTTAGATTATCGTTTTCTCCTTCAAGAATACCAACCTGCTCCAAAAGATCTGCATTATCCTGAACCAACCCTCCATCATTTGGGTTGCCAAATATGTCATTTGGAAGTCCATCAGCTCCGTAAAGTGATTTTTCAAGAACTAATATTTGAGACTGAAGAGCGGCAATGGTATCGTCGCCAGACGCAATATTATTTACCAAGAAATTAAACAACTGTTCAAGGGCTCCAGAGACATTAAGTTCTCCGACAGAAGCAACAAGGGCTTGATATCTCTCAGAGAATGTTTCAACCATAGTCCCAAGATTGTCGCCCTGTGTGGAGGAGCCTCCGAGACTATCGACCCCAGCGTCGTCAAGGTATGTAATGGAAACAGGAGCAACAGTTAGAAATTCATCAGGTATCTGTATTTCATTCACGGGTCCAAAAATGCTATTGATTGCATCTTGAGGGGTGAAAATTGTTAACTGCGCATTGGTCCAAAATCCAAGAAGAAGGTCGCCGACAATGGATGCACCGATAGCATCATCAAGAAGGGTGGTAAGGTTATCCTGATCCTCTGCAGTAAGCCCAGCTGTTGTAAGGATGTCACCTACTATGTCTGCTCCCGTGTCTGCCGTTACGGCTGCTACTTGATCACCAAGATTGTAAAGAACCTGTATCTGATCCCGAAGCGATTCTACAGAAGGGACTATGGTCCTGATAAGAGTGTCGTAAGCATCATCTGTTTGCTCATAGGCGTCTAGTACTTGTCCTACCGTTGTATCTAGATTTCCAAAAGCAGTGTTTTGTATCTCAAGCAAAGAGGCGTTGTAAGAGCTAGCGTTGCTGAAAGGTCCTATCTCTGTAGTTAAGTCACCAATAGTTAACTCAAGGCTAAGCCCAAGCTGTGCCTCCGCACTAAAGTCCGTTTCTAAAAGACCCTGAAGGCTTCCTATGCCCTCTATAATGGCCTGAAGGTTATCTTGTTCAAGCTCAAGGGCGGTTCCAAAACCCTGTACAGCACCTATAAGTGTCTCTATCTGTGCGTCAGAAATCTGACCAGCAACAAAGTCTACAGAGCCTATAAAGCCCTCTGTAGTGTCATTGATTACAGAGGCGGATGGCTGGTTCAGCTCTTTAAAACTATTGCTGAAGACGTCTATGTCTTTGTTTACAGACAGGATAAACTCATCGGTTTCTGGGTCGTACCCGCCTACAATCCTGTTATTGCCGCTTTTGTCAATATTTAAGGCGGAGTCAAAGAAAGACCCCATTCCCTTGCCAGAAATGACCTCTATGCCTTGGCTAGGGTTAAACCTGCACACCTGATTGAAATCAGAAGAAGCGAAGTACACAGTGTTGTCAACATGGGCAACAGACTCTGGGTGACTAGACCCATAAGTTCCCGCGTAATATTTTTCCGTACCCAAGACCTTAGATGATCCGAGTACCGTCTCTTGACCCAAGGCGTCAGAGAATATAGTCCTTGCTACTGGTATAGAAGAGCACTTAAGTTGTTGTATGCAGAACAGGCTGTCATTGAAATTCAAAAGAGATGTGATAGGACCATCGTTGTTCTGAAGGTCCTTAAAGGGAAGCTTCGAGTTGTTGAAAGATGTGTACCTAACAACATTAGACTCTGTATTAGCCTTGTCAGAAAACTTTATAGACGACTCCCTTGTAACTTCTTTCTTTTCTCTTGATATAAACCTAGGCTTGCCAAAAGGCTTTACGTCAGCACCTGGGAATCTATCAGTAAACGTATTCGACTCTAGATAGTAGCTTCTAAACCGAGGCTCTATAGACTCATCCGACTCTCCGTTGCCGTTGCCTATAAGCCCTGAAAAAGTGTTGTTTTCAAACTTCTGAAGGTTTACTGCCGCCTTTCTAAAGAATACATCACCCTCTGTCATTATGACGACAGGTGTTTGGTATGCGCGACTGTTGGAACCTACCTTTATAATGTTGTAAGTTTTGCCTATTTCGTAGTACACCCTGTCTTCAGAGGACTGACTCTTGGTTGGAGTGTATATCTCAAATATGCAGCGCCTGTTCCACCTGTTGGTAGAAGAGTCGTATATGTCAGATGTGTCAAGGCCAGCGTTAACGCCCCTGGAGTTAAGTACGTCGTCAAAGCTAAATCCTTCAGCCTTGAAGTTGTCTTTAAGCATCACAAACTGCCCCTTCTTGGCTGGGTGAATATCTTCGTTCTCGCCTACCAAAGGGTTGTCGGAATCACCTAGAGTTACAGTACCCACGACTTCGAAGCTGTGGTTTTCTTCGTCAACAAAAATCCTATCCTCTTCGTTGTTATAATAAGATATAACCCTTAGCCTGTCTCCCGCTGAGTATGTATACAGGTCTTTGTCTCCATCAGCTCCCACGGCACCTCCAGCCTTAGAGTAAGATACAAGGTTGTTTTCCTGTAAGTAATTGAGGGAGACATATATAAGCCCGTCATTATTTTTAGAAGCGTCTGGTACAAAAGCTCCTCCAGCAGAGTACTGGATAAAATCGTCAATGGTAGAGTTGCCTGCGTATACCATCCTGTAATGGTGTGCCCAAGAAGGTATATTGCCTGCACCAGTGGTGAAGTTTGCTACAACAAAAGCTGCCCCTGTTGCATTTTGAGTGCCCCTATATCCGTCAACGTAAGCAGACCCCAAAGGATTTACATTTCCAGGACGGCCTCTTTCGTCATAAAAGACTACCCCAAAGTCATGGTTGCAATACCTTTTAAATGATCTGGACTGAGGGTCTATAGACACCCCCGTGCCGTACTGAGAATAAGAAAAAGTCCTTATTTCTACATCGGGGAAGGATTCGTTTATAATGAGCTGCTGATCTGCTTCAGAAAGGTTAGTGTTTATATTTCCAGAGCTGTCTGCATACAAAGAGTTTCCATAACTAAAGAGGCCATGAAAAGTATTAAAGCCTCCGCCACCTTTCCATCCTCGACTTAAGGGGAACATATTGTTCTGCTTCCCTATGTACTCAGTTCCGTGAAGAAAGCCATACCAAAAGTTTTGACCTAGTTGATTGCCAGTCTTTCGTCTCCTCACGTTTACTTCTCCGTCTACAATAGAGTATTTTTGATATCCTCCATTTTCTGAGAAGTTGTTGTACTGACTTGTAATCTTCAACCCACCCTCAGAGTTAACCTTTACATACCCTATGTTTCTAAGCCTATATTGAGGGTTGTCGTTTTGATCTTCACCTATCAAGTAATTACCACCCCCTCCTGGAAGGCTTTCCTGGAAAACGTTAGGTTTGCTCCAGTCGTTTGCTAGCTCCTCTACGCCTGGTCCAAAATACAAATAGGATAAGGGAGCGCCTGCCTCGCCAAAGAACTGAGTGTATTTACCTCCATTCAATATAGGGTGGTGAAGAACAAAGTAAAGATTTGAAACACTTTCAAATTCGTAATATCCAAGTTCGCTTGTGCTAGTAAACTGCCTTAACTCCCCTCTAAACTGATTGGCAGTGGTAGGGCCGTTAGCATCTCCAACACTATCCATATACGATGGAGATGCCCAGTACCAATTCAAACTTCCGTCGAACTTTACGTTTGGTATCATAGTGGTGTACTCAGGCTTTCCACTACCCTCAAAACCAGACAGCTCGCTAAAGCCCAAGGTGAATATAGGTCCTACGTCATTGTCTCCCGTAACTGCCGCTGTTGCATCCTCTTGAAACTCAAGGGTTGATTTTATCTGAGCTTTATTTATGGCAGCAAACCCCAAAGGGGATAACTCATCTTTTGGAAGATGGTGGGTGCCAGTTTCAATATTTTCAGCTTTATCCCTATAAAAAAGCTGCATTATTGTTTCAATAACGGGATCTGTAGAGTTTAGCTCTCCGTATCCAGAAACGCTATTTAGGCCTTGGTCTATTTGAGATGTGGGGTTGTGGTCAGAAGCCGAAGAAACAATAGATATTGAACTATCTACTGGGTAGCTTCCTCCCGTGTCATCTTCAAGGGTTCCGTTCTTAAAGAAATTTCTTAAAGCGTTTGATATGTTGTCTCTTACGGCTTGAGATCCTTCAATAACTTCGCTAAAAGACAACCCCAAAGCAAAGGTTACTGCAGCGGACGGAATGATAAAGGGACAAGATGGAGAGTGTCCAGTAGTAATAGGAAGATCTACGCCTGTAGAGTGAGGGTTTGTCTCGTCCTCCACTCCAGGAACCCCATCAGCGGCAACTATTTTCCAAACTAAGTCGTCAAGGACAACACCGTCGTTTTTTTGCAAAACCGCAGGCATATCGCTGTCATTGCCAGCCTGATCTTTTATTGTCCTTGTGGTATTGTTTTTACTCAGTTCGTCAGGATTGTCCTGACCAGCACCATATCCTACGTTTTTAAAGGCATGAAAAGAGTTCTTTGAGTCGTACAGCTCAAAGTTTCTTTCTGGTCGTATGCTAAGCTTAAGACGAATCTCTGTATTGGCCTCTATGGTTGAGGGCAGGCCAGACAGGTCAAACTGATAAGCAGCTCTTCTGTTGTGTATCAGAGGGTTGGTGTTGTCGTCGTTGAAACCGCCAGAAGGATTTAGATCACCATCAAAAAAAAGTGAATCGTTAACATCTTGACCGTAGTCATATCCCGTTGCCACCATCAAGCTTTTAACTGATATTTCAAGATCAGTAAACTCTTCTTTCCTGTCGCCGTAAAATACGCTTAAGCTGCAGGGAATCTCTTCGTTCTCATCAAAGCCTTCTGTGTAGTTGCCGTACATGAGCCTGTCGTTGACGACGGCTTGAGCCTTGGCTTTTCTAGGTACAGCGTCATCAAGCTTATCTATATCTTCTTGAGGTATAGCTGTGACGACAGAGTCGTTTGAAAATTCAAACCCCATGCCGCCAAAAGTGTCCGCAGTATCGGGCAAAAACTCTTTTTCTTCAACCTCAAAGAAAGGTCCACGACCACCCACACGAACCAACAGCCTGACCTTTTTTACATTATTCGTAAACGAAGGGACTCCATTGAGCTTGTGCGGGACAGTTACTTTTATGACATTGTCCGCCTGAAGGGCTGGCTCAGAAAGAGCACCTTGGTTCAGGTATGAAGGAGGTACAGCTACGTTAGAGTAAGGGGACAAAGCCGTCTCCTCTCCTGTATCGTATATGCACTGATACGCAAACTGAAACCCCTGTACGTTTCTAAAGTTTATCCCAATGTTGGGGTCTGAGTCAAACGTAAAGCTGGGCCTGTGCATAGGTGTCTTAGGACAGGCCGTGATGAAGTCTACTATTTGAAACCTATCTGTAGTGTCGTCAAGGGATTGAATAACATTGGCTGTGTTTATATGTAGCTTTCTAGGCTCGTTTTCGCCGTCAGTAAAGTATAGGACAGGTCCACCCTTGAGGTATACGATGTCTGCATCTACAAAACCATTGCTAGGAAAGTCAAAGTACGCAGAGGTAAAGATAGGATCTAGCCCATCGCCATCTAGTTTATAAACCCCGTGTTCTGTCCCTTCTTCAGAGCGTAGGAAGCAGTATATGACACCGTTGACTTCGTCGGTGACACTACCTATAATTCTTCTTTTATGGCCTGTAATTTCGGGTACAGCTGTAGCATCAGTAAGCAACAAGCTATTAGTTACTTTTTCGTTTCCTTTGGCTGGCTTTATAACGCCTTGGTCCCCAGTTTCACTACCAGAGATAGCGCCCTCTGAAGAGAAAGAAGAATCTTGAGAATCAGTAAAGTCGTTGATAGACACATTGTATGCGTCATACATCTCAATAGCACCTTGAATCCTTGCGTCTTTAGATGTATTGAGCTTCCTAGGGGTTATCTTTTCTATCATCAGTACTTAGGTGCCAGCTTATAGTTCTTACGAATTGTCTTCAGGGCCTCTTCTTTTGTGAAGTTGGTCATGCGGGCTTGCGCCTTTCTCCTTTCGTTGTAATACTCAGATCGGGCTCGCGCCTTCTCGTTAGCTGGTACCGTAGACTTTCTCTCGCATAGCTTGTAATACAGGTAGCAGCGCAGAGCCTCCTCTGCATAGACGTGTATAACGGGGTTGGTAGACCTGGCCTCATCAGACATATACTCCAATACAACCTCTGTGTAAGAGCTTGTTGTATCTACCTCTATTCTGTTCTGGTCCAAGTTTACCCTGTACTCTCCTGCAAGCCTTCCTCCTCCCAAGCCATACAGACGACCTATACCCCCTTGAAACAAGTAATTCTCAAAAACGTAGTAGTCGAAGTTGTCACCTCCGCCATCGTTGCCAGCTGTAGCAGACTTAGAGTCAGATCTGTTGAGCGTTAGGTTTGAAGGTATGTTAAGGGGACCGACATTAGCGTCTGCAGTAGAAGTTTCGCCAGAAGCTATAGCTCTTGAGGCCGATATGTTTTTGTTCTCCCCAAAGACCCTTAGGATTCCCTCGCTGTCTACCACACCCATCTTAACCAACCCTACAAAATCCTCAGGAAGGTCTACCGTGTTGTTTGACCCGATAGTCCTTTTTATAGACCTGATTCTGTTCGTTACATCAAAGCCAAACTCTCTGATGCCCCTGAGGGCTATGTTCCTCATGGCTACATCGGAGGCGTTGCTTACGTAGTCGTCCCCATCCATAGTTATGATGAAGTCGTCTATCACCTGTCTTAAGGTGACAAAGTTCATGGCGCCAGTATTTGTGGTGCCGCTAAATGCTACTTCTTCAAATGCCATTACTTGTTGTTTGTTTCAGATACACCGTACTGGGCAATCACATCGTCCCTCAACCTCACTCCAATCATTCTAGCTATCTCTCCCACCAGCTCAGGGAAATAGTGTCCTGGAAGCTCAAAGTCGTAGCAGGAAGCCAAGTCAGCGACAACAAAGCCATCGGAAATAGTCTGCGCCCCATACTTAGGGAAGTTAGAGTCATCTATCTTTCCCCCAGAGTCCATAGACCTTGGGTTTCTGTAGTACCTCATCTGCACGTCGCTAGAGATGGTCTGAGGGAATATCTCTATTGTTCTTGCATTTACAAGGGCCACAGGGTATGATTCCGTAGGGGCCGAGAGGTTGCTGTTGAGAACACGCTCTGCTTTTTCAAGGTCATATATGATCTCTACAGGAGGGCCATCAATTACACTAATGCTTATAATCTTTGACAGATTTGCTGGCTTATTATGAATAGCAACCTCATGGATAAACTGCAGTATGTCATTGCCCTCATCATCTAGAACTATTTCCTCCCCTTCCTCTTCTGCTACATTTAGTTCGACAGAGTTCACGAAGAAAGAGAGGTCCTCCTCCACCATCTTATATGCAGACTTATCCCTACCTGCATCAGAACCCGATCTACGCAACTTAGTCGCTAGCTTTAGCTCATTGAACATCTCATTGAAGACGTTCTGCTGTGCCACAGCTGCGAACCTGTTGAATACTGCTGGAGTGATAAAGCCTTTCTGATCTTTGTTGCAAAGATCCCTTACAGCTTCGTATACTCTGATTACACTTACCATGCTGTAAATATACAAACAAAAAAAAGAGGCCCCGAAGGGCCTCTCTTTACGACAAGCGCTCTAGGCGCTCTTCCAGACTCGATAGTACCGAGGCTCCTTTTTCTGTCAAACAGAACCTAGTCATGACGTCCATTGCGTCCTGACCAACAGGAATAGATACAATCAGGCTGTTGCTGTCAAACCAGTACACCCCGTCTCTTTTGATCTTGATGATCTGGTAGTCGGCAGCTTGCTGGATGTAGCTTCTAGCCATAACCTGAGGGGAGTCAAACGACTCCAAGAAGTCTTGTGGGTTCTTCTTTGCAATGCGCAACAGGTTGTAGCGGATCTCAGATACAGGAGCGTTGATGTTCACGTTGAAGTAAATAGCTACTGGGAGGAGCTCAGACACCTCCGAGTCTCTCACCTTGTCTACAGCCTCGCTTACAACAAACTCTCTTTTAAGCTCTTGCTCAGCCTCTACCTTTTTGTTGACCTCCTTGAAGAGACCACCGCCTTTGGCGATATTCAAAGGGTGAGCCTCAAGGAACAGGCGCAGGTTGGGCTTGTTCTTAGGGACGAAGATTCTGCCCTCGTTGAAGATGACAGCCTCTCTGCGAGCGTTGTCGCTTTGCTCGTCTACGAAGATAGATGGCTCGTTGGGGCAGTAACGAATCTCCCGAACAGAGTCCTTCTCTTCGTCATACACGGTGACACCCTTTTGAGGGAGCATAAACACGACGCCTCCGTTGCGAGGAATCTCAAACTCTTTGTTTGTGTTTACTGTCTCCTTGCGTCTGATAGCTGGCTTCTTAGGCTTAGCTGGAGGCGCTTGAGTGGTTGTTACGGGAGGTATGTTAGCCTCTACTGTCTCGGCCTTTTTGGGGCGGCCCGCCCGTCTTTTTGTAGCTTGTTCAGCCATGGTAAATTAAATTGGTTTGTTATATAATATAAAAAGATCTTGTGCTAGCTTAGATGCAAATTCTGTGCCTGGGTCTCCCTCTATGACTCCAAAGCGAGCGATGTTTTGTTTGTTAACGGGACCGCCGCCCGTAATAAGGTCTCCTGAGGTTCCAAGTCTTTCTATCGTAAGGGCCCCCTCAAGAGGTCCAGATTTTGAGGTGGTAGTAAACTGTACATTTGAGCTTGGCCCTGAAGCCAATAGCTCTGCAATGACTTCACCAGACCTGCCGTAAACAAAGACGTTGTTGAACGCGTCTCTCCTGACAACAAGAACGTGACATGCTATGTCGGAAGGTTCCGCGGTCCCAAAAATCCGTTGAGGGAGATCTACTGATGTAACTGCTGTAGCGGGCAAAGGGGTGTCCGCTCCACCATGCCTAATGGTAATTACATTTTTTGATGCCCGTGCATTTTTTTCGAGGGCGGGAGCAATAGCACCATCCTCAATTAGCTTACCGCTAGGACCCATGGTCTCTCCAGCCGCATCTCCATACATAATGTGCATCAAATTTTCGTGGCTGCCTACAGCAGTTCTCGTAGAAAACACAATGTACAGGATGTATTCTTCTTGAGCCCTAAAGGTGGGAATCACCATGTGTTCGGCGGTTTCGAACAATACAGACTTTGTGTTAAGCCCTATATCAGCAGAGGCTGGATCGTTGCAAGAAGGAGTGCTTACGACACTGCTAATGTTGTAAGCCCCTGATCCTGTACCAGCGTTGGCCCAAGAACTAACAGTGGCCGTATTAGCGAACCCTGCAAGGCCTTCGTGGTTGAAGTCTATGGTGGGCAACTTCCCAAAGAAGTTAATCCCAGCTATCGTGTTCTGATATTGTAAGGCTTCGTCTCCTAGGGAGATATCTCCACTTACTGTATTTACAGCCAGTGTGGGGACAATAGTTTTTGTTTTTACCCCCTCGTTAAACTTAGAGGACGTAGAGTTCCCGCCTACGTTGTCGAACCTCATGACGCTTTTGCCAGAGGGGTTTGAGATAAAGTTCAGTATCTGCTCTAGCAGGTCGGTCTCATCTCCAACATTGCAAGCAACCTCGACCTTAGTCTTAGGCAAGGACTCCCCCTCTCTAAGGAAGGTAGTCTCAAATGCAGATGATTCGTTGAATGTGATGACGACAGCCCCTAGCTTGGTAGTAAGCAGGGATACGTTATCAGCTGGCATTGATATCGTAGAGATACCAAAACCAGAGTTAGACGTATCATTCCCAGAGGATTGAGACTCCTTTTCTGTTCTAAACAAGAAGAACTTTTTCATTGCATTAAAGATACCGCAAATATAGTAAAAAGAAAAAGGCCCCCCGAAGGGAGCCTTTCTCGTAGTTTCAACAAATATTAGCTACCAACCGTAACAGCTGGGGCGGTACCAAAGTCTACATCTGGAGAGAATGATGTTTGATCACTCGCATCAGCAAGATTGATTACCGATTGCTTTGCATAGTTAATAGCCTCAACAAGCTCTTTAATGTAAGCCTTTGCTTTTCCAGAAGCAACAGTAATGTCAACAAGAGTATCGTCTGCTTGACCATAGTCAGACACAGCAAATCGAACACTAGTAGCATTAAGCTCCTGAATCCCTTGCAAGCTAGAGACTGGGAACATCTTAGAACCATCAAACTCACCCGCAGTGTCGTCGATGTTTACAAACAAGAATTTTTTAGAAGTATCCATAGTTTCTAGTATTAAGCGAAGTCAGTAATTGCACCAACGCTAAGAATGTTTGGGTGAAGGAACTCAGAAGTAGTTTCGTCGCAAACGGTAATAAAAGGACTTTTACCCAAACGAATTTCTTCTGCGATAGCCTCCATAACAAGCTTACCCTTGTTGTCAGTAATTGTAACGTCTACAGTAATTTCTCCATCACCGTCATTACCCCCAAAAGGAGCAATAAAGTGCAAGATCAAAGAAGCGCCATCAGACTCCATTCCCATGTCCGTCAAGCGACGAGCAGGCATGCAAAGAGAATCGTTGGCTCCAGTATTAAAAAACAAGTATTTTTCCATAATAAAAAGTTATTTTTTGTAGCCAGAGGGGAAGGGCCGAAGCCCCTCCCTTCCACCTAACTATTGTTATTATCCCTTGATCAAAACGTGTTGGTTCGCAGCGCGAGTCAACAAACAAGCTTCAGAGCGGTAGTGGAACGTAGCAACGTCCTTACCTGCATCACCGTTGTTTGTGTGGCCCATAACACCGCCACCAGTCACCCAGTGCTCCATCTCTCTGCTGTAGCCATTAGAAGCCTTGTACTTCATCTCCAACGCAGGAGCCTTGATACCAGTGCGGGCATCCGCAACGGTGCTCATAGGGCACATAATGCCTTGGAACTTATTAGTAGCTCCCAACAAAGTAGGATCGTTCAACA
>Ga0181411_1000740_pt1 | contig 11970 bp, 21 predicted proteins | sample 34SPOviralmetaG_FD_130114 | JGI IMG/M metagenome (GOLD analysis project Ga0181411, IMG submission 130114) | Marine viral communities from the oligotrophic San Pedro Time Series (SPOT) site, San Pedro Channel, CA, USA - 34 SPOT_SRF_2012-07-09 | ecosystem: Environmental > Aquatic > Marine > Strait...
AAAATTTAATGTTATAATATGTGCATGTCAGGAATACATTACGAAATTGAAGACGAATTTGAAGAGGATTTTATTGAAGTCGATCCTAAATTAATTTGTAAATACTCAGGACTTCTATCAATTCACGCTTATGAATAATATAAACAAATTTTTAAACACGTATTATCCAATTATTATAGCATTTATTTGTATGTGCTATTCAATCGGATTAGGATTATTTGGTTACACTGAAGAAGCTCAATACTCAGCTCATTGGGCAGGAACAATTTTACTATTTGCTATAGCAATCAGACAAAGACGAAGAAGATGAGTATAGCAATGTTTATAGTGGGTGGAAGTATATTCAGTGTTTATGTAGCATTTTTATTTTGGAATATATTTTATAATCATAATAAGAATAGAGAAGAAAATTATCCTGAATACTATGCTAGACATGGGTACCCTCATAATAGAGTTAGTAAAATGAAGGATAAAAAGGAAGAAGTAGATTAATTATATGATAGAGATTATTAAACATACTTTAGGATTTTGTGGAGAACATTGGCATCCAAATATTTGGACAGCTGCTGCATCTTCTCCATTGATAGCATCAACTGTCTACTATATAAAATGTAAATGTGGGGGGTTGTTTAACCATAAAAATAATTGTAAAAATAAATGAAACATAGAGAAACAACATACACAGAACCAGTAGGAAAGTATATTTCACTACATAATGCATTAGTTAGAAAATTTGGATTACTCCCAGTATCAGAAGCTAAAAAAACAGGTATTTATAAAAATCTATCATTTACATTATCTGATTTAGCTAGTAATGAAAAAATGTTTAAAAAAGAACCTATAATAGAGGGTAGAGGACCAGCGTGGTATAAAATGACTCCAAAAATGAGAGCAAAACTACAACAAGAAAAAAAATATGCTGTTAATGAATATCTTACAGAATGGATGTTAAATCAATTAAAATTAGTTAAATTAGAAAATCAAAATAAAGTTATGAGTAAAATTGTAGAAATTAAAAAGAATAAAACAAATTATGTTCAAATTGAATTACGTGAATATGAAGGTAACCCTTATGTTGATGTTAGAGAATTTTTTGATTCTGAAGATGGCAAACGATTACCTACTAAAAAAGGTATTACATTTTCACCTAATGTATTAGAACAAGTAATTAGTGGATTATCTCAAATTAAAAATAATATAGAAAAATAATGGATTTTAGAATTACATTATTAGCAGATGGCTTACTATTTGGATTCACATATTATTCTAAAGGTGATATAGTAATTAAAGATGATGAAGATTGGGCAGAGTTAAATTTGTATTTATTTATAGTTAAACTAACATGGAGATGGTTTTAAAATGGGTAGAATAGAAGAATTAATATATAGTGCTTTAGAACATGGAAAACGAACAGATTTATTTGATGCTGTTACTGAACTTAAAAAACAACATCCAAATATGAAATTAGATGATGTTTATGATGAAGCGTATAAACAAGTAATGAACACATGATTAAAATGGATTATTTCTTATTAGGTATATTTTGGTTTACATTAGGCCATATAGCAGTATTCTTTCAACTTAATGGTCAATTTAAGTGGGAATGGTTTGCTAAAAATGAATGGGCATTAGCTTTATTTGGGTTAATAATATCATTTTTTTACATTTGGGGAACTAAATATACAGTCTTATCATTTGATGGGTTATTATGGCCAGCTAGATTTGTTGGTTTTGGAATAGGAATGATCGTATACGCTTTAGGTTTGTGGGTTTTCTTTAAAGAAGGTATAACACCTAAAACGTTTATTAGTTTAGTTATATGTGTAATTTTAATTTGTATACAAGTATTATGGAAAACAAAAAATTAAATACAAATAAAATATGCAATAAACCTTGGGGTAAGTATGAAGTATTACTTGATGCATCTGACGTTAAAGTAAAACGTATTACAGTTAATCCAGGTCAAAGATTATCATATCAATACCATGAAAAACGAAGTGAAGTGTGGACAGTAGTAAGTGGTATACTTACTATTATTTTAGATGGTGATAAGTTATTTAGAGGTAAAGGACAATCAGTTAGAATACGACAAGGAGACAAGCATAGAGCTTGGAATGAGACTGATACACCAGTTATATTTATAGAAGTACAATCAGGCACCTATTTTGGTGAAGATGATATAATAAGAATAGAAGATGACTATAAAAGAAATTAGAAAAAGAATTTTAGAATTAAAATTGAAATACCCTTTGTCAGTAAAAGAAAAGTTAGAGTTACAAAAACTACAACAAAAACTATCAGATACATTTAAAGGATAATGCATCATTATAGATTAAAAAAAGTCAATGACAGGTTATTTGAAGTTTTAAGAGACATGCCTGTACATAATATGATTATTCCCAAAAGAAATCCTAATAAAATAGATAAAGAATTATTAGGTCTTTGGGTTAATTATGTGGGGGGTAATCATGTATTAAGAGAAAAAGATAGATTATTAATTTGTAAAGAAGTTGAAGAAGCAATAATAGTATGATAAGTTATATAATACCTACACTTTGGAAGTGTAAAAATATTTTTAAAACTATTGAAAGGTTTGAAACTATAAATGATCCTAAATCTGAATTAATCATAATTGATAATGATCAAAAAGGATTTAAAACTACACACCCACAAATTAAAGTAATTTCACCAACTAGAAATTTTTATGTTAATCCTTCTTGGCAATTAGGTATTAACTTATCTAAAAATGAAAATATTTGCCTTGTAAATGATGATATAATTTTTGATATAAAACGTTTTCATAGTTTTGTTTTAGATAATAAGGCAGAAGGTGTATCATTTCATCCTGCAAACAGGATAGAAAAAGATAATAAAGAATGGAAATTAATTGATAATAACTCTCCTCATAGAAGGCCTGCAGGAGGGGGACAATTAATTTATTTTAAAAAGAAAAATTACCCAGGACTACCAGCTAATATGAAATTTTGGTATGGTGATGATACTATTTACTACTATAATACTTTAATTAAAGAAGTAAAGTTTAGTTTTATTGAAGGTATGGCAATAACAGGTGAACAAAGTGTTACAGTTAATAATAATGAAGTAGTTTCTAAAGAATACCGACAACATTTCTCACCAGATACTTTGGAATATTATAAAAAAATGCATACATTGGGGATATCATGTTGTACCGTTTTCCCATTAGAAGTTAAAATGTCATGGAAATATGGTGATCATACAACTAAACTTGAATATGAAAAATTAATTGATGATAAAATAAATGGCTAATTGTGCTTGGTGTCATAAAAGAACAACACTCCCAGAAGTATTTGCTGCTGATGGGCCTCTATTAGATTGGATGGAAGAAAGAATAGATTTATATTGTCAAGCAAATAATATAACTAGATCAGAATTATGGGGTGAAAATTCTGATTGGTCAAAAATAGATTTAAGCCCTAAAATGGAAGCAGAATTACTAGCTTACGATGAATTAGTAGCTACTGTATCCCGAAAAAGAATATGTAAAGAATGTTTAATAACAGACCATAAATTATTTAAAAAATACTATATAAAAGATAATGATGGTAATAATGACGGTTTGTATAAATTTAATTTAGATTTTTAATTATGAAGAGTAAAATAGATTTCGCTTATATTATTAACCTAAAAACCCCAATTAGTGAGTTAAAAAATAGGTTTGCAAAAGTAAATTGGAAACAAAAACTTAAATATTATATAATGCCCGCTATTGATGGGTGGAAAGCAAAACCTGATTATTGGAAACCCGCTAGTTGGTGGAAAATAGACTCAGATAATAGTTGGTGGAATAGAGATCCTACTCCTGGAGAGTGTGGGTGTGCTTTGTCACATTTAAAAGCTATTAAATCAGCATATGAAGCCAACTTTGAACAAGTATTAATATTAGAAGAAGATTTTGTACCATCTGGTAATTTTCCTGACCCAAATATGTTTTTAGAAGTACCTAATGATTGTAGTATATTATTTTTAGACAGAAACGCCTTATGGAAAGATAAAGAACAAAAAGTAGGAACCTATACTACGGAAGCATTGTATAGCTATAATGCTCATGCTTATATTGTTACAAGAAAAGGTATGGAAGAAATTTTAAGTTCTGATATATACCAAAATATAATTACTATTGATGAAGCATACCCAGCATTTAATGGAACATCAGACAGACAAGATGCAGTAGATTTATTGCAAATAAAAGGGTTTAAACAATATGCTTTTGATTATGCATATTTTACTCAATCATCAGATAAATTAACATCTACAACAGAAAACAACCCTCATGATAACAAAAAACTACCCTCTACTTTTCCAACCCTTCCCAAATTAAAAGATAAAAAAACGGGTAGTAAAAAAATAGCTTTTCACTCAAACCAATTAGGTATAAGAGGAACCGAAGTAGCTCTTTACCAATATGCTAAGTATAATGAAGAGATTCTTGGTAATAAAAGTGTAATTATGACCTTCCCAAATCGAGATATGGAGGCATACCAGAAGTTTGCAGATAGGTTCGAAGTAGTTATTATGGAATTTTCAGAATATGAAAACTATTTAAAACAAAATAATTTTGATTGTCTTTATATCACAAAAATGGGGATTAATGACGGACATTTTCTAGAATCTATAAAAACAATTGTACATTCAGTTTTTAGATATAATGAACCTCATGGGCATGAATATATGTTTATTTCAGATTGGTTAGCAAAGGACCAAGGATATTCACCCTCAACAAATTCTTTACCTTATATCTGTGAGCCATTACCCATAGTTGAAGATAACTTAAGAAATTCTTTAAATATACCTTCAGATGCCAAAGTATTTGGGGCGTATGCTGGTAAAGAACAATTTGATATTGATTTTGTTAAAGAAGTAATTAAAGATACAGTTAGGAAAGACCCTAAAACGTTCTTTATTTTTATGAATATACTTGAATTTGATGATCACCCTAATATTAAATTCTTACCTTCTTCTTATGATTTGGTTAAAAAATCTGAATTTGTTAATACTTGTGATTATATGATTCATGCTCGAAATCAAGGAGAAACATTTGGGTTAGCTATATCAGAATTTTCACTTGCAGGTAAACCTATTATAACATATGGGGAATCAGAGGAAAGAGCTCATATTGAAATGTTAGGAGACTATGGAATTATTTATAATAACCCTGGAGAATTAAGAGATATATTTGAAAATACTCAAAAATATCTTAAGCACGAGGATTATTCTATACCGTACTTAAATTTTTCACCTGAAAATATAATGGAAAAGTTTAATAATTTAATAGATAGTAAAACATTACAAACAGAAAATAACCCTAATAATATGAAATTACCCACCTCTTCCTTACCAACTGTTCCAAAATTAAAAAAAATCAATACCAAAGGTAAAAAAGAATGGAGTATTTTAGATACTCAAGATTGGGATGCTTGGTGTAAAAAATATATTCATCCATTAGTTTTAAATAAAGAATATGATTTAGCAATAGATGAACCCGCAGTTCATGTTTATACTTTTCCTTTATTTACTAAAGAATTTTGTGATGAAATAATTGAATTAAGTGAAACTAAAAAATGGGTTAATGATAGACATGAATTCTACCCAACAACAGATAATTTACTATCAGTATTAGGGATGGATGGGATATATAATAGACTAATTAATGAACATATTAGACCTTTAGCAATAAATAGATTTCAACTCGAAGGTAGAACTTGGGATAATATGACAGATGAATCGTTTATTATTAGATATAAACCCGAAGAACAAGCACATTTAAGTATACATCATGATCATAGTAGTTTTACTACATTAGTAAACCTTAATTCAGGTGAATTTAAAGGTGGTGGTACTTATTTCCCTAAATATAAATGTTTAGTTAACCCTAAAGAAATAGGAATGTGTACACTCCACCCAGGAAATATTACACATAAACATGGAGCTAGACCTGTTACAGAAGGTACTAGATATGTTGTAGTTAGTTTTATAAAAAATTCAGATTTACAGTAATGAAAAAAAGTATTTTAATTTGGGTAGGCTACCATTCCAAACCTTGGGATATACAAGATTGGATTAATTATGGTAAAGGAGGTAGTGAAGTAATGGCTATTAAACTTGCTTATAGATTAAAGGATTTAGGATATAATGTTACAATTAGTGGTGGTGTAAAAACAAACCATAAATGGGGGATTGATTGGATTAATGAGCATAAATTTCTTGAATATTTTGGCCCAATTGGTTTAACTAATCCGCATAGCGTCAACGCTAAAAACCATTATAATACGGTAATTGGAGTCAACTATATTCACTTTATTAGACATATAAAGGATTTAAATGTTACATTTGATGATGCTTGGTTTTGGATGCATAATGAAAGTTATCATAGATGGTATAGAGGTGGTGAACTTGATGATTATAAACAGTATTTTAAAAATGATAAATTGAGAGGAATTATTGGTGTAAGTAATTTTCATAAAAAATATCTACAAAAAGAAGCAAGCAAACTTTTTGACTACACAACTAATGATTCTAATACGTATATACATTCTATAGATAATGCTATTGATTTAGATGATTATAAGGTATGGAAAGGTAGGAATATAGTTATTGATGATAATAATAAAATACCAGATAGAATAATTTGGACGTCATCAGCAGATAGGGGATTAGATTTTATACTTGAGAATTGGGAAAGTTGGAAACAGAAAGTACCAGGATTATCCTTGGCTATATTGTCTCCACCTTATAGTGTAGGTTGGTTTGATAAATCAAGGCTAGATAAATTAAAAGATATAGAATGGTTAGGTAATAAATGCCCTTTGGATGTTAAGAAGGAAATAGCGAAATCAACATATTGGATCTATAGTTCGGATTATATTGAGACATATTGTATTTCGGCTTTGGAGATGATGATGGGTAAAGTTAAGATAATAACTAACGGGACAGGTAATATAAAGAATTTAGTAAATAATGATAGAGGAACCTTGATAAAAGGGGATGAAAATGAGGTTATAGAGGCGATTATATCGGATAAGATAAATCCAGATAATATGAATAGAAAGACGGTGAGTGCTTATGAGTTTGCTAAACAACACAATTGGGATACTAGAGTAAACGAATGGATAAACTTACTAAATCTATAATATAATGAGTAAAAATAGCAGCAAACAAAACATCACCCAAGTCATGGAATGGCTTAAGTCAATGCGTATACAAACGGTTAAAACGCCAAATAAACGACAATTTAATCGTAGACGTTAGTTGATGCCTGGGTAAACGCAAAAGTATGACCCTATAAATCTACGTATGTCACAAGATATTGAGATATGACGATTTTAATATAAGGATATAATAGTATATGACCTATTTGTATAGTAGTATATAGTTTGAGATGAGGTGGGTATTAACCCCTGTGCATCGCAAGCCAACCAATTTCGACTCGAAACGTATATACTTGTGAATAATGCAGGATCCGCAATGTTCACAGGTGATCATAATGTTAATAATGAGGATACGTCAATAAAACGTATGTAATATTGAATATATAACAAAACTATAAATAATTTAAAGACTTATGTGGTAAAATTTGGCTACCCGGATTATTCAGCGTATATTTACATTGTAAATAATTAATAATAATAAAGGTTATGTTGAATAGAAAAGTACAGGTTAAAAGAGGTCGTCCAGTTGGTAAAGGTAATGTTAGTAGATTCAAACCCGTTGTTGGAACAATGGCTGAATTCACATACGATAAATCATTATTCACACCCATGCCAACAGGTAAAAAAGTGGATAAATTATTCAGCTCAGAGGGTGGATTAATGAAAGGTACCAATTATGCATTCGTTGGTGATCCAGGAGTTGGTAAAACAACAGTATTATTAGATATGCTTGCTGATATGCAGGCAAATGAAAATAAAGTATTATTCATATCAGGTGAAATGAACCGAATTGATATGGTAGGATACGTTAAACGTTACCCTAAGTTTAATGACGTACCAATTTTATTTATGGGTGATTATATTGAAAATGATCCATTAGTGGTGCTACAGGCAGTATTAGGTGAAGGATATGATTGTGTATTGGTAGATTCATTTGCTGAAGTGGCTGTCGCGGTAGTAGATTTCCATGGTGGTACAATGAAAAATGCTGAAACTAAAATATTAAATTTGCTTGAGCAACACAATCAAGCTAATAATAGAGCAAATAAAAACACTGCGTTTATGTTGATTCAACAGGTAACTAAAGGTGGTAACTTTGCTGGTAGTAATAGATTTAAACATATGTTAACCGGAATGGCACATATGAAATTTAATGCTGAGGGAGGTAGATGTATATTCTTCAGTAAAAATAGACGTGGAGGTGAGATGAATAAATTATATTTCACATTGGACCAACGTAATCATGTCGGGTGGTTATTTACCGAGCCAATGAATATGGCAATATAACCCTTTATTATTTTATTTACACGGTGAGGCGTCCTACGGGGCGCCTTACTTATTCAATACTTATTACATTACCCTTAATACCCGTATCTATAAATATTTAGCCGGTATACCTTTAGTATGCCTATCTATGAACATACTGTATACCATAATATTAATATAGTTGGGCGGCATACCGTACGCATATATATGTTAATAATACCACGCGCGTAGATGTCCATATAGCGTGTATACGCGAGAAAAAGGGTGTGGACCAATTCATGGCTCGTACACGATCTTACACCCCCGATTGTATATACTTATATCTTATGGATTGTAGTTTCACGAATATACTTTTGTTTATCTTCTGCTTCCCACCATTCATTAATGTGTTTATCAAAATGCCATCTATAATCTAAACCACTATCAAATTTTTCACCACATCTACTACACACAATCATAACCAACCCCAAGCCATAAGGATATTGATTACAATAAATAAATTACAAATAACCGCTTGTAATACAATAAGAGTTCTAAAAATAGCTACCCAATCCGCTTCCTTATTAGTTTTTCCCGTTTTGCTACCAAGGGCATTAGCCCACAAGTTCCAAATTTTTTTTCCTCCAACCTTTTTCATATCGAGAAAAATATATACTTATATTAACTATAACGACTTAAAAAATTAGGATCCTCACTCAACCCCTTAATATTCATTTTAATAGAATGAATCTCGTTTTTAATATTTTGAAATTCTGCTTCCACCACCTTATGACTATTCGTATTATTGTTCACCAACCCCAATATACGTTCAGTTTTATTGTTTAATTTACCCAAATTTTCATACTGATCCTTCTCCATATTAGTCTGAATATCCCCTATTAATAATTTCAGATCTCCCAACTCCTCATTTAACTCCAAACTACGAATAGAGAAGATATTTGATTGCGATTGATGTCGCTCCAGTAATTCCGTATGTGAAGATCTTACCGAAAGTAATAATTTAACTCCATACCCAATCCCTACAACTAATACCCCACTTATAAAATATAATAATTCCATTTATTTAAACTTTTTATTTATAATATCATTAAAATTAATTTCTTTAATAAAATACCCTTTTTCAAATAGACCTATTGTAGGATAGTAAGATATCCCCCCTGGAAGGAAATTACAACTTTTAGGGAATTTAAACGAATCTACTATTATTACACTATATTTTTCATCTAATTCAAATAAATGTGGTTTTAATGTCCTACAAGCCCCACATCCTTCTTGATTATACACCACAAGTAGATTTTCAATATCCATGTAGTGTTCTAAATTATCCTTTACTAACTCTATTATCATTACCCCAATATAATTAAATTAAATTTATAATCCAAATAACTTTATACATTTTACCATAGAGTAATATATACGTATGTATTTATGAGTAATTGTAGAAGAGACCTTTTAGAGAAGACGCAAAGAAACTAAAAGTAATGCACGGGAAATTTGGCTACCCGGGATATCCTTCGTATATTTACGTGTTCGAATGTTTCGAGCTATTAATAAATAAAAATAAAGGTTATGATAAAATTAAGTCAAGTATTAGAATTCATTCAGAATGCAGATCAATCAGAAATTAGATCAATTAAAAATGCAGTTGCTATTAAAAAATCGGAATTAGCACATGATGCTAAATTATCATTTAGAGTAGGTGATACTGTTGGTATTGATCATAAAAAAATATCTCCTAGTGAAACATTTAGAGTTACTAAAATTAATAGTAAAAATATTAAAGTTCAAGGTGATAATGGTTCTTACACAGTAGCACCAAGTTTATTAGTTAAAAAAACATTCACAACAGAAGTTTATAGTTAATTAAAAAGTAATTGAAAGTAATGCACGGGAAGCTTGGCTTCCCAAGCAGCCTTTCGTATATTTAGGTATAAATAAATAATTAATTAAATAAAGGTCATATGTTAAATTTAGAAAGTAGTAAGTTTTTAAGCAAGAAAGAGTTAAGTGAAATCGCTCCAAGTATTTTCACAATGAAACCATCAAATACTGTTTCGAATAAGTACACACATATTCCAACTGAAAGAGTAATTGATGATATGGAATTAATGGGTTGGAAGCCTGTTGATGCTAAAGAAGTTAAAGCGAGGACTGAAGATACAAGAGGTGTTCAAAAACATTTAGTTATTTTTAGAAATGATGATGTTGTTATTAATGGTGAAGATGGAGATACAGTTTTTCCTCAAATATTAATTACTAATTCTCATGATGGTAAGAATGCTTTCCAATTTACAGCGGGATTATTTAGAATGATTTGTGAAAATGGTTTGGTTATAGCTACAGATGAATTTGAAGATTTAAAAATGCGTCACATGGGTTATACATTTGAGGATTTGCAATTATTAATTAGAGGTATGGTTGAGAAATTACCTTTAACAGTAGAAGCAATGAATAAAATGAAAAATGTGGAATTAGAAGAGGAGCAAATGTTTAATCTTGCTAAATCATTTCTTAATATCAGAGTAGAAGGTACGAAAAATACCTTTGATAAGCAAGCAATTGAGGATGTTTTGGAATCTCAACGTAAAAAAGATGAAGGAAATATGCTTTGGGAAGTGTTTAATAGAGTTCAAGAGAATATTATTGAAGGTAATTTTGAATATAAAACACCATCAGGAAAATTACGTCAAGCTAGAGTTATTAAGAATTTTAAGCAGGATCAAATTGTAAATAAAAAAATGTTTAACGAAGCTTTAAAATTAGTAGCATAATGAAAAAGATAATTATAATTTTAACAGTAAGTTTCTTCTGGGCATGTAGCCCAGAGGAAATAACCTTAGATGTTTGTGTAGATGGTAGTTGTGATGCTCAATTTTATATTGATGAATTAGTACAACCAAATGCCTATCAAGATAATAATGGATATTGGCATATAGAATTTTACGGACCTAAATATTTTACAATTAGAGGTGAACTTGATGAAATGAATTATGAAGTTAATGGTGTTCCATTAGTTGAAACAATATATGACTCAGATTATTGGGTTGCCTTTGATAGTATACACTTTACAGTACCTACTTGGTCAGTACTAAGTTGGTTTACAGGTGGTGGTTTTAATAACCCAGTACCTGTGGGAAATATTGAGTATACATTAACAGATTTAGCTCAAGCTCAACCTCCATTAAATATTGCTGGATATCAGATACAAAAGAATTTTTGTTTTGAGTGCCCATATGCTGAAACATTATTAGGTACTAGATCTAAATATAATTATGCACCTCGTCAACAAATTTACTTGGATAATGAAATGGTAGGTGATACCTTACAGGTGTTTACTAAAACAATATTTAATACAGATGTTGGTCCTCGAGAAATTAGAGAACAATCATTTAAAATAATAGTAGAATAATGGAAAGATTAACACCACAAGAAGCAGAGGGATATATCCCATTAAAAGAAAATTATTCTGATACTAGTGTCAGAGCTGCTGAATTTTTTACAATAACCCCTGCAAAAC
>Ga0181411_1000754_pt1 | contig 11879 bp, 17 predicted proteins | sample 34SPOviralmetaG_FD_130114 | JGI IMG/M metagenome (GOLD analysis project Ga0181411, IMG submission 130114) | Marine viral communities from the oligotrophic San Pedro Time Series (SPOT) site, San Pedro Channel, CA, USA - 34 SPOT_SRF_2012-07-09 | ecosystem: Environmental > Aquatic > Marine > Strait...
AAATATTGTTGAAGACTATACTATGGGAACTAACCATAAAGCAGGTGTAGCACATATTCTATCCGGTGGTGCTCCTAATGGTGACCCAGACGGTGCTACTGCTATTGCTGGAACAAGTGGAACAAGTGAAGCAGACGGTTCAAATAAAATACTTGTTGACGGTCTAATGACTGGTTTTACCAGCGGTCAGTATCTCCAACCATTAGGATTTTTAGTAGGTGGTTCAGGTTGTAGCATTGTTCTTGAATTAGAAGACCCAAATACCGCTTTAACTTGTATTGACGCTTCCAAAGCAGAAGTCACATTAAAATACAAGGTTAATGACGTTCAGTTAAGGGCAAAGGTAATTCGCTTTAACAGTGCTTTCAACGACGCTTTTGAGGCAAGTATGGCAGAGGCAGGTGAAGTTGGTATCAACTATATTTCCCAGTCCTATTTACATAACCAAGGTCAATTACCAAGTGGAACAACCAGTCTTGCTAATATTAATTTCTCTCCTAACCCTCGTAGTGCTATTTACATTCTTGCTTGCCTACGCAAAGAGTCAAAAGTAACTGACAAAGGTGCTTTCTCATTAGGTTGCCGTCAGTCTGCTACGATCCAGCAATATACCTTCGAGGTGAATGGACGTCAAATGCCGAGTCAACCAATTGATCTTGCTACTGATAATGTAGCACAGGGTTATGCCAATGTATTAGATTGCTTCGGACAGATTAATAATATGGCACATAACACCCTAATCACAAGTGGAACAGCAAGAACTCTTTTCTACTCTGCTACCGAGGATACTGATTGTAAATTCGTTGCTGGTATTACCCTTGAAGACTTTAATAGTTCTACTAACAATGTATATTCAGGTATGAATTTATCTAATGTTGGAACACTTGCTTTCCGTCCTAAATTAGACGGCACAGCACTATCCGCTAACTATCGTGTAGATTTCATTACTGCTTGTAATATATCTTTCCACTATACTATTGACGGTCGTTGTTATTCAGTCAAATAAATTTATTAATCAAAAATAAAATATAATTAATATATATATGGATAGATTATCTGTTGTAGAAAGAGGCAGACCAGCACAATTAGAATTAGGCGAGGCAGTTAAAATGGGACGATTAGGGGAACAGAAATACTACTCAACCCAACCAGTTAGCAATCCTGTTGTTAAAGGGGACGTAGTAGTAAAAAAGAATTATCCATATAAATATAGATATGGTCGTTAAATACACCTTTACACCATTTCACCATAATTACAAAAGTATTCTATAAACACTTCCCATACAATACTTTTTGAAATTAGGTGTAAAAGTGTAATAGTGTAAATGTATAAATAAATAATTTTTTTTTTATCTAATAAATATATGAAGAAGTATATATTAGAAAAGTCTAATAGAAAAGATAAAAAATTAATGGTGAAGAATGGCAAGACGATTCATTTTGGAGCAAAGGGATATACTGATTACACTATAAACAAAAATCCTAATAAAAAAAAAAATTATATAAAACGCCATAGTGTTCGTGAGGATTTTAATAATTTAAATTCAGCAGGAGCGTGGAGTAGATATATATTGTGGGAAAAAAAGACTATACCAGCAAGTGTAAAAGCAATGGAAAATAGATTCAATATAAATATTATTAATAAAATTAAAAAATAAATAAAATATATTATAATTAATATATGTCAGCATTAGTAGCAAGTATAGCACGAGGTGGGGCAATTAAAGGATTTTTTAAAAAAGGTATAAAGGAATTAGCACCAAAAGCAATAAAGGGATTAAAAACAATAGGTATAAGAAGTATTAGAGGTTTAAAATCAACATTAGGAAAAACTAAGGCATTACCAAAGGCAGTCACAGAAGCAGTAGCAGATAGCAGACATTTAGCACTATTAGACCCTAATTTAACAGCAGGGGGTCAATTTAATATGATAATGGAAAGTATAGCAGACAGTTTAGATATTGCTGGTATTAGGGCAAGAAATTATGACGCATTAGAACGAGTTGCTAAAAGATTAACAAGGGCATTAAATAATAATGCTTCACGAGAGGCATTAGTAAATATGTTGGATAACGCACGAGCAAATGAAACAGTAGGTCAAATGGCAAAACGCTATGCTAAAACAGGAGCAAAAAATGTTAAAAATCTATTAACTGGATTAGTTCAAGAAGGAGGTGAGAATTTAGTAGTAGATAATGTTAGTGATATTATGCTTAAAGCGACTGCTGGGGCAGTAGCAGGGGGTGCTGGTGGGGTTGCTGGTGTAAAATTAGCAAATAAAAATAAAAAAAAATAAATATAATATATAATTATATATGTCAGCATTTTTAAGTGGAATATTAAAATCAGTATTTAAAGGAAGTGGAGCAAAGGGTATTAAGAGTATTGCCCCTGCCGTTATTAGAGGAGTCAAGGCAACAGCACCAAAAACAATAAGAGGCGTTAAATCAGGAGCAAGTGCTTTGGCAAAAGCGAAATTTTTAGCACAACCATTAGGGAAAGTAGCAAAAGTAGCAACACCAGCAGTATCAAGGGCAGGATTATTTCCACCAAAGGCGGTAAGCACAGCAGGGAAACAAATAGTTAAATCTGCTGGTAGTAGAGCAAATTTTTTAAGTCAAACACTTGGGAAAACAGTTAAACCTGATTTATCTAAAATTGGTAGAGACCCATTAACTAAATTAGCAAAACAAGCAGGTGCTGGATTATTAGGTGGTAGTGCTTTGGCAACAACAATCGCACTGGCAAAGAAAAAACGAAGAAAAAATAAAAAATAATCTTATTATATACTAATAAAAATGACAAAAAACAGTTTTATGCTTAAATTCATTGGTTTTATGCCTAAAAAGGTCAAAAATCGGTAAGAATTAAGAATAAATACCGGTATTTATGACAAAATCGGTTAGTTTTCTTACCGATTATAGCATAAAACCAATGAATTTAGGCATAAAACCTTATTTTTTACTTAATTAGTGGTATTTTATACTTTTTTACTATATCCATATCTCTCTGACGAGCATATCCACCACTTAATACACTTGCTAACCGACCTTTACCCCAACTGAATGCTGTTTGATTAGGTCTTGATCCACTACTATAATAAGCACCCTTACCCTTTTTAACAACAAGTTCTAATCCCTTCTTTAATTCCTTCTCACGCTTGTCTGTTCGTGTTAATTTATCCGCAATTTTATCTACATTAAGGGGAACACCTAATTTATCCTTAATATTTTTAGTATATCCACTTGTTTTTGATTTAAATGAGGTTATTTTTTTTCGTTTAGTGAATTTTCCCTTTTTATAGTCTGCTACTGACTTATCTAATTGTTTTTTTTGAATCTTTTTATCCTTAGTAGTTAAAGATTTTGGAATATATCGCTTTGGATACTCCATAATATATATAGAATATTTTAATCTTCGTCAATAATTTCAATGCTATTAAAGTTTTTGAATATCCGCTTCTTGATAGGTAGAGATAGATTAACAAATAAGAAATTAAAAGGTTCGTCATATATATGTTTATATAATATATTTGCCTCCTTAATATCTAATGGTAAATATTCGTCAGCGAATACTGCTTTTTCTGCCTTAGTAGAATCAAAGAAAAACACTTGATTTGCTTGACTACGCAATGTCAAGGGGACTGACTTAATTTTTTGCGATACTAACATACACATTAAAGAAGAGTTCTTACCGAGTATATGACGACCATTCATACAGACTTTTCTAAATGTTGTTAAGGATTTTTTAGACCCATTTAACCAATTCACACAATCGTCACAGATTATTAATACATTATGCGACTCGTCTTCTTCTCCTAAACCTGATTCATTTTCTATTATATCCTCCATTATTTCCTCTAATGGCATACTATCACTTAATTGAATATATTTCTCTTCAGGTAAATTTAAATCAATAGTAGCACTGGGGGATATATAATAAATACTATGAAATACATTATTATATAGGCGTTCCTCTTTTGTCCCATTAAGCAATGTCTTAATTAAACTTGACTTGCCTGACGCTGGCAAACCGATAATCAGTGATAAATTTACATAGTTAAGATATGGTGCCAATCCCTCTGGTCGCCCTGCTGTATTTATTTTTGCTCCTGAAATTTTAATATTATTTTTAGTTTCTATTATTTTCATATATATATATATATTATTTTTTTTCTTCTTTTTCTTCATTCATTTTATTCATTATATCATTGAATATATTTTTCCTAATCTCTGCTGACCTAATAGTATCTATTCCACTGTTTTGATTAGTAATAGTTCCAAGTGGATTATGTTGAAATTCTACTTCTAATATTAGTGTATATGGTATATTATTAAAATCAATAACATTATCATTTGAATCAGTCATTTTAATTTCTATCTCCTTGATACTACGAGTTGCTAATTTATGGTGGAATGGATCAATAGCGTCAAAATACAATATACTAAATGGACTAAAATTAACTGGTAAAATTAATAATTCACCTGTTTCACCATTACTGGTTTTTATATTATCACCTACTAAATTACTACCTATCCTAATAGAATCTAAACCGTCCGCCATATCTACTACATTTTGACTATCTGCTTCTACTGATAAAGTGAATTCTATATCTAATTCTTTAAATCCTAATAAACTGCGACACGATACAGCACTATTAGTTCCAGACTGAAATAATAGTTCTGCCTTTAAAGCACTACTACCACTTAATAATAAGAATCTAACCTTACCTGTTGTTTTATCAAAACTAATAGAATATTTATAACTAAATGTAGAGGTTGATTCTAATAATGTTTTAATTTTACTAATTAGTTGAGTTATATTATAATTAGCGTCAGGTATAGTTATAGCATATATATTAGTAGTGCCGTCACTTTGGGTTTCTCTAATATCTAATTTATTATTCTTTTGAGAACTACTTAATAAATAAAAACTAAATGGTATAAATGCTTTTTTAAGAAATAATAATAATATCTCGTCTGACCTTGCGTTAATCTCGGCAGATAAATTAAATATTTTATGACCGTCTAAATTATTAAATATTTGTCCGTCATTAGAGTTTAATATAATTTCAACTGGAAATCTCTTAATATAATTATTATTATTATTATTATTCATATATATTATATATTATTTTATTTTTAATTAATTTCACCTTTACACCATTTCACCAGATTTTCAAAACTATTTCATATATACCCTCTTATAGATACTTTTTGAAATTAGGTGTAAAAGTGTAATGGTGTAATATCTATTCTCTTGGTATCATTTCAGCAGGTAATGGCATACCCTCTATATCCTCTGCTGGTAGTCCTGACGCAACCCTCATTATTTCTTCTTCTTCTGCTGGTAATTCAGGAAATTCGAAACTTGCCTCTTCACCTGTTGCTCCTGTTAAAGAGTCCATACGCATATCCATTTCGTCTCCTTCTATGTCGGATTTTATCCTTTCTAATGATTCAGGTGATATAGGTTCTTGTTGTGGAAATTTCATTTCTGTTGCTGGTGCTGTTCTACCTGACATTTTTGACATTCTCATATCTCTTAAATTATTACCCATTTGTTGCCTATCTCTAATTTCTCTATCTCGTTGTCTTAATGCTTGTCTATTACTTAATCTTTCTAAACTATCTCTATTCATTCTTTCTCTAATATTTCTAATAACTTCTACATTTTGATTTTGTTGTCTTCCAATTTCGTCTATTACTGCTTGACTTGCCTGTTGTGCTAATCGCCCCCCCATAGTAGCACCAGCGTCCTCCATTCTATCTCTAACTATATCACGATTTCTACCTCCTCTATTTACTGAATTAACAAATCGTGTAGCACCCTCTAACATACCAAGACCGACCACTGCCATACCTGCCCTATTAACATAAGGATTAAGATTTTCCATTGTTTGTCTTGCTGTATCATACATACTTGACATTGTTGATTGTTGAGGTTCAGGTTCAGGTTCAGGTTCAGGTTCAGGTTCAGTAGGAGGTGCTGGTGGTGGGTCAGGTGAAGGTGCTGGTGGTGGATCAGGTGAAGGACTTGGTGGTGGAGGCGGTAAATTTTGTATTTCAGTTATAGTATCACCACTGCGTAATCTTGAACCAACCCAACTACGCAAATAATTTAATTTATTTTTAACTGACCTATATGTAGTATTTAATTCACTAATACTTGGTAAATATTCGCCTACTATATTAGCAAATTTCTTTGCTGATTTATAAGCAACTGCTACTTCAACAACACTTAATTCTCCATTATTATATTTTTCAATAACTTCATTTAAATCTTTTTTCATTTTATTATATGCTTTAATTGGTTCTTTAAATTCCATATCAAGTTCGTCCTTTATACTTTTTTTAACTTCTTGTTTAGCAGTTTCTAAACTTGCTTTTGCGTCCCTTGCCAATTGTGAAGGAATATTTTGATAAGGTGTTTTTAATAAATTATTACCTAATTTATCTATTTTACTTCTTGTATTTGCTAATGGTATTTTATCCATTATACTACTTCTTAATTTTCTAAATTTATCTACTGGTAATTTTTTCTTCGCATTGTCAAGCACTTGTTTTGCTAATTTTTTTAATTCTTTTTTTAATTCTTTTAATGCTTTATCTTGTTTAGTATCTTTACTAACTTTTTTTGTTATTTTTTTGACAGGTTTTTTTTTAACCTTGGTAGTCTTTTTTTTAACCATATATATATATAATATAAAAAATTATTAAAATTGTTTTAAAATTCGTGTGCCAGATTTCAATGCCTCTTTTGCTTTTGCTAATCGTTGTGCCTTGGTTAATACTTGTTTAGGGACTTTTGTGCTTCTTGCTATTTCCTGTATAGGTTTTGCTACTATTTTTAATGATTCGTCAAATCGTCCAGCAATTTTAGGTGCGTTCTTAACAGTTTCTCTAATAACTCGTGCCGTGCCTCGTCCAGCAGATTGTCCTAATCCTCGTCCTGCCTGTGTTGCTGTTGATTGGGCGATTTTCTGCGTTCCAATTTTCGCTAAATATTTAGTTCCTTGTTTAACTATTTCTTTTTTCGCCCCAGTCACAGCACTCTTACCTGCTTGATATGCCCCTGAATATACACCAGTGCCTATAAAAGCAGTAGGTGCTAATGCTAAATTAACAATTTCGTCTATATTACCACTTTTTAATTGTTTTTGTCTGTCTTTATCAGCAACTGCTCTACCAATAGTAGCAATACTCTGCTGTGGAGCAGTTATAATATCAACACCTAAACTTATTGGGGAAAAATCACCTAATTTAGTTTTTCTTAATGGATCAACTGCCTTGACTAATTTAGCAGGTGCTTCTAAATTTTTAAATGTTCGTGTTGCTGAATCTCCTAACATACCAAAAAATTTACCTGCTGTTGTTTTACCCTTGTTTTTCTTTTCCATTTCTTTTAACTCTTTTGGAGTAGGAAATTGATTAACAAATCCAACTTTTGAACCAAAATCACTAACTGCCGTCACACCCTGTTTAACACCCTTACCAACTTTCTCTGCTGTTTTTTTAATACCTCTACCAAGTTTTTGAAATCCACGACCAAGTCCCTTAAAAAATTTATTACCACGCCTTTTTCTTGCCATATAATAATATATATATAATATTTTTGATTATATTTTATAAAATTGTATAATCTATTGTTGTTTTCATATCAGGGTCAAAGTCAAGATCTAACTCCTCCATTTCATTCCAACTAAATATTTTATTTTCAAATTTATGGTTAGTTTTCAAGAAGAAATAAAATAATTCATTTATCTTTTTTTCACATACACCCTTGGATAATAAAAAAACTTTTAATTCAATCATTTTTTTAGTATTATTAACTATGGTAGTCATAAATAGTGTTCCCCAGTCTAACCAATCTAAATTTTTAAAATCTTCATAGTCACTATCTAATACCTTATGTTTGAATCTCTTTATAGGTTTTTCCAACTTATCAATAACACCCCAATCTATATTCATATAATATATATATAATTTTATTTTTATATAATATTATTTATTTTTTCTATTTTCTTACATTTTTTACTTTTTTGGTGTAAATGTAGATTACCAAGTTTAAAATACAAACCACATTTATCACATTTTTCAAAGTTCTTCTTATGTTGATTTTCGACATAATATTTATTATTAGTATTAATAATATTTAATATACCTGTATTTATATATATATTAAAACTATGATATTTATTAACTAATACTTTAACCTCTCTACGAGTCTTATTTATCCATAACATTTCATACATTGCTAAATGGTATCTATCACATACTATATAATCCTTAATCTTTATTATAGTAAAATTTTCAGTTCCATATTTATCAAACCATTCATATAAACTATAAAATCCATATAAACCTCGTTTATACAGTTTATACTGTGTCTTATGTCTATTAAAGCGACTAACAATATTTTTTAATGTAGAACCAATATATACTATTGAACTATCCAAATTACAAACTATTTTATAAACAATACCATTTTGATAATCCATTTATATAATAATAAAATATAAAAAAAAATCTATATATACACGAATAAAATATATAAATACACCTTTACACTTTTACACCAGATTTTCAAAACTATTTATATATACCCTCTTATAGACTACTTTTTGAAATTAGGTGTAAAGGTGTAATGGTGTAATCACTTGGAGAATCTACTATTTATGAAATCTTTATTAATCATATAATCCTCTTCTCTTTCCTTCTCTGTATGTTCTTTCTCTATATCTCTATTTAATATAACTTTCTTCTTTTTTGGTTTTAATATTTTAGTTCTAATAATTAATTCAACTGGTCTTTTTTTAGTTTTTTCTCTATATCTCATATACTATTTACATTATTTTTTTTAATAATTTATTATTTTTTAGTCCCTTTAAGACTTTTGGAACTAACATTTTAATACCCTTTTTTAGTGAAGGTGCGAGTGTTTTTAGTTTTCTTAACTTATTAGGCATTGGGACGCTATCAACAAGATTATCTATAACCATACGTGCTTTATTATCCATTATATATTGTATTATATTATTTTTTGAAATTAATTTTTTAAAAATTGATTTTATTTTAAAATAAATTAAAATGAAATTAACACAAGAACAAATTAAATTAAATAAGGATATTTATAATAAATCCTATTATGAAAAAAATAAACAAAGAATATTAGATAAAAAAAAACAAAAATTAGAATGTAAATATTGTAAAAGTTTAGTCGGTAAAAACGACATAAATAAACATTATACTACTATTAAGTGTAGAAAATTCCAAGATTTCATTGATTTAGATTTAGATTAATCTATCTTATTATAAACGTCCTCGGCAATTCCTTTTGTATGAAGCATTTGTTCGGCAAGTTTCTTCTTCTCACCATTAGATAAATTTTTATTATTATACATATGAGATATATAAATATTTCTTAACAGAGAACTGCTTATAGATTTATCAAATTCTCTCTTGAATATAGCGTTTAATTGTTTTGTTAAACCGTTTGCTGTAAGGGGGTTGCCTTGTGAATTAATTAATAGAAATTCTTTATCGTGAATTTCTGTATGTTTTAATAGTAAATCTATTAATGTTTTATTTTTAACTAAAATTTCTTGCGAACCTTTGGATTTAGCAGTTTTAAATTCATTAAAAACAAATTTGATTGTATTATTATTCATTAACACCATATAATTTTTTTTATTATTCATAGATTCACCTTCATTGACTATTTCCATTTCATTAAAATCATTACGAACTGGTGGAAAATATACTCCTGAATACAGTGCTAATAATACTGTATCCCTAACTAAATCTTTTTTAATTTTAGATTTTTGTATATCTTCTACACTGTTTTTTTTCATAAGTGAATTATAATCTTTTTTATACTGATTATACAGTGCTACTATTTTATCATAATCAACCCAATTTTTTTCTTGTTTTTCACTTTTAATATTCTTATCATATTCCTCTTCCATTTTGTTTTGAATCTTTTTTATTTCTTCACTGTATTTCGCTATTATTTTTTCATATTTATCTTCGTCACTTTTTAATAATACGACTATACTGTTAAGATAATTTTTGATAGTTGAATTAACCTTATTACTTAATAAGGATAATATTTGATTAGGGTTTTCTAAAAATTTTAAATTTTTAATTTCTGTATTATTTGAATTTAACAGTTTATATAATATTTTAATATTTGAACTGTATGATTTAATTGTTGTATCACTTGCGTTTGGTTTAACCTTTTTTAGTAGTTTATCAATATCCATATATATATTATTATAAATTTATTTTTAAATTTATATTTATTCTTAAATTGATTCTTATTTTATTTTATTTAAAATGGATAATCAAATAGAACTAAATAAATTTTATATTGTTTATGAAAGGGTTGGTAATGACCCAACAATTGTATATCCTTATCAATATTATGGAGAAGGTTTTGTTAAATTCCATAAGTTGGGTTTAAACGATTTAGTATGGAAATTAGAAGGTATTGAAGAAAATAACTATGTAGATATTAATAGTGAATCTTCAATAAGAGATTTTATATGGAGTTGTCCTATTAGAAGTATGGAATTTACTCGTCCTATAACACGGTTAAATAATAATTTATTTAGTAGTCATACTATTATGGTATTTCAATCACATAGTGCTGTTGATTTTGTTAAATATATTCGTGATAATTTTAATCGTAATACTATTTATGGTTTAGATAGACATAATTTTAAATCTGATTGCGACGCCAGACAACAAAAAAATTAAATTTAAGTAAATTTGAAATATAAAATTAATATCTACTAATAATTGACGCAAATTTTTCATATGGAGGTGGAATCGTTGTTAATTCAAATTGTTTATATTCACCAAACTCGTCATAATTTTTTTTGATATAAATTCTGTTCTCGTCGTCTCCTATATTAAAATATTCACCACAAAATTGGTATAAATATGTTATTTTACATTGGGATTTTGTATTGTCAAGAATAAATTTAACAATTTTATTACAAAATTTAATATTACTTAAACGCTCTCTAAAATAATTCTCGCTTGAATAAGCGAATATACAAGTCTTAAAATTACCGTTATAACCTGTTTGTTTTAGTTGAGTTATTATTTTATCGTTAATATGATCTTCTTGATATTGTGGGAATAATTCATAAGATTCCATAGTATCTAATATATTAATATCTTCACGGCAAATTTCAAGTTCTTCTTCTCTCTTATTTAATCTCGTTTGAATATCTGTTTTGAAATTAATTTTAATATCTTCTTGTAATTGTTTTGGTAAAACTCTATTATTTTTTAACATACAATATTGGAAATTTTCTATATCACGATTTACACCAAACACTATAAAATTAGTAGGGATATTGTTATAAAATTCCGATATATAATTTACTATTTCAGTAGTAAAATTTTCACTATTTATATGATAATTAACTATTCTACTAATTCCATAAAATAAATCACCACGCATATTATCCCATTGATATATTGTGGTAGAATTAGGAATTTTATGTATCATATCATATAAACCAAATTCCCATAATAGTTCATAATCATTGAAATATTTTTCTTCTATTTCCTTCTCTATAACTTCAATAGGTAGTAGATTAAATCGTTTGAATATATTAAACGAGGACTTCATAGTAGATACAATTTCTCCTATAATTCTCTTATCATATTCAATATTTTGAATAGTGGTAGTAATACGGTCTCTCCAATGGCACATATTTATTTGGGGTTATATTGTCGGTCAGCAAAATCAATTTTAGAAATTTCTGTTTAATTTTTATTATCCTACCAAAATTTAAATTTGTAAGGGGTATCCCTACGAATAAAAAAATTTTAAGATATTATAAACAAAATTTAATTAAATTA
>Ga0181411_1000758_pt1 | contig 11858 bp, 17 predicted proteins | sample 34SPOviralmetaG_FD_130114 | JGI IMG/M metagenome (GOLD analysis project Ga0181411, IMG submission 130114) | Marine viral communities from the oligotrophic San Pedro Time Series (SPOT) site, San Pedro Channel, CA, USA - 34 SPOT_SRF_2012-07-09 | ecosystem: Environmental > Aquatic > Marine > Strait...
ATGTTAGAGTTAGAAAGAAAATAGATAAGTCTAAGGTAAAACTAGAACTAATACCACCAGAAAATTTTAGAATATCACGAGAGTCTACATGTATATCTGATGCACAGTTTGTAGGAATACAGACACAAATGTCAAGATCTGAAATACGAAAGTATTATCCAGAAGTATCTGATGATATAGATTTTGATACTATGCATGACACTTCATGGTTAGGTTCTGCAAAGTACTCACAAGATGTTGCTGCTAGAAAGCACGTAACAGGACAGGAGTACTGGCAAGGATCTGCTGAATCATATGAAGTACCACTAGAAGCAAATATAAATGTAAACGTTACAGAATGTTGGATAAGAGTAGATAGAGATGGAGATGGTATTGCTGAGTTAAAGCACATTATGACTATAGGTAACAACATCATATATGAAAACGATGTTGATGAAATACCTTTAGCTTCTATAGTTCCTATTGATATACCTTTCGAGTTTTATGGTTTATCAATGGCAGACTTTACAAGAAGCTCTACATTAGCAAATACAGCAATATTAAGAGGTTTTGTAGAAAATACTTACTTAACTAATTATGCTCCAAAGCTCGCTGATCCAAACGTAGTAGATTTTTCTGCTTTACAAAATATGAAGCCGAAGCAGATTATACCTACAAACGGTAGTCCACAAGGATCGGTGGCAACTCTACCACCTGAAACTATATCTACAGGTACAGTTCCTTTATTAAACCATCTACAAACGATAAAAGAACAAGCCACAGGTATGAGTAAAACAGTACAAGGTCTTAATGACACGTTGTACGTATCAGGCAACTCTGAACAAAAGTTTGCCGCTGTTCAATCAGCAGCCCAGAAGCGCATATCTCATATTGCGCGGCGATTTGCTGAAACAGGATTTAAGCGGTTAATTGCTGGGGTCTATACTACTATGCATAGGAATATGAAAAGAAAACTTTCTTTTAATATGAACAATGTATATAAAACTATAGATATGAACGCACTACCAAGTAAAATGGAAGTTGAAATTCTTCTTGATATAGGAGAAAATAGTAATAGTACTAGACTTAATAAGTTGAGACAAATAGGTGCAGAAGTTCTCCCGGCTTTAAATAAACAAGGAGCAGGCATGGCTATAAAGCCAGAAGCTCCTGCAGTATTAGCCACTAAGATAATAGAGGCTATGAACTTAGATAGTAACGATTTCTTAGAGGACTATAACAAAGACGAGTTTAGGCAAAAAGCTATGAAAGCAATACAGTTGCAATCGCAAGCTGCTAAAACAACTAGAGAAGCAGCAATGCAAAAAGCAATGAGTGACGTTAAATTGCAAGAAGCAAATATTACCTATACTAATGCTCAAGCTAAAAATACTATGGATGATAACGCTAGACAACTAGCTGTTGCTATCGATAAGCACTTTCAGCAATGGGCAGATCTTAGTGTCAAAGCACAAAAGGAAGGGGCACAAATACCGCCTCATCCTAGCTATGACGAAATATTAATGATGGCAAGTAGCATTTTAGGAGGAAAAAATGGGAACAGTAACAATTAATGCTTCAGGAGTTGGAGCGGCACAATCAGGTACAGTAACTACTGCTGCCGGCTCAGGAGCTGGAAGTATAATAGTTACTAACGACTCTGATGCTAGAATAAAATTTAATGTAGCTACAGCAGGAACAGATGTACAGACAGGATTAACTTGTGCTGAAAAGTCTTTTCTTATAGTTACAGGGCTAGATAATGGAGCCCAAACATTAACTAGTTTAACAACAGCGCATGGTACAGTTGCACAAAATGGTGAGATTGTATATAATACACTAATTGCTTAAATGAATAAGGAAGCTATGATAACACATATTATTATGGTTATCGGACTTTTCCTAGTCATTTATTATTTTGCTTTTTAAATAGAAAAATTAAGGATAAAATGGATAAGTATAAAGCGACGGCTGAGAAGAGGCTAAGTAATACTAAATCCTATGGTAATCATAAGATTCACCCTGAAGAGCTAGCTAGACGAGCACACGTACAAGGTAAGTTTGCAGCTAGAGAGCGTGATGAATTTTTTGATGAAGCATATGGAGACATATTAGTAGATCTGTTTTTACAATGGTTAAAGACCGAGCCTCACGAAACTAAGTCTCGAGAATTTTTATACGCGTCTGCAATGGCACTTGGTAGTGTCAAAGAAAAGATGATAAATATTGAGACTTACGGAAAAAACGTACCTATAATGAAGGAGAACGAGAGTGAGGGAAATTAATAAAACCGAACTACTATATAACATTGATACAATGATAAATACTTTAGAGTATGATTCTATGAGATCTGCAGGTAAAACAAAAATTAACTGTGGATTACTAGTAAACTTATATAATCTAAAAGATATTTATAAAAAGGAATTAAAGAATTCCAAGGCAGCCCCAATAAAGGAGGTGGCTAATGGATAACAATACAGAAGCACAAGTGGACTCTACCCGACAGGATGATTCCCAAGCCAATGTAGGTCGAACAGAAGATCAGTTGCTGGCTGACATTGTGAAAAGCTCGCCTTTTACACAATCTCTACCCGAAGAGCAAGTGCCTGAGTTAGACCCGGAAGAATCAGAGGAAGTTGAGACCCAAGAGTCTGAGGAAGCCGTTAGTGAAGAAGTTGAAGAGGAAGTCAAAGTAGAAAGTGAAGAAGTACTAGCTGAGGATGCCGTTGAAGAAACCGCTACCCAAGAAGTTGAGACTTATTCTCAAGAAGACTTAGACTTAGATGCTAAAGTTTCTGTGAAAATTGATGGCACAGATACTCAAGTATCTTTTGGTGATCTTATTAAAGGTTACGCTACCGAACAATCTCTTTCTAAGAAGGGTCGAGAGCTTGGAGATGCTAGGAAAAAGCTTGATGAAGAATACCAGGGTAAGCTATCACAACTTGACAGTATGTCAAAAGCTAGTTTAACAGTATTGTATTCAAGTGAAAAAGACTTAGCGGAAAAATACCATAAACTCGAGGAAAAAATTACAGAAGCACGTAAGGATAATGATTCATACAACTTAAGTGAATTGAAAGACGAGCGTGAACAAGTGCAAAAAGAGTATTGGACAGCTCGTAACAAGCGAGAGCAATTGACAACTGCTGTGCAAAAGCAGTCACAGGAGGAAACTCAGAAAGCTTGGAATGAGCAAATACAACATTTTAACGATACTATTCCTACTATGATACCTGGTTACGACGAAGGTAGAGCTAAACTTATACGTGAGTTTGCTTTAACAGAAGGAATAAAAGAAGATGTTTTAAATACTGTTACTGATCCTAGCATAGTAAAGTTTGTAGATGACTACAGACAACTAAAGCAAGGCATCAAGCAAGGTTCTGTAAAACGTAAAGCCTTGCCAGTTAAGAAGGCACCAGTGAGGAAAGCTAAAACTGTTTCTAAACAGAAGCAAGATGCTGACCAAGTATTGCGTGCAAAAGTACTAGCTGGAAAAGGTGAAGCCGCCGACGATATGGATTTCCTAAAGTCTATAGCCCAAAAGTCTCTGAGTAATATTTAACTTAACTCAGTCTTTGGAGGTAATTACAAATGACTAATGTACTTGGTGTACGTGGTGCGGGTGGACCAGCAGGTCCAGCTAGATCCACAGGCAAAGATGTCTCCCAACGGGAAGACCTTGCTGATTTTATTACGATGATTACAAGGGATGAAACCCCTTTTATATCATCTATCGGTAAAGCGAAAGCTACTGCAATCTATCACGAATGGCAGACTGACGAACTAGAAACTCCTGGTGACTCAAAGATCGGTGAAGGTACCGATTACATTGAGCCTGTATCAGGTGGTGGTGCGTCGGCAACTCCTACTGTTGGTGCTAAGTTTGCAACTGACGGACCTAACCGAACTCGACTAGGCAACTACACACAGATCAACGGTAAAACTATTGCTGTGTCAGGAACTAGACGAGCTGTTGATCAAGCTGGTGTAGCTGATGAATACGCTTACCAACTTAAAAAGCGTGGAACTGAAATGAAGCGTGACGTCGAGCACGACATGATTCACTCACATAACGTTTCTGCTGCTGTTGGTAACCAAAATGCTAACGCTAGAAGTGCTGGTGGATACCAAGCATTTATTAACTCTACTGACACTTGCGTATACGTAGGTGGATATGGTGCTCCTGCAACTGTTGCAGATGGTACTGGTAGAATTAGGAATGCTGCTACTTCTGGAACTGCTCAGCCTGCTACAGGTTCTTTAGCATTAACAGACATCGACTCTGTTATGCAGAAAATCTACGAGCAAGGTGGAACTGCTACTAGCATAATGGTATCACCAAAATTAAGGAGAGACTTCTCTGACTTAATGATATCTGATACAGGTGTTAAGCGAGAAATCGGAACCTCAGGACAACTACGTCAATCAGTAGACGTATACATGTCTGACTTTGGTGACTTAATGGTAGTACCTAACTACATCATGGGTCTAACAAATGCTGTACAGCTAACAAACTCTGCTGGATCACCTGGTAACCTAGGTGCTACGACTAACATGGCAGACAAGTCAGCGTTGGTTTATGATCCTATGTATTTTGCTATTGCGAATCTACGACCTCTACAAGAGGTAGACGTAGGGCAAAAGGGTGACTCAACTGTTGGAATGATGGTTGAAGAGCTTACACTTGAAGTACGTAATCCTAAGGGTTGCGGAGCTATCTACGGTCTTGCATAAGACTTTTGGGGAGGTTTAATCGCCTCCCCATTTTTTAAATCAAGGAGATACAAATGGATCACGCTAAAAAAATGATGCATGGTGGTAAAGTACACTACAAGCCAGGTGGCGGAATGGTAATGGATGACATGAATAAAGTCATGATGAAGATGCATGGTGGTAAGGTTCATGATGCTAAGTACTACCAAAAAGGAGCTAAAGTAGCAGGTTGTGGACCAGCTAGAAATAAACCTAACATGACTAAAAAAGCATAATGCCAGATCCTAAAAAGGGTACTGGTAAAAAGCCTAAAGGTTCTGGACGCAGACTTTATACAGATGAAAACCCTAAGGATACAGTAAGTATAAAGTTTGCTACGCCAGCAGATGCTAGGGCAACAGTAGCTAAAGTAAAAAGAATTAATAAACCTTATGCTAGAAAGATACAAATACTTACTGTTGGAGAACAACGAGCTAAAGTTATGGGTAAGTCACAAGTATCTAGTATATTTAAAAAAGGTAAAGCAGCAATAAAGAAAGCGCATGGGAAAACAAATGGCAAATAAGATGGTTGATCCACCTAAAGGGTTTCATTGGATGAAGTCTAGTAAAGGTTTTAAACTAATGAAAGGTGACTATGTAAAACACCCTGGAGCTATAAGAAAGGCTTCGTTTGAAGTGCAAACTGTACATAAAGGAGGGAAAGCTAATGTACGTAATAAGAGCAGCTAATGGTAACATCTATCCGGTAGATCGATCAGTGTTTAGAATTGCTGAAGTAACTGGTGGTGGATATAAACTAACACACTTTACAGCTAACGCAGGAAGTGTAGCAACTAACGCGAATCCAGCAGCAGCAACAGCTGGTGATGAACTAGGTTATATAGGCAAGTCAGGAAGATTTGTTGCTATAACAGAGGCAGCTACATAATGGCAAAGCAACATGAATTTAATTTTTCTAGTGCCACAGTTGATCCTAAAAATTCTATAAAAGCTGGATATGATTTAGAAACAAACAAGTGGCAAGCTACACAAGATGTAACACATTTTATAGAAGCGGTAAAGCAAGACAGGGATAAAGAAGCTTACTTTGGAAAAAGCAAAATGGGTTATCGTAAAATGGCTACTATACCAGATATAGTTGCTATTAAAATAAAAGAGGATTATGGTATTGATTTACACGATCCTGCATTTATGCACGATAAGGACAAGCTTAAAAAGTTAAAAGTTATATTAAAAATGGAATATCCTCATTTGCTCGTAAACACATAGGAGGGTATAATGACTTATACTGAACTCGTAGCTTTAGTACGTAATTGGTCTAACAGAGACGAAGAAGTAGTTAGTGATAACATTATTAAAGACTCTTTAAGATATGCAGCTGATAAGGCATATAGAAATCTTAGAGTTCCTCCTTTAGAAAATGTTGCAACTTATAGTAAAGCAGAACTAGAATCAGCTACAACCACTAACACACAACTACTAGCTAGTAAGACTGAAATAAAAGTTCCATTTGATTTAATTGAAATCATACAAATAAAAGAATTAGACTCTGCTGGTGGTGTAACTAGAGTATTTAATGAAAAGCTAGACGTTAGAACGTTTAACGATCCTACAGCAGAAAAGTATTTAGCTAGTAACTACTTTACTAGAGAGCGTAATTTAATATTTTTAACGCCTGGTTTTGGTGAGAATGCTTTTGGTAATACTTCAAACAGTGTTGAGCTACTTTACTATAGAAGATTACCTGCGTTAGATGCTAAGTACGCTGTAACTACACTAAACTATAAAGCAGGTTTCTTAACAACATCTGGTGGTACTACTGCATTACACTTTGTTAATGGTGATACAACTAATGCTTACGCAACAGGGTCAGAGGCAACTACAGCTGATACAGAAAGCGCAGGTACAAACTCAGCTAACTATATTGGTACTGAAGTACCTAATTGGTTAAGAGATCAGAACGAACGTATACTACTATACGGAGCTTTGGTAGAGGTTTTTGCTTTTGTGCAAGATGATCAGCAAGCTGCTAAGTATAAGTTAATGTTTGATAATGAAATTAACGAACTTAATTCTGAAGATAGGAAAAGAAATTCTTCTGGTGGTAATGTACAAATAAATTTTAACGGAAGAGGGTTGATATAATGACAACACCAGCACGACCAGGTCAGTTTACAGGAGCGACAGACAATGAAGCTAATGGTGGTTTATTTACTGACTCAAAAATCGATGGGATACCTGATCTTGTTGCAGCAGACGTTGCTTCAGCACAGACTTCCGCTACTACAGCTACTACTCAAGCAGCTACAGCGACTACACAGGCAACCACAGCAACAACAAAAGCCACAGAAGCGTCAGCCTCTGCAACCGCAGCAGCTGGTTCTGCAACTGCAGCAGCTTCAAGCGCCACAGCAGCAGCCGGTAGTGCCACAACAGCTAGTGATGCTGTGTCTTCTGTTAGCACAAACGCGACAAACGCTGGTACAAGTGAGACAAATGCAGCAACTAGTGCTTCAAACGCGGCAGATTCGGCAACGACAGCATCACAGCAAGCTACAAACGCCACAACTCAAGCAAACTCAGCGCTTTCAAGCGCATCTTCAGCAACTAGTAGTGCCAATGCTGCTGCAGCCAGCTTTGATAGTTTTGATGATAGGTATTTAGGAGCTAAAAGTAGTGATCCGTCAACTGATAACGATGGAGATGCGCTAGCTACAGGCGCTTTGTACTTTAAAACCGGCGACGGTATGCGAGTTTATAACGGATCTGCATGGGAAGATGTAAAACCAAGCAGTTCTGAACAAACAAATATAAATACAGTAGCAGCAGCTAACTCGAATATTACTGCAGTGGTAAATAATGCTACAAACATTAATGCTGTAGGTGCTATTGATGGTAATGTAACTAGTGTTGCAAACATAGCTAGTGATGTTACGTCTCTTGCCAACAGTTTAGAAAAGACTTATACAGTTACAGTTACAAACCCAGGTTCTGGTAACGTTTTTGTACTAGGATCTGATGGTAACGCGCCAGCTATCGAGATGTTTAGAGGTAACACTTACGTATTTAACCAAAGTGATGCTACTAACGATGGTCATCCATTAGTTTTTAAGAACGGTAGCTCTGCTTATGAAGTAGGGGTAACATATTTTCTAAATGGATCAGAGGCCACACAATCTAACTACGTAAACACTACAACATTTAATGCAGGTAGAGCTTCAGGAGTACGTAAGGTTCAAATAGAGGTAGCTTCTAACGCGCCTAGCAGTGGTTTAAGGTATTATTGTTATATTCATGGTAATGGTATGGGTAATACTATAACTGTTAAAGATAGTAACATATCGCTAGTTGCTGGATCTATAACTAATGTAAACACAGTTGCAGGGGCCAATTCTAACATTACTGCTTTGGCGGCAAGTGCAGTTATTAACGATATGTCGTTATTAGGAACTACTGATGCTGTTGCTGATATGGCTTTGTTAGGAAATCAAACAGTAATAGACGATATGGCTTTGTTAGCTGATAGCGCAGTTATAACTGATATGGGGTTATTAGGAAACCAAACAGTAGTAGATGATATGGCGTTGCTTGCAGTTCCAGCTGTAATAACTGACATGGATATATTAGGAGCTAGCGGAGTAGTTGGAAATATAGCAACAGTAGCAGGAGTAGCTTCAAACGTAACAACCGTAGCAAATAACGTAAGTGGTGTTAACTCGTTTGCTGATAGATACAGAATCGCATCTTCTGCACCGACAGCATCATTAGATGTTGGTGATTTGTATTTTGATACGACTGCTAATGAGTTAAAAGTTTATAAGTCATCAGGATGGGCGGCAGCTGGTTCTACAGTTAATGGAACGTCAGCACGATTTACTTATAACATTTCTGGAACACCAACCGCAGTAACCGGGTCAGATGCTAATGGAGCCACTCTTGCATACGATGCTGGGTTTGTTGATGTTTATCTTAATGGTGTAAAACAAGTTAATGGTACAGACGTAACGGTTACAAGTGGTGATACAGTTACGTTTGCTTCTGCTCTTGCAGCTGGTGATGTAGTAGATATAGTTGGTTTTGGTACGTTTAATGTGGCAGCAATAAACGCTGCAAATATAAATAGTGGTACAGTACCAATAGCAAGAATAGGAGCTTCCGGAACAAAAGATAATACTACATTCTTGCGAGGTGATAATACTTTTGCTGTTGTTGATACAACAAATGCATCTAATTTATCTACTGGTACATTGCCAAATGCACGATTAAGTTCTGTTCCAAACTCTGCATTAGCTAACTCAGGAATAACTATTAATGGATCATCAGTTGCTTTAGGTGGTTCGGTTACGTTGCAAGAAGATTTTTCTTGGGAAACAAAAACGTCAGCATTTAATGTGGCTGCAAGTCGAGGGTACTTTGTAGACACATCAAGCTCTGCAATTACAGCAACATTACCAGCCAGTCCTACTGCTGGTGATACTGTGCGATTTATAGACTTGAGTGCAACATTTGATACAAACAATTTAACTGTGGCTCGTAACGGAAAGAAGATACAAGGCGATGCAAGTGACATGACTGTTGCCACGGAACGAGCTGGATTTGCTCTGGTATTCTCTGGGGATACTCAGGGTTGGCTATTGATGGAGAAATAATATGAGTACATACGAAACAAATAGATATGCGTTTCCAGCGTCAGCTATAGCGTCAGGCACTCTCAACGATGCTAGAATACCAAACTTGGCAACCTCAAAGATAACATCAGGAACTTTTGATAATGCTAGACTATCGAGTGGGTCAGTCACCCAACACGTTGACTTATCAAATCTTAATGCTTCAAATCTAACCTCTGGTTCTATACCCAACGCAAGAGTGCCAAGTGGTGCAGTAACACAGCACGTTAGTGCAGTTACAAATGCAGTTGGCAGTTGGTCGCCTGGCTTTAATAATTTTAGCGCAGATAGTGTTAATGCACGATATGTTAAAGTTGGTAGGTCTGTTCAGGCATCAGTTGATTTTAGAAGAACAGGTAATTCCTCTACAGATAGTCTTGCTTATATAAGTGGTCTCCCTTTTACGTCATATAACTCTGGGTATATTGTAGGTATGGGTGTAGCTTCTGGTCATCATGCTTATGGTTCAAGTTATGGGTTCGTGGGTATTGTTTTTTATAATTCAACTAGTATTTATTTTAGAAATGATGAAAGTAATAGTAATTACTCTTCTGGTGGTGCTGACAATATGTTTAGGGGTCACGAGTTCAATGCTACTGCGTATTACACAGTAACAGTTAATTATATTGCGAACAGCTAATGACTAAGCTTTCAGAACGCATAACAAAAATAGAAACGACCAATCATATTCAGTATAAGGAAATCTTTTTTCGCTTACGTCGGTTGGAGCGGGATATAATTTCATATCAGGATACTACATATCAGCAAGTTAATAGGAGAAAAGAATGAGTAAATATACAACAACAAAACAAATGTACTCAATGGATGTAATGCGTGTAAGTGACAATCATGCGTGTGGTTTTATGTGTTCAAATGTGTGGCATGAAAATGATGAGCTTTATATGGATGCGATTTTATATGTTGAGGGTGATACTTTACCTGATGGTAAGAAAGTTGGTGATGTTATGATAGAAGCAGATACTTTGCCTGATGGAAAAAAGTTTGGTGACGTAAAGACTGCTGGTCGTGGCTGGCTACAAGAAGACTTCAACTGGGACACAGAATTACAAGCTACTTTTGGTGAGGTCGATGCAGACCTTAAGAAAGAACTAACTGACTATTTTACTACAGACTTAAAAGCAAAGTATTTAGCAAATCAAAAAGGTGAGTAGATGACAAAGGCAAGAGATTTAGCAAATGTAATTAGTGGGTCTGGAGTTTTAGCTGGTGGTGTTATACCAGATTTGCCAGCATCTAAAATAACGAGTGGAACTATAGCGTCAGCTAGGCTCTCTCTGTCTGCTTCTGATATACCAAATTTAGCAACTTCAAAGATTACGTCTGGAACGTTTGACAATGCAAGGTTGTCTTCTGGTTCTGTTACTCAGCACGTAGACTTGACTGCATTGTCAGCAAGTAACTTAACTTCTGGTACTGTACCCTCTGCTCGATTATCATTAGGAGCAAGTGACATCCCAGCTTTAGCAACGTCCAAGATTACATCTGGTACGTTTGCTGATGCAAGATTTGCTGCAAGTAATATTACTCAGCACGTTGATTTATCAAATCTTAATGCAAGTAATCTAACAAGTGGCACAGTTCCAGACGCAAGAGTTAGTTCCTCTTCTGTTACTGCTCATGTAAGTGCAGTTACAACAGCGTCAGGAACTTGGTCGCCTACAACAAGTTCGGGTAGTCAGTCTGTTGATAGTGCTAGATACATGAGAGTTGGAAATCTTGTTTCTGTAACGTGTTGGGTTTCTACTACGGGTTCAGCACCAGCTTATAATCAAACTATTTGGACTTTAGGTGGATTACCATATACACCTGTAAATACTGGTACTTCTGACGATGTTGTTGGTTTAGGTGAGATTAGATCAGCAGGAGGTTCTATGTCTATTTGGGTTCTGTCAGGAAATTCTACTATACAAATAGGTAGTGGTAGGTATGCTGCCGATGCCAATAATTCAGGACTTTCAAACAGCACAAGTACCAGCCTAGACACTATTAATAAAGCTGTTCAATACAATCAGTACGCATGGTGGGAAAATGGTGCAGACAAGCACTATCAGCTACAATTAAATTATTATGTATAATGACAAAGCTATCGGAACGCATAACAAAACTAGGAAAATTACATGGATAACGATCAGGCACAACAAGTATTAACCGATATGGCTGTTATGCATACGCGAATGCAGTCATTAGAGAAACGTTTACATAGATTAGAAATGATATTAATCGCTTTAATAGGTGGTTATGTAGCATTTACAATAAGCATATTTACACAAATAATGCCATAAGAAAGGACCGAGATGGAGTCAATAGCAGTATATATTATTTACGCAGTCATAAATTTTGGAGATGTAATCATCACACAAGAGTTTAAACCTATTAGTTTTAAATCACAAGAGCAGTGTGAAGCTTACTTACATCTTAACTCAGAGCCTATTAACCTTAGTTTACAAGATCATTTTAAAAAACTAGGTAA
>Ga0181411_1000761_pt1 | contig 11838 bp, 7 predicted proteins | sample 34SPOviralmetaG_FD_130114 | JGI IMG/M metagenome (GOLD analysis project Ga0181411, IMG submission 130114) | Marine viral communities from the oligotrophic San Pedro Time Series (SPOT) site, San Pedro Channel, CA, USA - 34 SPOT_SRF_2012-07-09 | ecosystem: Environmental > Aquatic > Marine > Strait...
AGTTCCAGTTTCTTTTATATGACTGTTTGTTCCAGAGTGATATATTTGCATATCACCCCCAGATGCTGAACCTATTTCTAGTTGTACATTATCACCTAATATTAAATCGCCAGTCATTGTACCGCCGGCTAATGGTAATTTACCAGCTAGTGATGTTGTGATTGTACCAGAGAAGTTTGCATCATCTCCAAGAGCTGCCGCTAATTCATTTAAAGTATTTAACGCAGTTGGCGCACTATCATTTAAATTAGCAATTGCTGTGGTAACATAAGCTGTTGTAGCGAGTTTAGTACTATTATCTGATGCTGATTGAGTTGTTGCTGCTTGTGCACTTGGTAAGGTTAAAGTTTTACCAGATAAATCTAGTGTAGCATGTAATTTGGCATCAGTAACTGCAGCTGAAGATATTTGATCAGCTGTAATTGCATTATTTGCTATTACGTGTTGTGTTACTTTTGTATTTGCCATATTAGTATTTTTACCCTATATCATTCAGGTGTTGAATTATCTGATGTAACTTCTTCAACAATATTTAAAGTATATGCTTGTGTAACCTGTGCATCTTCTCCTGTTGCAATTGTAATATCATTTGCATTACAGTGTTCAACTAGTTTTGCAATAATATCTTTTTTAGCTATTCTTGCTCTATTTATTGTTGCATTTGTTACCCATTCATCTATATCAACCATAACAGTTTTAAGAGATTTTACCTCTGTATCTGTAAGTGTTATTGTATAATCTGCCATTTTTTCCTCCTATCCTATTAACATTCCACTAAAAGAACCATACGCGGTACCATAAGTAGCCCATTGTCCTGCGTTATAAACTCGTATATTATCCTGGAATGCCATGTATATGTTGGCAGACATACCTAAACCAAAATAGGAAGGCTGACCAGCTACATACGTTAAATTATCTCCATATGATTCCATGTTACTACCAACATTATTGACTCTAAATAAGACTCTACCATATTCATTATTCCCTGGGTTCATTAATACATACACATGAAATTGGTAAACTCCCGCAACTGGTGCTGTAAATATTCCCGTAGAAGCATCATAATTTGAACCAGTATCATGCCTTTCACTACCAAAAATGATTGTATTATCACCAGATGTAACTGCGGGTGATTTTGCATTAAATGAAGCTTGATTTGGTTTAGTAACATTACCAGTAGAACTTATAACCATCCTTTCTGTATTAGTACCACCACTTGGTCTTGTTGAAAATGCTAAGTCACCATAAGTAGCACCTTTATATTTTGCTCTTATACCTGCTATTGGATTTTCGCCATTTGCTCCAAAAGCTAATCTTCCACCTGTATCGGTTGTAGTACCTGACTGTGATATTAATAAATGCCCCCAATTAGCATCGTTAGTTGCTCCACCTTGTATATAAGCAATTGTTCCATAAGGTGAACCACTACTCCAACCAGTATCTTCTACATGAAGTTTTGCAAATGGACTCATATCTCCAATTCCAACATTTCCAAGTTGGTCTATTCTAACTACCTCGTTTGCATCATCAGAACCTGTTCCTGAACCGTGTACAAAGAATGCTAAACCTGTACTGTCGTTATCGGATCCTCCATCATTAACAGCTGCAATTGCGCTAGAACCATTTCCCCCTGCAGAAAAAGATATTGCTCCACCAAATTGCCCTAGAGTTGCAGCGGAATCAGGACTTACATGAATGCCTCCCAAAGCTTTACCAGAGTTTGTGTTTACATATTTAGAACCGCTTACTTCTAATAGCCCCATTGTAGGGCTCATAGTTCCAATTCCAACATTGCCTGTATGACCTATAGTCATTCTAGTAGTAGGAGTATTTGAACCATTATTAGTTTTGAAATTTAATTGGTGCGAGTTACCAGTACCAGTTGATATACCTTCTATAACTGTACCTCTTACAAGAGGGTCATTTTCACAACCACTTAATATTAACCTTGCACCAGACCCATCTGTTGAGTTAACCCCACCGGCTGCAATAATCGTGTTATATACCGTGCCATTTGCTCTACCACCTACAACATGCAATTTTGCTAAAGGAGCAGTTTCATTGATACCAACTTGTCCATTATTGTCTTGGACTAAACCAGTTGTAAAAGTGTTGGCTGCATTTTTTGTAATAAAACGCATTGTTGTACCTGCACCATCTCCAACATTTGCAACAAAATCAGCATAACGCATATATTCGTTACCTGAACCACCAATAGCATAGTAATGATTTAAAATTAATCCAGAATCATCTCCATTATGTGTGTATGTTCTAAGTCCAGGTGAAGCTCCTTCAGTATCAGCAACAACAAACTGATTGCCTGAATTGTTATTGTCTTTTCTAACTGATAAAAATGCATTTGGAGATGCATTTCCAATTCCAACCCTATTATTAGTAGAATTAACGACTAAAGTAGTAGTATCAACGGTCAAGTCCCCAGTAACGTTTAACGCTGGAACTGCCGATGTATCTAATAATCTTGCTGGTAATTTTGTATTTGCCATATTACTATTTATCCTTCCAGTGTAGCTATTCTAGCTTCTGCTGCTTCTAATTTTGTTTTTAATTCTTTTATTGCTTCAATTAAGAATGGTGTAATTCTACTATAATCCATTGAATAATAACTATCATCACTTTCTCTAGTTTCTTCTGGTGATAATGGATCATCATTTAATTGTGGTAATTCAGAATCTACTTCTAGCATATTTTGGGCTAAAACTCCAAATTGTTTTCCAGTACTATTACCACCTCTTTTTTCTGCATCTTTCCATTTAAATGTAACACCATTCATTTTTGCTACATCATCTAAAGCTCCTGTTAAAGGACTTATTTCTTCTTTTAATCTTTCATCTGAATATGTATGGAATCCACCAGAAGCTTGACATTGAGTATTAAAGTAATATATTCCTCTATCAGTAGTGAAATGAGCGTATGAAGCGTTATGGCATCCTACGCCCCAATTTCCATGGGTAGTTTGAGAGTTAAGAGTGTAAGATGCACTGGTACTACTAGTACCTGAATAGATATCTCCATTAGAATAAAGATGACCACCACTCATTCTAACTCTTTGAGCACCACCTGTATAAAAACCTATTTCATTAGCAGCATATTCTGTGATATAAGTATCACCTTCACCGTCTAAATAGAATTTTCTTGTTGCACCAATAGCTAAATCACCAGCATTGTTCATAAAGATTTCTCTATTGGCAACACCTTTACCGTAACCAGTATAGAATTTCATCTTGTTAGTATCACTATCGTCTAAGTATATTCCTCTACCATTAAGAGCTGTACCAAACCTAACTTCAGCATCATTACCTGAGCCTGAAGCCGTAAGATTTATAAGAGCAGCTGCGTTATTCGGAATAACATGGAATGTTCCAGCTGCATCAAAGTCCCATTTATGTCCACCTGAATCTAGTGTAGCACCTGCTCTGATTCTAAAAGGTCCAGCTTCTGAATCATTTCTATATCCTAGAGAATATTTAACTGTATCACTAGAATTCATGAAGTTAAGCATAGCTGAAGCTGTATTTGTAGCTTTAATTTTTACATATGTATCAAATGATTCGCCGAACTGAACTACAGTAGATGCTCCGCTTCCAGCATCTACGTGAAATAGTTCTTGTGGATCAGCTCTTGGTCCAATACCAACTCGTCCATTAGCTTGTATACGCATGCGTTCTGCGCCAGAAGTAGTAAAAACAACTGGATAAGCATGAGGAGTTCCAAGTGCAAAAGCATCGTCGGGCATTCCATTTATTGCACTTCCACTAAAATTAGAAAGCATTCTAAATGTTGCTGACCCATAAGCATCAATATCGAGTGCTCCAAATCCACCATTATCTTCATGGCTTATTTGTATTCTTGGACCAGTTGATGTTGACGTACCAACATGAATTGGAGTACCAGGATTAGTTTGGCCTGCAAAACCTACATTACCACTAGCATCAATACGCATGCGTTCTGTACTACCATCGGCATGCATGAACTTAATACCATCTGCACCATTTAAAGACTCCATGTAGAATCTTCCGGCTCCAGCTTCAAACCAACCTATTCTTGATGATCCACTTGAAGCTCTCATTGCTATTATAGTTCCTGTTCCACCAACTGTTAAGTTTCCATAACCAGAAGCAGCTTGGTTAATTCCAAGATCTCCTGTTAATGTACCACCAGCTAATGGTAATTTTGTAGCAATAGAGGTAGTAACTGTAGTTGAGAAACTAGCATCATCACCTAATGCTGCGGCTAATTCGTTAAGAGTATTTAATGTTCCTGGAGATGAATCTACTAACGCACTAATTGCAGCATCTGTATAAGCTGTTGTTGCGATTTTTGTAGAGTTGTCTGATGCTGATTGTGTTGTTGCAGTTGTAGCACTGGCTAATGAACCACTTAATGCACCCGTGATCACACCAGAAGATGAGATACGCTCAGTACCTGCTACTTCCAGACCATTTTTTATTCTAAAATTGTGTTGTGTTGCCATTTACGATTTCACTCTCCATCGTTTATTATATATCTATTTATACACTTATTGCATTTGATATCACTTTAATTGTTGAACTTGCATTGCTTCCCATTGTTACTTGTAATAACATATTACCACTTGTAATAGTTGCATCGAATGTTGCAAGAGAAGATCCAGTAAATACTGTTCCATATTCGGTTAAGGATACTGTTGTTCCATCATGTATTGCAGTTAATTCAGTTGTATGATATGCTGAACCTTGTGTTACTTGCACTTGATATTTAACTGTTCTATATGTAGCAATTGCATGTGTAGCCACAGTTGTAGCAGATGTTGAACTAATAGAAGTACTATCAGATCTTACATAAGAATTACCAACTATGAAGTTAGAATTACCATCCCATGATGGTGCACCAGTACTTAATTTAGCTGGCGTAACTGTTGCATCACTTGGTGTTCCTATTCCATTTACTGAAGGTATATGAACTTCAATTGCTGTAGATGCTGGTGGTACGTTACTTGATCCAAAGTCTAATGTAGTTCCACTAACTGTATATTGATCATGATGTTGATATACACCATCCCAATATACTTGGATATAATTTTCATTTGGTGGTGCAAATGGTAGAGTATATGAATAAGCTGAACCGTTACCAGTTTCAGTATGAATCGTAGGAGATGTTCCAACTATTCCTGAACCAACATGATGTACAACAACTTCTTGTCCTGCAACTATACCAGAATCAAATGTTAATGTTGTTCCACTTAATGCATATGAATTCTTATTCTGATATACACCTTCAATGAAACATATTAATTCATTTTCTGAACTAGGTGTTACTGATAATGTATATGCTAATAAAGCTGAACCAGAACCTGATGCAGTAAAGAAGTCTGTTGTAAAGACTGAACCTGATCCACCTGATATTGTAACCTTATCGTTACTAGCATCTGTTGTTAATACTATACCTGCACCAGCTTCAAATGTTAATGTATCGTTTTCTTGTTCTGCAACTACATTGGATTGTCCACTAACTGCGATAGTTCCGAATGAATCTCCGCCACCGCCAATTTTACCCCATGCACCTGCTGCATATCCTTCAAACTCTGATGTAGTTGTATTATATCTTAATTGTCCTAAAGCTGCTGTTGGTCTTTGTGCTGTTGTACCATTTGGAACTCTTACTGCATCTGTTTTAGAACCAACATCTAAAGTAACTGCAGGTGATGAAGTTCCTATACCAACGTTTCCATCAGGATTAATTCGCATATGTATAGCATCTGTTTCACCTAAATTAATTGGGTCACCAACAGTTGACCTAATATTAAATCCACCACCTTGATAATTAATATAACCTCTATCAGTATTTACGCTTCTTTCAATAACTAATCCTTGAGTTACACTATTATCTACAGAAGTTTTTATATGTAATCTTGAAGCAGGTGAAGTTGTACCAACACCGACATTCTGTGAAGTATCTAATACCATAGTGGTTGCATTACCACTCATTAATTGTGTTTTCTGGTCAGCTGAAGCATGGAAGTGCGTTGCACCACCAGCTTTTAATTTAATATCATTTGTATCAAATACGATTTCTGTATCTGTATCACCAACATGTTCTATTACATCAGCAACTTGTAAAGAGCCAGTTAATGTTAAATCTTGTTGAGCTGTTATAGCACCAACCATAGCAACGGTTTCTATAATTGCACCACTTGCAGGTGCTGTGTCCATTGTTAATGTTGTGCCGGAAGTTGTATAATCAGTTTTCTGTTGGTATACACCATCAATATAAACTAATAAATTGTTTTCACTTTGTGGTGCTGTCGTCACCGTAAATGCAGTTGTTGATCCATCACCAGTAAATTGGTTAACTACAGAATTACCAGTTCCTATTGTTCTATAATAAGCAACTATTTCTACAACGTTACCTGAAGCAATTGCATTTACAAATGTAATTGTAGATGTATTTGTTTCTGCGTAATCTGTTGTTAGTTTTTGTAATACACCATTTAGGTATACTTGTACAGCTCCAATAGTATAACTTAATGATTGTGAATTATCATCGTTACCTGTAAATGCTGTTGTACTCGATGATGTAGTATAAACAAATCTTTTCAGTATATCAGAAGCAGCTGCACCACTACCACTTCCTGGTATTGTAATTGTTTTAGTAGCGCCTGACCCAGTAGCTGTAACTCCAGAACCTACAAAGTTTAATGTAGTTGCTGCAGTAGATAATGATGAACCTTCTTCTTGTACTGTGACTTCACCACCTGAAGAAGCAATTGTAAGTGTATCTGTTCCAGGAGCAGTTGTTAATGTTATATTTGAACCAGCTGCAAATGTAAGTGTATCAGTAGCAGCATCAGCAACTATATTTGATTGACCACTAACTGCAATATTTTTAAATGCTTCAGAAACTGATCCACCACCACCGCCTGATACTGTAGCAAAACTTAATGTACCAGAACCATCTGTTTGTAATACTTGTCCACTTGAACCATCTGATGTTGGTAATGTATAAGCACCATTTACATTTACTGTTCCAGTTGTTTGAACTCCAGTAGATGTTGTTTCAATCTTTTTACTTCCATTATGGTATAACTCAACAGCTCCACCATTAATGAATTTTGCCATTTCTGTGGAATCATTATTATCTCTAATAACAACATCATCTTCAGCTAATATTTTTATATCATCTGAATCATTTCTAATAATTAAATCACCACTGGTATTTTGTATAGAACTATTTGTACCGTCATGGAAAATTCTTAAATCTGCCCCAGCTCCAAGATATAATGTACCACCATCACTATTTAAAGAAACATTACCAGTGGCAGTAATGTCTGCTACATCTATTCCACCTGTAACATTAATACCAGCCGCATCTGTGGCTAGTTTTAGGGCGTTATCATAGTAAAGTTCTACTTCAGCATTATCTTTAAATCTTGCTTTAAATTCGTTTGCATCTGGATTAAGAATATCTACTGATTGACCAGCAATTCTTAAGTTACCTGTACCACCATCTTTTATATAACTATTAGAACCATCATGGTAAATTTGTAAATCATTACCATCACCTGCAACCATTTTAACATTGTCTGGTAATTCGAATTGACCAAACATTCTTAATGGGTGAGAGAATATAAACTTATCGTCTGAAGCTCTCCAAGTTAAAGAAGCATCTGTTGATGCATCAACAGCATCTTGAATTGTTATACCTGCACCATCTGCAGTAGAAGATGTATCTCCTGAACCATAGTTAAGAGTTATATTTTTATCTTCTACATCTAATGTTGCTGTATTTAAAGTTGTTGTTGTACCTTCAACAGTTAAGTTTCCAGGTATTGTAACTCCTGTACTTGTTATGTTTATGTACGAGTTACCACTACTGTTTTTAATTGCTATAGCATTTGTTCCAGCTTCTAAATAATGTGAATTATAAGCAAATGTTAATCTAGAACCAACTGTTGTATTACCAAAAGTTGGAGTTGCTGATGTTCCTACATCTTGACCAATACTTATTGCACCGTTAGATATTCCCACACCCGTACCCGCGGAGATGTGCGCTCGTACTTCAGAAGCAGAAGGACCTGTATATGTGATTACACCCGTTGAACTATTATATGCTAATGAACCATCACCACCAGCATCTGTAACTGATATAGCAGCTCTTGCATCAGAATCTGCATATTGTGTGATAGTAGTTGAAATAGCACCTGTACCAGAATTATATGATATACCAGTACCTGCTGATATAGCAGATCTTGCAAGTGCATTTGTAAAATAAAGATTTGTTGAACCAACTGTTAAATCATCAGTATCAAATCCGGTAAAGTTTCTAGTATTAAAACTTGCAGAATTACCCATGTATCCATGAGCTGAACATTGGTAATGTAATACCATTGGAGTAGCAGCTGTTGCAATAATTTGTGTATATGCACCAGAAGATCCAGGCGTACCGTTAGTAGTAACACCAGTAGTATAAGCAGTTGTTTTATCTGCTTCGTAATAAAATCTAAATGGATGACCAGAGTTCGAACCATCTGATTGATCGAATCTGTAAGTATTGCCAGGAACTAAATTTAAATGAGGCGATTCAATACCATTAATATTGTAACCCGAACTTGAACCAGATCCATGATGTATATGATCTGCAGTTTTAGTTACAACTTTAACTATAAGAGTTTGAGTATTATTTTTTCTTATTTTAAAATAAGAATCTGTAGATGAACCAACTTGAACAACAGAATCTAAACTGCCTTCAGTAGTCTTAGCATAAATTTTACCATCATAGGTATTTAACGCTAACTCACCGAGATCTAGATTACTAGTAGTTGGAATAGCACCAGCAGAAGCTGAACGCCTTAATTGTATATTTGTCTTTCTGGCCAATTTTGGCTCCTATTCAATCCCTATATAGGGCTTTATTAAAATCTATAGCCAGTATATACTGGCTTTTATATATTTATATTAGTAAGTTCCGCCGTCTATTACAGCACTTACTACAGGAACTCCACTAGCATTATATTGTACTAAGTTACCTGTTGTACTCAGTGAACTAGTTAAATAAGATAGTGCAGTACCACCAGCATTTGAGATAACAACTGCGTCTCCAGTAAATGAACTTACGCCAGTACCACCATGAGCAACTGCTAAATCAGTTGTTAAGGTTAAACTAGCTGCACTTGCTGCGCCTGTAACTGTTAATATATCATCAATGGTAGTTGTACCACCAGCTGAATCTATAGTTAAATTACCTGATGAAGTATCTATTTCATTATCACCAGTAATACCAACTTGGATATTACCTAAATAAGCTCCACCGAATTGTGCATTTCCCCACGGTGATGAAGCATTGTCTCCACCTGATAAATCTTCGTCTCCAGTAAATGAGAATCTTTGAGTTTGTATATCAAATCCAAAGAAACCATCTTTAACTGCTGAACCATCATGCCATTTGAATCTAATACCACGATCAAGACCATCAGCTGAAGCTGTATCTTTTGCTAATTCTAATACTGGATCAGCTAAAGTAACTACTGTTGAATCAACAGTTGTTGTTGTACCTTGAACTGTTAAGTTTCTTCCAACAATTAAGTCACCGCCTGTAGTAACTGTATCTGTAAGTTGATTACCAAGTACTGTATTACCATTAACCTGTAAGTCTGTAGTTACTGTTAAATCATTTCCAATAGTTACATCATTTGGTAAACCAATTGTTACTTTATTATTAGATACAACAACTGTAGTTTCTGCAGCTGTATCTGAGAATGTAAATGTATCTGAAAGTAAATTAACTGCATCAGTATTTGAATTATCATCAGCAATATTTAAAACAGTTGCAACTGTTACTGTACCAGCAGCTGTTAATCTACCTTGTTGGTCAACTGTAAATGTTGGAATTGCTGTTTGAGAGCCGTATGAACCAGGAGTTACGGCAGTATCATCTAGATCAATTTCAATTTGATTACCAGAAGCTGATGTTGTTATACCAGTATCACCTGATATTGTTAATACTTCTGAATCTAAATCAATACTTAATGCGCCACCTGAATCAGCTTGAAAATCTAAGTCTTGAGCTGTTACTTGAGCATCAACATAAGCCTTAATTGACTGTTGAGTAGCAAGTGCAGTAGCACTGTTTGATGAGAACGAATCTTCATCTTTAATAGTATCAATTGCTACAGCTGAACCTAAAGCTCCAGTTGCTGCAATCTTAAATGTTGCAGTATTTAAAGCGCTTACATGTGAATTGCCGTCTACAATTAAAGCACTATTTGCTGTTGTTGTTCCGTGAACGTGGTCTAAAAGGTTGGTATAATATACACCACCTATTATTTCTACCGAGGAAGCGTGACCCGATCCATCTTCTGAACCTGTTCCTATATAGAGTCTATCACCATTATTTGCTTGTGTTCCAGTAACATACGAGTAAGCTAACTCACCAGTACGTATATTACTAGGCGCTGCAGTGGTAGACCCCGTAGTTAAAATCTTTATTCTTGTTAAATTAGCCATCTAGTACGTGCCTCCTGTAAACACGGTGTTAATATTACCCAATGTTCTTGTTAATTTATATTTAGAAGTGGTAGCATCAAATATTAACATAGCTCCATCTCCTAAATCAGTTTTATCTAAGTCAGTTAAATCATTAAAAGCAATGTTACCAATTTTTAGAGTTCTTGCTTGAATTCTACTTTGCTGAGTTATTTTAGCTTTTATAGCCATTATATTTGCGTTACTCCTGGTGTTACTTCTACTTGTCCTTCCACTATTCTTGTCCTTTTACCTGCTGAATCTAGCATTTCAAGGTCATAAACATATCTACCCGATGCCATTGTTGCTGTTGTAGTATCAGTTAAAGCTATAGTTACTTGTCCAGCATTAGGATCTGATACTGTTGTTACAAAATCTATTGAAGTTGTTGATGTATAAGACTTTCTTATTTGGCCAGCAACAGTAAATCCTGTAATATTTACAGCATCACCATCTTGGTCAGTAACATCAATGGTAGCTTCAAAATCTGTACCTTGGTCTATTACTAAGTTTGCAACAATTGCCATCTATATACCTTTATTTATATCTTTTAGTTCTTTAACTTCATTACGAAGTTCTTTTATTGCTTCAATGAGCAATGGTACTAATTTTTCGTATTGTACCGTTTTATAATCGTTATCGCCTTCAGTAACTTCTGAATTAATTGGCGCATCTTTTACAGCTTGTGGTAGAACAGCTTGAACTTCTTGAGCTGAAACACCAACTCTTTCTTCTTTTTGATATCCAAGTTCTATTGCTCTTTCGTTTGGTTCATATATAAACCCTGATAAGCTATCTACTTTATCTAATGCATTTTCTATTGGATTTAATCTTGTTTTTAATCTGTCATCTGAATAGAAAGCTGTAATATCATTAGTTGCTCTTATTTCACCAGTTGTTCCTGATGCATTTGTTCCTACACCAAAAGAACTAGCTCTTATTGATATGTTTGGTGCAGATGCTGACATAAATGAACCAGCTGAATATGTTGTATTAGTATCTGTTGCAGAAATTACTCCACCAGAACTTATTGACACATTACTACCAGCTGAAAACTTAGCTCTTACTTGTGCAGTAGTTAATTGAGTGTTAGTATCTGTATTAGTATCTGTAGAACTTATTGTAATAGTATTACCAGATTGTGTTACAGATGTTGCACCACTTCCGTTAAATGTAATATCACCTGAATTAAATGAAGGCGCACCGCTTTGACCTTTTACTCTTGTTACTGTATTTGTATTTGTATTAGTATCAACCCATGGGACATTAACAAACATTTTCCCACTTGATAATTCAACTGGATAGTTTTTACCATTCTCAC
>Ga0181411_1000762_pt1 | contig 11828 bp, 6 predicted proteins | sample 34SPOviralmetaG_FD_130114 | JGI IMG/M metagenome (GOLD analysis project Ga0181411, IMG submission 130114) | Marine viral communities from the oligotrophic San Pedro Time Series (SPOT) site, San Pedro Channel, CA, USA - 34 SPOT_SRF_2012-07-09 | ecosystem: Environmental > Aquatic > Marine > Strait...
GAGTCAGGTGACATAACTTACTCTATGACTTCTGATCAAAGAAAAGCTGCTGCTAAAAGCGTTAAAGATCTAGGGACTAAAAATACAAATAAATCCTGGAGAAGAGGTGGAGCTGATGCCGCTATAAAAGACATGAAGGACAATGGTTACTTCGATGCTCTTATAGCCTCTAAGTATAAAGTTAAACCTGTGCCAAGAGACTTTGTTGAAAAAGTTTACTCTGAGATAACTCCGCATATTAAAAGGTTTAAGCCAGAGCAGAACGATAATCTATTTGCTTATATAAATAGTCAGATAGGAAACAAAGCTGGTAACGTGTATAACAAAGAGTACAAGGTTGACGAAGCTATGAAAGGTGCGAAAGACATCGACGCCAAGACAGCTGAGGGTGCTCCAGTAATACAAGTAGAAGCAGAGGCTGATGCTGGTGTAACTTCGTTTGAAGAGCAAGACATGTCTATGCAGGCTCAATCTCGTCGGGCTAAACTAGCTGAGCAAGGTAAGTCTGAATCAGATAAGTACTCAGGTCTTAGGACTGAACTAGGTTTAGAAAAACCTATGATGGATAAGGTGCGTCAGACTGTCATGAAGACATTCGGTACAAAACTACCTGATGTAAACTCTAAGAAGTTTAAAGCCGCATTACAGAAAGCTTATAGGACTGAGCTTAAGAAACCTATTCAAGATATGATAGGTAAAGGCGCTACGTATGACACGTTCCTAACTGAGAGCTTCCCTACCGTATTCAAGTTTCTTCCAAAAGAAACGTTATTACAGATGGAGCGTAATATAGATGCAGCTAAAAGGATATTTACTAAGTCAGAGAGGATAACTAAACCTACTGAGGTTGATAAGTTAATCAGCGATGGTTTACTACCTAAAGACACCAACAGACTATCTGGTCCAACTTTAATTACTAAACTACCTTACCCTGGTTCTAAAAAAGTTATGGCTTATTTTAGAGGTCAGAACATGGACAACACTCTTGGGTATAAAGTAGGTGCGTCTACCCTTGGTACTAGGAAAGATAAGTTAGCTATGGAGATGGGTGTCGAACTTGGGCTTGATGCTACCATGGAGACCTTAAAAGATCCCGCTGTTCAGGAAAGAAGACAAGGTATACTAGAGCTTCAAGGCGTAGATCAAAAGAAGAATGAAACAGCTATAATAGGTAAACAAATAAATAGAGACCCTAATATTAAGTTTTCATTCACCGCTAAAAAAGTAGCGGAGTCTAGCTCTAATGGTTTACTTAAAGATCTAGGTATATCTAACCCTGTTGTGTTTAGAAAAGCGCCTTACATTGGAGCTAAAGGTAAAGAGAAGTTTCATAAACTGGTTGACTGGAGTAGAGAAGTTGAAGTTAAAAAAGCTGTATTAGAACTAGGTGAACACACGAGGAACGTTTTGACTACGTTTAACGATTTTACAGGCGGAAAGTACTTAAGTGACATTAGAACATCTACAACTGGAGGTCAAGGGATTAGCTTCTTCGGTTTGACGTCTATGTTCGATAGCTTAACCAAAGGTCTACAACCGGGACCTAAATTATTCCCTAGGACTAAACTCGCTAAAGGTAAAACGTTAGACCCTGACGCGGTCAGAAAAGAAGATGGTAAAAATGTATTTGGTACCAAGAAAAATAAGCTTAGTGAGAAAGAGTTTGTTGCAAAAGAATCTAAAAAGCTAGACGAGTTAGAGAGTTTCTTTACGGATCTTCAAGCATATTTGAAAAAGTATCCAGAGCACGCTTGGTTTTGGTCTAGGATGATAACAGATGCTTCTAGCAATACAAGCTCCATGACTAGAGTGTCTGCTCGCGTGATGGGTCTCCCAATCAACAGTGAGAGTAATTTTATGTATGGCGTAAAAGTAGTAGAAGAACACTCTTTTCCTCAAAATAATGTTGGTACGCTACTTTTTCACGCTGCGGTAACAGGTGAGAGTATAAAGGACATTATGAAAATCATCAGAGGTTCTTATATGCAAATGGCGTTGCTTGACTCTAAAGAGCATCCCCATGACACTATGGTTAACGTTAAGTACAAAACCACTATGCCTGATGTTTTCTGGGATAAAATCGTTCCTAGATTAAAAGACGAATCTTTAAAGATCGATAATGGTTTAGCGTCTATGGTTAGATACGCTATGTCTGGTGTTAACCTAAACATGTATATAGTACCCGGTACAAACCAAACGATAACGGAGTACTTTGGTGTAGATAGGTTTGATAACGCTAGTGAAGCTCTTGTTAATAGGCAAAACGAAATAATAACTCAGTTTCTTACCGGTGACCCAACACAGATAACTAAGAAGCAGGCTACCAAGATGATAACTGAGTTTGCTAAGGTTGAAGGTATAGTCAATAGCTCTAAAGCTAAAGACACAAGTATATACGATAAAGCTCTTAAGACAGCGTACAGCAAAAGCACCAAGCCAAAAGGCATGTCAACGTTTGACTTTGATGAGACACTAATAATAGATGGTAAAAACTTTATTGTAGCCACAGACCCAGCTACCGGTCAACAGTTGGAAGTGAAAAGCCACGAATGGCCTTTGAAAGGACCGGAGCTTACGGCTGCTGGGTTTGAGTTTGATTTTTCTGATTTCGCTAAAGTTCGAGGAGGTAAAGAAGGTCCTCTCCTACAGAAGATGAAAAACCAAATTAGCAAATATGGTTCAAGTAATGTTTTTGTACTCACGGCTCGTCAGCAAGACTCTGCGCAACCTATTCACGAGTGGTTGAAAAACCAAGGTATAAACATACCTATAGAAAATATTACCGGATTAGGTAAGAGCGAGGGGTCAGCTAAAGGAGAGTGGATGTTGCAAAAGTTTGCGGAAGGTTACAACGACATGTACTTTGTTGACGATGCGTTGCCTAACGTAGCCGCCGTTAAAGAGGTTCTTAGTGAGCTTGATATAAAATCTAAAGTTGTTCAGGCTAGAGTTAATTTCTTAGGTGACCCACGTGATGTAGAGTTTAAGAAAGAATCTTCTATCAACGATATTAAAGACACCAAGAGACTTACTAGCCCAGATGTCTATAGTAATATAAAGTTTTCCAAAAGCCATAGATCTGAATACGAAAGTACAGTGTCTAAAAATAGACCTGACCTTGTTCGAGATGGCTTAGTCTCTAAAACAATTGATAACATGTTTGACTTTATCGATAGTCTCAGCGTGCCTGTCGATAAGAAAAGAAAATATGAAAGAGCAACCACTAAATGGTTAGCCACAAGTAATATAAAACTAACAGAAGATCAGTTTAAATTAACTGACGCTATTAATTTAGCGGAAAGGTTTAAGCTAGACGTGTTGTCTTATAGTAACCCTAATGAGATTATAGAGGCATACGCCGGTAAGGTCAAGCAAAAACCTCTAGACCCAAACAGAGTCAAAGAGTTTTCTGATGGTGTTGTTACTAACGATAATTACAATATAACAGAGCATGTGGTCGAGGACACTAGAGAGGGGCAGCTAGCTGTTAGAAACGCCATAGACTCTCATTGGGGTAAGAAATCTAATCCATGGTGCGTAACTCAAACAGACAATGGTAAGTTAACGCCGGAGTCCTGGGAACAGTGGGTGAACTATGGTGATAAACCTAAAAGTATTGTTTTTCAAGATGGTAAGCTATTAGCTTTAAAAGCAAACAACTTGTATTGGGACAGGATGGACAATGACACTAAGTTTGCTGTAGTAAGTATTAAAGAAGGTCGCACTACAAAAAAGGTTGAACTTAGAAAAAAACCACGTGCGATTGAAAGCGTAACGGTTAGTCAAGACGGAAACGTTACTACAACAGAGTATTTAGTGGACACAAATGAGAATGCTAAAGGAACTAAAATTGTAGAAGAAAGAAAAAACGGTAGGAAAGTTAAAACAACAGAACTTGATTTTTATGGAGAGACTAAAGAGGTGGCGACTTTTGGACCAGACGGTTTAGCTACTGAGGTAAAAAAATACGACGCTATTGGTAAGCTGTGGGCAGTTAATATGGGTATTGTTCCCGGGGGATACGCTCCTCTTGTGGATTTCTTAAAACAAAAAGGAGACATAGCGATACGAGAGCGTTATGACAATGGGACATACACCCTTGAAGCTACGGTATTAATAGAAGGAGAGGCACGTAAAATTCAGTGGGAAGCACCAGACAGTGAGTCTGATCTAAAAAACGTCACAAATGAAGTTAACGGTAAAACACGAGTTGATCTTAAAAAAATATTAGAGCTAGACCCTAACGCTAAAGGCATACCCGGAAGCGACCTCAAGTTTAGCAGATCAGGATCTGACACAATGTCGGATATTATATCTGAAGGAGAGACTGATCTTAGCTCTGACTTAAACACAATATTAGAACAGAGTAAAGGAGTTGACCGTGAAAAAGTATTCTCAGCTGCTAAAGCTAGAAAGAGAGGTAAGAACAAAGGTAAGTTTAAATTCTTTGTTCCACCTTCGGCAGATGACTTCGCTGGGTTAATGTACGCCTTTATGGGTAAAGGTAAGCAAGGAGAAAAGCATCACCAGTTTTTTAAGGAAAACTTATTTGATCCGTTCTCTAAAGGTGTAAGACACCTTAACAGGGTAAAGCAAACCGTTGCTAACGATATGAAAGAGCTTAGAAAAGCTATGCCAGAAGTTAGGAAGAAGCTTGGTAAAAACATACCTGGAACTGAGTACACACATGAAGACGCTATAAGAGTATACAACTGGGCTAAAGCTGGATTTGATATCCCTGGTTTATCTGAAACAGATAAGCAGACTCTTGTTAATGCAGTTGAAAATGATGCTAGCTTAAATGCTTTTGCTCAAGGTGTAAACTCTATTGGTAATACACCAGGTGGTATGGTAGAACCTGATAACCACTGGCTTGGAGGTAATATAGCTTTAGATTTAAAAGAAGCTTTAGACGTGGCTAGAGGCACGTACCTACAGCAATGGAAAGAGAATAAGGATGTACTATTTAACGAAGCTAACTTAAATAAAATAGAAGCTGTATACGGTTCTAACTTTAGAGAAGCTTTAGAGGATAGCTTATACCGCATGGAGTTTGGTGGTAATAAATCTCGTGGATCGGGAAGACTGCTTAATAACTTTACGAACTGGATACATGGTTCTATAGGTACTACTATGTTCTTAAACGCTAGATCAGCTATGCTACAGATGATCTCTAATGTTAACTTTGTTAACTGGAGTGATAACAACATGGTTGCGGCAGCAGGTGCATTCGCCAACCAGAAACAATACTGGAGTGATGTGTCTATGATATTTAACTCTCCGTTTTTAAAGCAAAGGAGATCTGGTATTCAGACAGACGTTAACGCAGCGGAACTGCTAGCTCAAATAAAAGACTCAAAGAATAAAGCTAAAGCAGCAACAGCTTACTTGTTGCAACTTGGTTTTACACCTACGCAGATTGCGGATAGTTTTGCTATTGCAACTGGTGGTGCTACGTTTTATAGAAACAGAATCAAGACGTACTTAAAAGATGGCCTGACTCAAGCTGAGGCAGAGACTAAAGCGTTTGAGGACATGATGGAAATTGCGGAGGAGACTCAGCAGTCTACAAGAGAAGATAAAATATCTCAACAACAAGCTTCACCGCTTGGTAAGTTTATACTAGCTTTCCAGAATACACCTATGCAGTATAACAGGTTGATTAAAAAAGCTTCGCTAGATTTAGTTAACGGAAGAGGAGATGCTAAAGCCAATATATCTAGGATTATATACTATGGAGGTATTCAGAACTTAGTATTCTACGGATTACAATCAGCTTTATTTGCAGCTCTATTTAGCGATGATGAAGAAGATCAACTAACTGATAAGAAAAAAGAAAGGGTTATGAACGGTATGGTAGACACCTTGCTACGCGGTTCAGGTATGGGTGGTGCTATAGTTGCTACAGTAAAGAACGTTATACTTAAGTTCATCAAAGAAGAAGAGAAAGAACAAGATGATAACTGGTTAACTCAAGCCAATCACGCCAACACTCTGATTGAGGCTCTTAATATATCTCCACCTATAGGTATTAAAGCTAGAAAGCTTTACAGCGCTTCGCAGACGTGGGATTTTAATAGAGATGTTATAGCTCACATGTCAAAAACGGATATTGATAATCCAGTTTACGACGCCGCGTTTAGCGCAACAGAAGCTGTTACAAATCTACCACTTAGTAGGTTGTATAACAAGTATCAAAATATATCAGAAGCATTAAACGCAGATAACGAAATGTGGCAAAGAATAGCTATGTTCCTAGGTTGGAGCAAATGGAACTTTGGAATTAAAAACCAAGACGTGGTAGCAGCTAAAGGCGAGGTGAAAGAAATCAAAGCTGTTGAGGCAGAGGAAAGAAGGGAGATGAAGAAGAGGGCTAAAGAAGCTGAGAAACAAGCCGAAGAAGAAGCTGTTATAGAAAGCAACTTGTTAGAGCAAGATGAAGAAAGAGCAGACGGTAAAGAAGATATAAAATGCGCTGCTGTAAGTAGATCAGGAAGTAGGTGTGGTAACAAAGTTAAAGACGGAGGTAACTACTGTACTATACACGAAGGAGCACAGCAAAGAGCTGATGGAGAAAAGAAACAATGTTCTCACGTTAAATCTAACGGGGATAGATGTAAAATGCAAACAACAAATAAATCTGGAAAATGTTACTATCACGACTAACTTTATTAATCACCCTACTATTATCGTGTAGCCTTGTTCACGCTCAAGGGCTTAAGAAAGCTTTTAAGTTTGCCACGTTTTACGGGGCTGTAAATGGAGGTAACTCCGTATCGGATGTAGACGTTTTCTCAATTACAAATGGACTAGAAACCGAAGTTATAGCAACTCCGTTTGACTATTCTATTACGTTTGGCGTAAGAAAGATCGCTAGACTAGGATATGAAAATCGTGGTAAAGTATTTTATGACGGTACAGAAAATTCATATGCTGACGCTGCAACAATTGGAAAAGTTAAAGGATTTGAATTTTTATTTGAAGGTGATTATACGAGGCAACAAGGAACTAACTTCCTTAATCAGCATCACTTTTTAAGGTATGTATCAGATAACTGGATTGGTAAAGTGGAATATCTGCAAGACGGGTTTGCGGATATAGAATACTTTGAGTCATCACAGAGATACAGGTATAACGTAGGCGAAAAATTGTCTTTAAATATTGGAACAGTTCAGCGTATGTCAGAACCTTATGGTTACGATCCTCTAGCTGAGTGGCTACTTGGTAACAACGATATTCACTACACGTATCTGGCTTTACAGGAGGGCTACACGGTTGATGTGCCTAATATGGAGTACTTCTCTCCTGATGGAAATCTTGTAGCCACGAGTACAGAGGTATGGGAAGCCGTTGTTATACCTGAGGTATTATCTGATTACACGGAGCGGCAAAGAAACGCGTTAGATCAAACGTTACAATATTCAATGGTTATAGGTTTTGACTACTACCACTACACTAAAGACTTTTGGTTACACTCTTGGGGAAACTTAATGCCATATCACATTGATGGAGGAGGTCAGTTCTCTTACCACGCGTATAACAGCGGGCAGTGGGCAGACGTTTCAGGTGGTTTAATCTTTGGATATAAATTCAACAAACACTTAGGTTTGTTCTTAGAAGGCAAGTATAACAAGTACTGGAATAGAGAGTGGTACAACTTTAAGTGTGGCGCAAACTATGTAATCTTTTAAGATATGGCTTATACTCAAAAAAATAACCCTTTCCCTGTAACATCATGTGGTAGACGTAGAGCTGAAGGCATAGGCAAGGGGTTTAATTCGCCACTGAAAAAAGCTGACCCACGCAGGACTATAGGTCCGGGTAAAAATTTTAACAAAGCTAACCCAACTGGAACAGGTGGTGCAGCTGGTGGTGGTATGACTCAGAAAGGTGTTGATGAATACAAAAGAAATAATCCAGGTAGTGAGTTAAAAACGGCCGTGACTACACCTCCTTCAGAACTTAAGAAAGGTAGTAAAGCGGCTGGTCGCAGAAAATCATTTTGCGCAAGATCAAAAGGTTGGAAAGGTAAAAGAGGTTTAGCCGCTAGACGTAGGTGGAACTGTTAAATAAATAGCCATGGCATTTAAAATGAAATACAAAAACCTCAAAGAGGTTGTGAAACAACTTAACTCAGCGGTTGTTGCTCACGGTAAACAAGCTAAAACAATAAATAAGCACATCGATGAGATGGAAGATAGTCCTATGAAAAAGCGAGGGCTATGGGACAACATACACGCTAAAAGAAAAAGAATTAAAGCTGGTTCAGGGGAAAAGATGAGAAAACCTGGCAGCGAAGGAGCTCCTTCGGCAAAAGACTTAAAAGACTCTCAAACATAATACAATGGCAAAACAAATAGGTGAGGATACTAAAGTAACATTAGACCTTAAAACAATTGGAATGGCGGGTGCTGGATTAGCGGCCTTGATTGGTTTATACTTTACGCTACAAGCTGATATAGCTTTAGCTAAAGAACTACCCGAGCCTACACCACCAGAGATATCGCGCATGGAGTTTGACATGAAAGACAAACTAGTCCGTCAAACTATTATGACTACTCAGGAAGATGTTAAAGAATTAAAAGACGACTTAGATCGTATTGAAGATAAAATTGACAAACTAAATTGACATGGAAGATACTATAAACTGGAGAACCGTGTTAGTGTATGCCGCGCTTATGATTACAATGCTTGTTAGCGGTGTAGCTATTAGCGCTCAAAACTTATGCGATAGCGATATTTGCGTTGTACAGTTTAATGCTAGCTGGAACACTAGTAACAACGTTGACTACCTTGAAAAGCTCACTGACTGTGAGATTATGAACGTTAATATAGACGAAGGTACGTATCAGTCTGACTACAAAATAGTAGTGGTTCCTACGATTATAGTTTTCAACGGTAAGGAGGTTCAAAGATTTCAAGCTAATATAATGATGGAGATGGAGGCCACTAAAAAAGATGTGCAAGGAGTAATAGATGAAATAATTTATAGCGATTTTTAAATGAATTACGAAGATTTACCAGAAGACGTTAAAGCTGACGTACCCCAGATGCTGCAGGATATAGTAAATGGAAAAAGAATAAGCGTTGACGTAGCGCAAGAAATATTAAGTAGAACATGAAGAGTTTTTTATTAGGATTATTTTTAATACCACTAACATTTTTGAGTCAAGGCAGTTGGTTAAACATCACTGTTCAAACAGATCAATATGGCGGTGAGACTTCTTGGGAGATATTATCTGATGATAATGTAGTTGCTACAAGTTTTCCATATCAAGATAATACACTAACTAACAACACTATACCTCTACAAGCTGGTGATTACACCTTCATTGTATATGATAGTTTCGGAGATGGCGTATGCTGTGAGTTTGGCTCAGGATGGTACAGCTTAACAAACACTTGTGGATTAGATATATTTAACTACGAGTTTAGCTCAGCTTCAGATACCACAGAGTTTACTTTAAACCCGTGTCTACCTGTTTTACCTGGTTGCACAGACGAAGAAGCTAACAACTATAATCCTTGGGCTACGCTGGATAATGGAACATGTAACGCGTCATCTTGCAGCGACGGTGAGACTTTAGTCTCTATGAACTTAACCCTAGACAGCTATCCTGCTGAAACAGGTTTTACTTTAGTTGATCTAGCTGTTGGAGAGTTTTACGAGCAGGTATTTCCAGGTGAGTTTGACTTTGGAGATCAAAACGCTACGTTTACCTACGACTTTTGCGTGGCTCTAGGTTTTGAGCTTATCGTAGTAGATGGGTTTGGTGATGGGTTAAACGCTTCTCAATGGGGCGGTGCTGATGGTGCTATAATTATAACAGCTTGTGGAGATACTTTATGGGAGTTAACAGATATAGCTTTTGAAGAATTTGAAGGCTCTACGGCATACTCAGGAGCCGTGTTTACAGAACCATGTCCTCCTATACCACCGTTATTTGGTTGCATGGATGATGACTACGTGGATTACAATCCACTAGCAACAGCTCAAGACACGTGTGAGGTGTTACATACTTGGGGCTGTATGAATGCCAGTGCTTTTAACTATGATAGTCTAGCCACTATATCAGACAACAATAGCCCTTGCTCTATAACTTTAAAATTAGAGGATGATGCTGGTGATGGATGGGGTATGTCAGGTATTGGTGTGATTCAAGGAAATCAGCAGTGGTTATTCACTATAGGACCAGGGCAGTTTTATGAGACTTGGGATTTAACCTTAGATTCAGATGAAGAGGTTGGTGTATACTACTTTCAAGACGGTGGACAACAGTCATCAGCTCAAGAGCTAGCATTTCAGACATTACACAACTCTATATTATTTACTAACCAAGCTGGAGATACATTACTGTCTGAAGGAGCAAATCCTTTTTTCAACAACGGACAAGGCGCGTTAAAACCTTTTAGAGCTCCTGAGTGGAATATATATAACTTTATTCCACGCTGTGGTGATAGTTGTGAACCATTTACGTACGGCTGCACGGACAACACTGCTCAGAACTATGATACCGATATAAATACAGAAGATGGTAGCTGCTATTATCAAGCTGGTTGTACTCAAGCAGGTTACTTAGAATATTACACTCAAGGATATGAAGCTGATTTTGATAACGGTGATTGCGACATACTTGCTGTATTTGGCTGCATGGATAACGAGGCTTACAACTATAATGAAGAAGCAAACGTAGAGACTGAATGTGTACCAGTATTATTGGGTTGCACTAATAGTCTTGCATTTAATTTTAATCCTGCTGCTAACACGGATGATGGGAACTGCGTACCCTACACCTATGGATGCACAGACCCAACTATGTTTAATTATGATTCAGAGGCTAACACAGAAGACGGTAGTTGTATTCCTTACATTTACGGTTGTACTGATAGTAATGCCATTAATTATGATCCGCTGGCTAATTCTGACAACGACTCTTGTATTGAAGTCGTGGAAGGATGCGCGGATCTTGAGGCGTACAACTATGACTCGACGGTAAACACACCTTATAACGAGGCTTGTTTATACGAAGCGGTAGGATGTGTCACTGGTTTAGGTGAGCCATATGGTGATGGCTACTGGCTCAATGATATGTGTTTCGCTTGGGTTATTCAAGCTGACCCATATTGCTGCGAAGAAGAGTGGGATAATACTTGTCAAGAGACATTTGATTATTGTTCCGTTACAGGTATAGAAGCTATACTAGCTGGTGACGATTTAATAGTGTACCCCAATCCAGTCGGTAACGTTCTTAGTATAAATAAAAACGTTGATTTAAATGTATTCGATTACACAGGACGTCTTATTGTATCAGAAATAAACACGAACACGATAGACGCATCTCTATGGGCCTCAGGGACATATGTAATACATATTATTTGGAACAACCGAACTACAATTAAAAGAGTTGTTAAAGAATGAAGTGGATTGGTCAACATATAGTAGACTTTATAGCAAGATTTCGCAGTGATGTTTATTTAGAGGGTGTAGCCGAGTCAGCTCAAGATCACGTGGTTGGTATCGATGCTGATGGCAAACTGTATAAACAGGATGTTAGCGTTGGAGACATAACAGCTGTTACTATCACAACAGACAACGGGGGTCACTCAGCAGCTTCAGACACAAGTGGTAGCGCTGATTTTAGTATACTAGGCGGAACAGGTGTCAATGTTACAAATAGCGGTACTACAATAACAGCTACAGCTGTTCCTGGTGAAATAGATCACGATTCACTTCAAAACTTCGTGGCAGAAGAGCATATTGATTGGGCTGGTTCAAGCGCTGGTACTATACACTCTAGCAACATACCTACTTTAAATCAAAACACAAC
>Ga0181411_1000771_pt1 | contig 11761 bp, 8 predicted proteins | sample 34SPOviralmetaG_FD_130114 | JGI IMG/M metagenome (GOLD analysis project Ga0181411, IMG submission 130114) | Marine viral communities from the oligotrophic San Pedro Time Series (SPOT) site, San Pedro Channel, CA, USA - 34 SPOT_SRF_2012-07-09 | ecosystem: Environmental > Aquatic > Marine > Strait...
AACGAGAATTCACCAAATGGATGGCAGGATACCCACTCACCATCCTTGGCGAAGTTGTTGAGAAGCCAACCCTCAGCATTAACGACGGCTTTACTCAAGTTTCGAAAAATGATGTTTCAGCCATGGTTCATTCATGGCAATCGACCCTCGACATGACTGGAGGTGTTGAATGATGTCTGCTCCTAAGGTAGCAGTTTTGTTTGGCTTTGGGATTAACTGCGATCATGAGACAGCAGCGGTCTTCAATCTTGTTGGGGGTAATTCAGAGCGTGTACACGTGAACCACTTCATTTCTGGACAGCGTTCGCTCGATGAATTTCAAATCCTTGCAGTCCCTGGTGGTTTTTCCTTCGGAGATCATCTTGGAAGTGGCCGTTTGATGGGTAATAGGATGCGCTTCGCGCTTCGCGAACAACTCCAGACCTTCGTTGCAGCAGGCAAGCCAATCATTGGCATATGCAATGGCTTCCAAGTCCTTGTCAAAACCGGTCTTTTGCCGGGACCAAAGGCACAACTTCCCGACTTTGTTCAGCGAGCGAGCTTGACACTGAATGATTCTGGTCGTTATGAAGATCGTTGGGTCACATTAGAATTCGACCCAAAAAGCCCTTGCATCTGGACCAAAGGCATGACGCGAATGGATTGCCCGGTTCGACACGGAGAGGGTAAATTTGTCATGCCTTCAACCACTGACTTTGATGGCCTGGATGCAGCGCACCAACTCACGGTTCGCTACGTCGATCCAACATCTCCAGTTGGTGAAGGCATCACCGACGAACCACTCCCGTTCCCTATATCTCCAAACGGTAGCATGCGGAATATTGCAGGCGTCTGTGATTCGACAGGCCTGGTGTTTGGCCTTATGCCGCATCCAGAAGCAGTGTATGCGAAGTGGCTTCATCCAGATCATACGAGAAATACAGCACCCGGCCCCGACTCGAGCGATGCACTTGGTGAATGGGAAGGCGAAGGCCTTCAGATGTTCCGAAACGCAGTTCAATACGTCATTTCAAAGCGCTGATACAATGGAACAAATGAGGCGAATTCAGCACATTGATTCTTTACGTGGGCTCGCAGTCTTGCTCATGGTCATGGTGCACGCAGCAGCAACCTGGAACCCCTTCAATTCGATACAACCGACGCTTCTTGCCTACCTCATCTCAGGCTTAGGCGGGCTTGCAGCCCCGTTGTTCATCACGTTGTTTGGTTGGGGCGTCCTTCGAAACGAATCTTCCTTTTCTGAACAAATTTTTCAATCTATTTTTCTCTTCGTAATGCAGATTCTAGTGAACTTAACATCTCCACATTTGTTCCAACCTTTTACACCCGGTGTGCTTTCTCTTATGGCTCTACTGAACTTGGTGTTGCCGCCTTTTGCTAGACATTTCACAGAACAAGGAATTCGTCCCCTACTGGGGCTCTCAATGATTTTTTTCGCAATACAACTTAGCTTTCCAGAGGTCCAAGGCACTGGAACCTGGTCCGATAGGATAGCGGCAGATTCTCCTTCGGCGATCCTTTCGAATCTCCTTCTTACTGGCACGTATCCTCTTTTCCCGTGGACGTTATTCGCAATGCTTGGCGTGACTATTTCCGTGAATGGTTTGAACGAAGGCGCAGATATAGCAAACACGGCTACAACCCGATATCCAGTTGGTTTGGGGTTGCTGCTCTGTGTTGCTTCATTCTTCAGTTCTAGAGCCAATGGTGTACTATGGGCTCATCCAACTGCAGATGCTTACCTTACGTTTTTTCCAGCCAATGCTCCATTTCTGATTGCAGGTGGTGTGGGTGTTGTCACGATCTGGTTCTTGCTACAGAATGCTAATCTCACTCTGTTCAAGAACGCTGGTGGACTGAGCCTTAGCATTTACATCATTCACTTCGTCCCGCTGACGTTTATGCGCAATTTCGATGCGCACTACAGTTGGGGGCTTGGTGGTTCAGCTTTCGCAGTACTTTCGTACACGCTCGTCTGGATACCGATATCGGCCCTTTGGATAACGTATTACCCAAGGGCCAATATCGAATCTCTGGTCAGGTTAATTCGCAAGTCACTCTTCTGAAGAGGCGGACTTAGTGTCCATTGTTGCTGCATACCAGACCATCATACCGAATGCGGTCTTGTTGACAACGTCAGCGATGTTGTAGAGGATGTTCAGGTTGTCTGTTCCTCCGTCGCCTTGTCCTAGCACGAATCCGATTGGGTAGATTGCCCAGCCGACAGTCAAGATCAAGGCCATTGCCTTGAAAGCGAATTGTGTACCTTCGCTGGCTTCGCTAACCTTTTCCTTTGCTTCTCCAGCCCAGATTTCGTACATGATGTAGATCCAAGCAAGCATTCCGACTCCGAAGAGAGGCCAGGTGAGGCCGTCATCCATCTGTCCAGATTCAGCGAGGAATCCAGTGATGAGCATAACGAGGGATGCGCCCAAGAGTCTCCAGAAGAGAGCAGCGGTAGCGACACCGACAGCTGCGAGAATCAAGTAGAACTCAGAAACTTGCAATGGAACGGTGATCAACCAGTCGATGTATCGTAGAACGAGAGGGCTCTCACCGGTGTTGACCCAGTGATCTCTCATGTATGTGTAGTGGTACCATGCGACACCAGTCACCAGTGCGGCAACGGTCATGGAGGTCTTCCACTTTGCAGAAACGTTCTGCCTTTCCATCATGAAGAAGACAGTTGATGCAAGCATCATTGCGGTCGCAAGCCAGAATGAGACAGCGACCATATCGGTGACGACAATAACGCCACCTTCAGCAGCAGCAGTTCCTAGAGTTAGCAACGACAGAGTTCCGATTAACAGCAGGCTAGATGTTCTTTTGAGATTAGATTTAAACATATTCCTCGGTCCGAGGCTAGGCTCCATACTTATAAAAGCATGTAATGAACCATGGGTCAAAAGTAGCAAAACTAGCACTTCTTTAGTTCTCCAACTTACCCGTTTGAACAGCCCACATGCGACAGTATATTCCCTCTGTAGTGATTAAATCTTCATGAGTGCCATCCTCTACAATAGAACCTTGGTCGAGAACCAAAATTCTGTCAGCATTGCGAACGGTCGATAAACGGTGGGCGATAATTACGGCCGCTCTGCCTTCGGTAATTTTACTGATGGAGCGTTGAAGCGCTGCTTCAGTTTCATTATCAACAGCAGAGGTCGCTTCATCCAAAATCAGCAACGGAGCATCCTTCAGAACAGCTCGCGCGATGGCTAGGCGTTGACGCTGGCCGCCAGAGAGGCGATGGCCCCCTTCGCCGACAAGCGTAGCCCAAGCGTTCGGTAAATTTTCAACAAACTCGGAAACTTCAGCTAATTTTGCCGCTTCGTACACTTGTTCATCAGTAGCATCCGGATTCCCATACCTAATGTTCTCGAGAATTGTAGTTGGGAACAGTGTGATATGTTGATCGACAAGGGCCATTGAGGACCGTAACTTCGAAAGAGACCACTCTGGAAGCGGACGGCCCGCCCAAAGGATTGTTCCCCCAGTAGGTTCGGCAAACCTTAGCAAGAGACGAATGAGGGTAGTTTTTCCTGCGCCGGTCGAACCAACAACGCCAACGGTTTCTCCCGCCCGAAGCTCCAAATTCAAACCCGTAAAGACAGGATCGCGTCCCGAATAAGAAAAATCCACGTCCTGAAAGACTACTGATGAGGTTTCAATGGCAGAGTCTTGTGGGGTAAAATCACCCTGTGCCACTTCAGTGGGCGAGGTCAAGACGTCCAAAACTCTCGTCGATGAGGCCATTGCTCGTTGGTAAAGATCAAATGTCTCACCTAAGCGCGTGAGAGGCCAAAGCAATCGCTGAGTCATGAACACAAGGACTGAATATGCCCCAACCGCCAATTCATTTTCTAACGTCATCCATCCGCCAAGGAGCAACGTCGCAGTGAAGCCGCATAGAATTGCCATGCGTATTAGCGGCGTAAATGCTGCAGACAAACGAATAGCTTGCCGGTTTGACTCGCGGTAGACATTACTCAAGTCCTCAACCCGCTTGATTTCACGGTCTTCAGCGGTAAAGGACTGGATTGTTGACATTCCAGATAGATCGTTTTCCAAAAGTGCGTTCATCGCACCTGCGGCCTTCCGTACTTCTGCGTAGCGCGGCTCTAGACTTCGTTGGTACCGAAATGAGCCCCATACAATGAGTGGAATCGGAAGAACCGCAAATAAGGCCACCTGCCAAGAGATGGCAATGAACACAGCGCCGACGACAACCACGGTCGTCGAGACCTGTAAAAGGTCATTTGCGCCCTTATCAAGAAACCGTTCCAACTGATTGATATCGTCATTTAGAATAGCTAAAATGTCGCCCTTTTGCCTTTCATCAAACCAACCCATGCCTTGCCGTTGAACGTGGCCAAACGTATCCAGTCGTAATTCATGTTGAACAGTCTGAGCAAGGTTTCTCCACAAGATTCCGTAGAAGTATTCAAACAACGACTCAAGGCCCCAAATGGCGAAGGTAAGAACAGAAAGAAGAATCAATTGATGCCAAGGATCGATAAAGCCAAGTGAGGCAAGAAACGAATCCTCACGCTCCACGACCACGTCAACTGCAAGGCCAATCAGCAACGGCGGTGCCAAATCCCAAATCTTGTTTGTAATTGAACAGAATGAAGCAAGACGTATTGTTCCTCGATGGTCGCCCATGTGTCCAAGCAATCGACGGAATGGCCCAGTTTCACCCATGGTCAGTCCACGTCGGCGGGGGTATGAGTAGTCTATGGATTCACCCTCCGCCTTCCTGATGAGGCGTAAGCCCTATGCTGTGGCCGCAGAAGGGGCAATGGGATTGCTATGCGCCGCGCCGACCAGACCACGCTCGAATACACGGTCACGACCAATGGCACTACCCGCCATGTGACCCTGATCGACCCGGCAAAACAAGATCCACACACGGCTGCAAATCGGGCCATGGTTGCAGTTGAAGCTGGGTCAGCGATGATATTTGTCGGCGGCTCAACCGATACACCCGATGAAATGGTTCACGCTACATGTGTTGCTATTCAGGAGGCTTTTGAGCTGCGCACATTTGCTGCAAGCCAAGATCCTGATTCTGACGAATCTATGTGGCATATCCCCGTCGTTCTTTTCCCAGGTGGCGCCCATGCTCTCTCTCCTGCTGCCGATGCTATTACCTTCATGATGCTGATGAATTCTGCCGAACGTAGGTTCCTTGTTGGGGAACAGATTCGAGGCGCACCATACCTGAAGAAGTTCGGAGTCGAGGCCTTACCAACAGGGTACGTCGTGTGTGCGCCTGGCGGCCAGGTTGGCGAAGTTGGCTCAGCGGACTTGATTCAACCAGACGATCATGACTTGGTCCACGCCTATGCGCTTACCGCCCAAATGTATGGCTTCAAACTCCTCTACCTCGAAGCGGGGAGCGGGGCTTCGATTCAGGTGAATCCTGAATTGATTGAACGAGCAAAAACCGTTGAAGGTCTCACGATCGTGATTGGAGGGGGCATCCGGACTGCAGAACAAGCAAAGGTGGCTGCACAAGCAGGTGCCGATTGGGTTGTGACAGGTACAATGACAGAAGACGCTTCAGATTTGGAAGAACTCCGCACGAGGATTTCCGCAGTGGTCAACGCCCTCAACTGAGATCAAACCACATGAGAAGTTTTGATTTTGCTCCGCTGGCGCAAGATCAACTTCGATGCGTAGACCGTTCCAATAATGACTACTATGAGGCACAACAGCGGCGCTAGCAAGGCCAGTAAAGTCACGACAACAGCCATTATGGCTTCAAAAACGGAAATGATTGGATTGGCAAGACCCCCAGTCGTACCAGTCGACACAGCACGGGTAGCCACCGTCCCGGCCTGCACGGTTCCGGAGACGCCGCCGCCACCAACAATCGCCATTGTCCACTGGACTATTGGGTCGAAACTTGTCTCCGCCCCGATTACAGACCCCATCATGGCAATACCTGCAACGACAGCCGCAGGCGATGCTACGACGTCCAACACGTTATCCAACCATGGGATGAGGTAGGAGCCGATTTCTAAGATAACAGCAAGAAGGAGAACAGAAAAAGACATCCAACCATCAAGCATCTCAAGCTGCCCAGATGGTTCAACAATTCCGATATTAATGGCCCCACTCAACAGCAGAGGGGGCAAAAAAACCCGAAAGCCACTTGCAGCAGCGAGGCCAAGCCCGAGTGAGATTGCGACAAGACCACCTAATGCGGCCATAATCTTCCCTCAATCCTCGTCTTCGAAGAGGACCGGATCGCCAGTTCCCCCGGGTGAAGGTGGTCGTACCCCATCGACATCCATTCCAGGCGTGATATCGGTTTCTTCCACATCCAATTGAACCCTTCCCCCCTCGGCGAGGTCCGTCATATCACTAGTGCTCGGAGTCGAGAGCGTCCTCGTTTTGTCAGGCTCATTGCTGTAAGCCTCACGCTTTGCTTCTCGAGCATCGTGAGTTCGAACCAGTGAAAGAGAATCTGCAAAGACACGCCCCACAACTTCTCTTGTCCGCTCTCCTCTTCTCACGGAATCCAATTCATGTGACATCGACTCACGCTGTCCTTCGAGTTCACGAAGTTCTGCCGTGCGATCTTGGAGTGCAGCCTCCATGTCTGTGAGTGTAAGGGTCATTTGCTGAACACGCTCATCGCGCTCGAAGACATCGTTGTGCAACCGTCGCTCTCTGCGGCGAAGGGATTCATATTCCCGATTTCGTTCAAGCAACCGTCGCTTCAGTTCCTCAATTTGTTCGACAAGGTAATCGTGTTCTGCGGAGACCGACCTCGGGCCTTGCATGACCCGCTCTAATTGCTCTTCGAGTTCTCCAAGTCGTCCGTCTCGAGCATCAAGCAATCCTCTCAATCGATCTGCGATATCCCGTAGCCTCTGGCGCTCTTCTTCGAGTGCTTTGTTTGCAGCCTGCTCAGCCTCATTTTGCATGAGGGCGGCGTCGAGTTTTGATTTGAGGCTTCGAACTTCTTCTGCGGTCACGGATGTGAGGCCTGCGTCAGCAGCTCGCTCCAAAGCCTCGACCATTTGTGTGATTCTTCCCTCAAGTTCTGCGACCACTTCGTCCTGTTGAATAGACAAATCTCTAAGTTGAGCATTCTCATTTGCCATCGCATCTCGCTCTTCTCTGGAAATGGAGGACTGTTGGCTTTCAAGTTCGGCACGCGCATCGCCAAGTAACCGTTCGAGATGGATGATCTTTGCCTCACTTTCTTGGAGGCTTGATTCAGCTTGGTTGAGTCGAGCCACTTCGGGGGCAACCATGTCCTCCCGTTCTGCCAAATCAAGCTCAAGCACCCTTAGGCGTTGCTTGACAGAAACCATCTCTTCATTCCTCGCAGCAAGCTCTTGCCATGCGATCAAAACCTCTTCTACGAGTTGTTCAACGGGATATCCTTTGAGCATTCCCTCGAGGGCCGCTCGCTCGTCTCCTGACGCATCATCGAGTCGGCGAATACCGCTTGTTCCAGTCGAGTCGATGGTCATACAGGAAACTATCGACGCTCAACCACACTTGAACTTTCCCAGTCAAAACAGCACCACCACGGGTGGTTTTGTACCCTTTTGGATTGACGGGACTCAATTGATGGCCGTGTACATGTCGTCTGGCATTTCGCCAGCGAGTTGTAGAGCACCATTCGCAACAGCGTTAATTGGGTCTTCAACACACCAAACGGTGACGTCGCCAATGTCCGAGATTTCTTCAGTCATGCGAGCTGCAATTCCGTCGATCAGGGAGCCTCCACCGGAGAGGATGATGTTGTTTCGAAGCACCGGTTGGTATTCAGGGTCCGCTCCTGCAACGATTCGCTTGATGGCGTTTCCAATCTTTGGAATAATCATTTCACAAGCCTGGGAAACGAGGTCACCAATATCGACAACTTGCTTCTTTCCTTCGACAGAAAGTTCCACAGTCGCTTCACGAACTTCGCCGCCGACATAGGACACTTCCTCCTTCCACTTTCGGACCATGTCCTTGGTGATTTGAGCGCCTGTGAATTTCTTCTGGATGAGGACCATCAATTCGTTGTCCAGCCAGTCACCAGCCTCTTGGATGGTGACTTGGTCTTCGTCTGTTGGGAATGTGCCGTAAATTCGAGCGATGTCAGTCGTTCCTGCGCCGATATCGACAACGATCGAACTTGCGATTTCTCCAATTCCGTAAGCAGTAGCAAATGGTTCTGTGACGACCATGATGGCGTTCACTTGGCCGCGGAGGGTTGCGACAAGGTTGCTTTTGTCAGTGAAGGAAACGTGGCTTGGTGAACAAATCACACCGAACACCTCGTCGAATTCTTCCGGGTCTACGGTCTCAAGAAGGTGAGAAACAAACGCCTTGGCAGCAGCCAAGTTAGCCTCGTCATCTTGAGCAACACCTGCAGCCATTGGCCGGTAGAGGTTGCATGCAAGTTTGTTCTTGAGGGCGTCATTTCCAAACAAGACATCTCTTCCAAGGAAGTTGCGGGCTACGGGGTCCTTTGGGCGCCCTACAACGGTTTCGATCGTGTGGCTGATGCCAGCGCTCGAAGCAATAGTCGATTGGTAGGTGCCTAGGTCAATTCCAACATACAAGCGGTCACTCATTTTTGTTCACCGTCCGCCTTGCGGACATGCCTCCGAGCATGCCACCACCCTTCAAGGTTCACCTTGTATTCGAACGACCAATTTTTCAAAAATACACGCCACTGCACGCGAATCTTACTCGTTTTCACTGACTTGAACCGAATCATCAATTTTCGACTCAACTACAAATGGCGAATCTACCCCGGGGGAGGGGGGACGACGAAGATTCTCCGATCCCATTCTGTAAGCAATCAGACATGCACTAATCACGCCTAAAACTCCCCAGAAAAGAACTCGCAAGGCGGGCACTGAATCGCGTTGCTGCTGAGGACTGACGTCGACCACCTCCTCATCGAATCCACTGGTATATTCTGCGCGGAAGAGTTGATCGGTTTGAACCACAATTCGGCTGGTGTCTGCTTCTGGCGAATTGTTTGTACTTTGGACGTGAAGATCCAAACGAATCCATGCGCTTTCGATGTTCCAAACCGGCAAATCCTGCATTGCACTCCACTGGCATTCAAAGGAGGCGGAAGCATTGGAAGCAGCATCACATGAAGCGATGACATAGCCACCACCTTGGGTGCGATTGTCGAGGACAAAGACCTCGACACCGGTTTGGTATGCATCGCCATCTGCATCAGAAACGGACCACTCCACCTCTAAGTTTTCAGTCCACACAAAACCTTCGCTTGGTACATCAACAATGACAACAACAGGCCTCGAATCTACTGGGCGACAACCAACCTCACTCACCGGCCAACTGTCATTCAACACCAATGTTTCACATTCGTCAATTGGATCAAGAATACCATCGCCATCAGAATCATCAATACACCCATCCGAATTAAGATCAAAATTGAGGGCGCTTTCCGTTGGACAGAGATCGAGGTTGTCAGTGATACCATCGCCATCACTCTCATCTAAACAACCATCGAAATCAACATCCCAATTGGTTGCGTTCTGGTTAGGGCACAAGTCTGCAATGTTGGCCACGCCATCCCCGTCCCCATCTTCCCAGTCGATAGAATCCCTCTCCACTCCTCTGATTGCAAGCGCAAATCCGGAGTGTGTACCGTCGAGACCAACCCCTCCGACAATATTTCCTGGAGCGACGAATCTTGCCCGCACTTCGACCTCTACCCATTCAACTTGCTCTAAGGCCTCAGCGCTTAGACGCACCCCATGTATCGTTTCATTCGATGGAGGGAACAAGGTTGTGTTGTCTAGATCTGCGGAAGCATAGTGCAGCACCGATTCACCATGACTATCGACGATGCCTCCAAGAGCAATTCGCCCATCAGAAAGCCGTACAACCAGTTGCAAATCGTTGACTGCGGTTGGCTCCGGCGATGCAAGATGGCCCATACGTGCATTGAATTCCTGGTGTTCAGAAACGGTAAACCGTTGCACCCATACATCTCCAGTTTGGAGGAAAGGCCCAACTGCCCCGCTACCGTTCCACGGGTTTGCAATCAAATTCTCAAGTGCCTCAGCCCCTCCCTGCCGTTGTTCAAGCCAAGTTTGTGGCGTTTCTTCGGATAATCGATACGTATCGTGAATCCACACATCACTTGCTGGCGAAGCTAGTCCGCCGGCAAGCTCGCTATTGATCGCTTCAAAATTAACCAATGCAGAGAGGTTGAGTTGGCCCCAACCGTCGTGTCGATTCATCAGGTCAAACCCACCTTCGCCACCATTCCGCTCCTCGTTTTGTAATGGAGTGGACGATAGGGCCAGCAGCGAGCGCAGCATCGGGCCCGAAGGGGTGAATCCCTCGGCAAGAAGGAGAGAAGCGTTCTCATTGCCTCCGTCTTCCCATACCGGTGCTAAATTGGCAAACGGCACTCCAGTACGCTCTTCATTCCCAGAAATCCAACCATCTTCCACCATTTGCTGAAGAAGGGCGGCAAAACCAGCAGCACCAGGAGTTGCCATGCTCGTACCAGAAGATGTGCGAAGACCTCCATTGTATGAATCTGCAATATTGTCGGCCTTTGCCGATTGGATTGATGTGCCTACAGCAAGGGCAAAAATCCCGTTTGTTCCGGCCTCAGTAGGCCCTGTAGAGGATGCGCTCCAACGTTCGGTTTGCTCCGACTTGACGGAGGCACCAATCGCAGCAATGTTCCTTCCATTTGCCGGCTCCAACAATGATGATCCCGTATTACCCGGGGCAATAAACGAGAGGGACCATGGCATTGCTAGTGCCCAGGCGTCAAAATCACCAGTTCTTGCCGTGTAGGCTGTGGTATCGTCTCCCCATGAATTTGAATGGATGACGGCACCGTGAAGGCCCGCCTCAACAAGTAAAGCGTCGACGTCAGGAGGCACCCACCCCTCTGATGAGACAATATCTTGCATCACCAATTTTGTTCCATGGGCAAGCGCAGAACCGTTTGAGGGAAATTCATCATTACGTTCGTCATCAACGTTGAAACAGCTCAACGTCCCCGCCACATGTGTGCCGTGGCGATAATCAGAATGTCCTTGGGTATCTCCGCCGTCAATGGTTGTATTCAGCAGGATAAGTTTTCGATGGGCCTCCCCAGGCAGACCGGTCAATTCACTTCCATTCTCTCCACTGCTCCCAAGAGCACCTAGCATGGTGGCATTTCGAAAACAGGCGTGATCGGCGTCGAGGCCGGAGTCTGCAGCACCCACGACCACTCCGTCGCCATTGATGCCAAGTGACCATGCCGGGTGTTGTGAAATCCCCCCACTCTGCATCAATGAAGACGATTGAGCATTTCTGGCAACCGTATCAAGAACAGGCTCAATCCAAAGCACACCTTCGATTGTAAGGGCGCTGCTTATCGCAAGGTCACGTGGCCATTCTATCACGTGCATAGGTGCAAGTGGCGAAGGCTCGTGCCCGTCGGGCAAAAGCACACCCAGTGCGGCAAATTGTTTCTGCAGAATAGAGAACGCCCCAACAGGCAATCGCGGCTCGAGCAACAAACGAACAGCGTCGCCGCCAAGCGGCTCCATATCATTGAGGCCGGCCTTCCATATCGCATTGGGAGAGGGTGAAGATGCAAAACCCTCCTCCTCGAAATCACCGGATGTCCAACCGACCAATTCTGTAGGTGATATCACACGAAGTGGAATAACCCCCTTCGCTTCAAGGCTCGACCATTCCTCATAGGTCCAGACACCGTCGTTGATGGAAAGCAGCACTTCATGGCCTA
>Ga0181411_1000772_pt1 | contig 11756 bp, 21 predicted proteins | sample 34SPOviralmetaG_FD_130114 | JGI IMG/M metagenome (GOLD analysis project Ga0181411, IMG submission 130114) | Marine viral communities from the oligotrophic San Pedro Time Series (SPOT) site, San Pedro Channel, CA, USA - 34 SPOT_SRF_2012-07-09 | ecosystem: Environmental > Aquatic > Marine > Strait...
CTGTTTGGTGGTGGCATGACTGCTAATAACTTATTTAAAGACTACCTACTTGATAGAGATGACAAGCCTGGTATGACAGGGGATCAAGTCCCTAAAATGGAGAATGTTGCAGGTGCAGCAGCAGATGCAATTCTTACCCTATTTGGATTAAGTAGATACACTGCAAGAAGACTTGCGGATGATCCATACTATGGTGCGATAGATATTTTTATGCCACCCAAAGTAACAGAGTTAGTTGAGGTAGGTATAGAAGCACCATTAAAGGGAGATTTTGAAAGAGCAGGTAGAATCATTGAGAAGAATATTCCAATTGGTGGTAAAATATATAGCCAACATTTTGGTGCAGGTGCAGACTACAAACGCAAGAAGCGCATCAAGGAATATAAAGCAAAGAAGCGAGCAATAGAGAACATTGGGAAGATGCCAAGCATACCAAATATTCCAGAGTTAGAGTTAGAGTAACTTGACAAAATCAACAACTCCAAGTAACCTAAATTTTACAAAAGGGCCGTAGTAATCCCTTGTAGTAATGCTGGTGGGGACATCAGCGCAAGCCACTCGCGAGGGTGGCTTTTTTTTGCACAATACTTTTTTTAAAGAATTTTACGAAAGGGGTTGACAGACTAAAATTATTGCTCTTTTCTGCGATTATCGCAACAAAAACACCTAGTGTTTAAGAGGGATGCATTGTCACTCGCAAGAGGGATGCGCAGATCACTAATAAAATTATAGGTAAAAACGACAATTAAAACGCTAATAAATTATAATTTAATAGAAATGAATAATACTACTTTACAAACGCCAAATCGCTTATTAAAGGTAAATACCCACGATTTACCCATTACAAGAATGACTAATACCCCAATAGTACTTGATTTCGTAGCGCCTCCGCTGCGCGTTGTGCAGATAAGTGAATTAATTTACACATATCTTGACTGCAAAGCAGTTAATTTTACACCACCTTCGTACAAAACTATGAAAGCTTGCGCTGGCATTTTTAAATTAGTGCTTGCTGACTTGGTTATGAATGTGGACATGGACACCCGATATTTGGGTGGGACACATCCGAAGTATAACTTAACATTGCCTGCGCACTACGCACAGGTATTCCCACAACACAAGGAAAGGTTAAGGCGTGCGAAGAGTTTATTTTCAAGAAACATGTGCGAGTATTATGTGACTTGCGGAATTGAAGCTCGCTTCTTTGCGAATTGGACTGCACACCGGGTTGCACCAATTGGCGTGAAGGCATTCATTCCTACAGATGCAATTGATAGAATTATTGCAAAGTGCGAGGAAGTTCGATTTGAGCGACCCAATATTTACTTAGCATTCTTGCTTGGGTACGGACTTGGATTGCGTAGATCCGAGATGAAGCGGATCAAGTGGAGTGATTTTTATAGCACGCTCGATGGCAATAAATTGATACGTGTCTGGCAACCCAAGAGTATTAAGCGTGCAAAACCCACAGACTTTGAGGATCGTCCTTGCGATCCAACGTATTGGAACATGCTCCAAGACTTGCGCGGTGATGCGGATTCGGATGCACTTGTGCTAAATGCACCAAAGGATTTTCTTCCTAGAACATTTAATGCCTTCTTAAAGGACGAGTGTGGCGTGAAGGAGACTTACAGAATACACTTGTTGCGTAAGTACTGTGGACATCGCATCATGCGTAGTGATGGTATTTATGCAGCGAGTAAAGCGTTGGGTCATGCAGATACAAAGATCACGGATCGAATATACTCAGGATTGCCACAACTAAAGGCATCCTAATTTAAACTTCTAATTTAAAATGGCGGTAAAAACAATAATTAATAAGCTACAAATGACTACTTACAATCACGCAATAGTATTAAATGGAATAGAGTTAAATCTAAAAGAGGATGGACAAGTCGAGGTATTCTGCGACAGGCCAAGCGTAGTCCAAATCGAGGACTTACAACAGGTACTACAGATTTTGCTTACTGCTTCTGCTCAAAACGAAGAGGCATCCCAAACTTCATTTGATTGTCCTCAATCGCTTTACAACCAGCACGAAGAATCAGGTCATACACTTGAGCCTGGAGAAGCCCGGTACTTTCCGAGAGATCTTTAACAGTTTTCCGTACGGACGGAGATAGTCGAATTGACACGGGTTTTGTGAGATTAGGTTTTGAGGGCATAAAACGCACAAAACTACACTAAAAGCTACATGTCAATACAAACATACAAAAATAACAAATAAATATAATAACATGGCATTCTTACCAAGTAATATAAAAGCACCTTCTGAAGGTGGTGGTGGCGCTGGAAACTATATGAGGTTTCAGCAGGGGGATAATAAGTTCCGAATAATCGGATCGAGTGATGATAAGCCTACTCCAGGCTTTATATGTGGAACGTTAGGCTGGGCAATCGTGGATGGCAAGAAGCGTCCTATTCGTTGGGCAGAAGGTGAAGAAGCGCCACAAGCATTTGAGGATAAACCACGCAGTTTTTATGCGTTTGTGGTTTACAATTATGCAGAGAGTAAGGTGCAGATTCTTGAAATGACCCAGACTAAACTACAAGCGGAGTTATTGCAGCTTGCAAATGATGAGGATTGGGGAGACTGCCGTAAGTACGACATCAGCGTTGTGCGTAATGGTGAAGGATTGGAGACAACTTATGCGATGAATCCAAAGCCAATCAAAAAGTTGGATGATGATATTCGTGCTATTGCAAAAGCAGAATTGAAACGCATTAATCTTCCGGCATTGTTTGATGGTGAAGATCCTTTTGCAGAGTTTACACCACCAGCAGAAGAGTTGGATGAAGATGGAGCGCCCTTCTGATGGCAGTCTTTGAAATACATCAAGTGCCTGTGAGGTACTCATTTAAAAATACTAAGCAAGGTATAAAGGATATTCTACACATGAGTGAATTTATACACATTTATTTACAGGATGGTGGTGATCCAAGAAGGGTACATTTTGCATGTCCTGAGTTAAAGTGCCTGAACCAAAACATTACTATGTCTACCAAGATTACTAATGATAATACAGAGGTACAGAAAACAACTTTTCCTGTAATTTTGAGAAAAGATGAGGAGGTTGGTGATGTTGCGTCCTAACATCAATAACGAGGACTATCATGCAGACCCTGCGTTGGGTTCGAGCCGGGCAAGACAATTGCTCGGCTCTTGCCCACTGAAGGTGAAGCATTCGATGGGACAACCAAGTCCAAGCACGCCAGCATTATTAAATGGCAGTCTGGTACACACTGCTACACTTGAGCCTGCATTAGTTGATGTTGAATTTGGATGCAAGCCAACGGAGATTGATGGTAACTCATCACGCACCAAGGCATACAAAGATGCATTTGCAGAGATGGAAGCAGCAGAACCAAACAAGCGTTGGTTGCCAGAGTCTGATTATAATATGTGTATGGAAGTAGCTGCATCTGCACGCCAACATCCATTGCTAATGGAAATGTTGTATCATCCGGCAAGCAAGACTGAGCATACGGGATTCTTCGAGATCGAAGGCACACCCTGCAAGGTTCGTCCTGACTTGTATAATAGCGAGACAGGAATGGTGCTTGATCTTAAAACTACATTAGATGCAAGTGAGAAAGGGTTTGCTAAAAGCGTGCGTCAATTTGGATATACGTTTCAAGCAGCATTCTACATGACTGCATTGCGAGCGATGGGAGAAAGACCCAAGCAATTCGTATTCATAGTGGTAGAGAAGACTGCACCATTTGCAACTGCATGTTATGCTCTGGATAATAACGATATTGAAAAGGAGATCCCACGAGTTCTTGAAGCAATGAAGATATATGGTGAATGCTTACGGACTGATGTATGGCCTGGCTACACGGATGACATCAAGACGCTAAACCTTGGTGGCTTGTTTACAACGAACAGACTGAGTATTACTCAGATAGCAGATAAGTTTAGAGTGAGTCGAAGCTTTGTCTGCAAGGTAGTAAAGAAGCATAAATTAGAACAACGAAAAGTGGGTAATCGTAACATGGTGGATATGACTGAATTTTCTACCGCACTTCGTTGGGAAAATGAAAGGAAGTCTGCGTAATGGGAAGAAATCAAGGAGCAAAGAAATACCTAATCACCAGCAAGAAAGCATTGAAACTCATGGGATATAAATCGCAAACATCCTTGGATCAATTCCATGAGGATGAAGGTTTAACATGTTACATCGTGGATGGCATGACATGCCGAGGTGGACGTGGATTTGCATGGGACAAACGAGAAATTAACAAATGGTTAAAAACCGAAGGAAGGGATTCAACAGAATGGCTAATCGATTGAAAATTAACGAGATGGATAAAGTGCTGGGATATGCTGAAGCTCATATTGAGCAACAGAACTTTGAAGGCGCGGTTGTGGTACTGCATGCAGCGATGAAGCAATTAGTAGCTACATTGGCAGGTGAGGATATGAACAATCCAAGTGATCCTGACATTACAATATATACTAGTAAGGAATGCATGGTATCTATTGATGACATCAAGGAGGTGTGTGCTAGAACTCTTGGTGTAAGTGTTGCAGAGATTAATAGTAGAAAGCGTACACAGGATGTTGCATTGGCGCGTCAATGTGCAATTTTCTACACTCGCAAACAAGGTTACAAGGTTGAAGAGCTGGGCAAGGTTTTCGACCGAGATCATAGTAACATTTCCCATGCATGCCGAGCGATTGAGAACATGCTTGAATGTGATCCTGTAATGGCAGCCAAGATTAACCTGGTGGGAAAAAACATAGATGCCAACTAGCAATGGAAAAGGGAGAAAAGATAACGCTGTGCGTGAAGAAACGAACCCCTTCCTTGAACACACTTCTGGGTATGAATCGGTGGGCGCGAGTCAAAGAGAAGAGAGAAATGCAGAAGGAGGCGATGATCGCCATCGAGTCCGCATTATCTCCAAGCGAGTCAGAATCTGCGATCCGGACAACCTTGTTGGGGGAGTCAAGTACCTTGTCGATTCGCTCAGGGCTGCGGACATTATTCCAGAAGATGACCCTCAAGCGATCACCCTCGAAGTCAGTCAAGAGAAAGTCAAAACCTACAAGGAGGAAGAGACGTGGGTAGAAGTGAGCGTCAATGACTGAGTTTGAAACCAGCCTGTCTGTTGGCAAGCTGCGTGAGGCCGAAATAATAGCGTTCTTTCAATCCCAAGGGCATAAGCCCATACCCATACCAGGCAAGTTCTCAGGCTTTGATTTTTTCTTAGCCAATACCAAGCAAGGATACGAGGTAAAACAGGATTGGAAGGCGCATTATTCTGGCAACCTCGTGGTGGAGGTGGAAATGTATGGCAAGCGATCTGGATTGATGGCAACCACCGCAGATTGGTGGATCTTTGATACAAAAACGGAGTTTATATTTATCACTCCACAAGCAATTAAAAACTTAATAGTAGAAACAAATCCACCATTGCGTCAGTTCACAGGCAAAGGAGATACCCACCCCAAGAAAGCATACTTGATAAAAACTGACTTGATAAAGAACTATTCTGCTAAAATTCTAGAACATAATAAACTACAAAAACCTACAAATTAGTACCTAAAATGGACTTCAACAAAAAACTAACAACAACACAAAGAATCACATATGCAGTAACATTCATCAGTGCTGTAATCTTATGGATCTACATGATATTTGCATTTTTAATAGCATTAATCGGAGGATAAAAACATGACAGAAAAGCAAGATTTACGAGTCAAAATAAACAACGAAACACATATATTGTTAGATGCCTATTGCGAGCAGTCAGGTACAACTAAAGGGCAAGTTATTACTGACCTGATTTGGGGCAGTATTCCCGAACGCCTCGCGCACACGCGGGTATTTCTTACGAAATACCTTAATAATAATATATATAGTACCCCTGACATTCCTGAGGTCAAAACCAAGAAGCAAGGGAAGCGATTATTACCATCAGATTTTTCACCTGACAAATCCATAGCAGAAGAAGCAGGCATCAATTACGATGGTGCGCTTGAAGCGTTTACAGATTGGGCAAAAGCAGGAGGTAAAAGAATGATGGATTGGGATGCCTGTTTTCGTACTGCCTGCAAATCATGGTTGAAGGAACGCTTTCCAAATTTACGCAGAGCAAGCACAAGCGTTTCTACTCATGGCTTAAATTTTGATGTGACTACCAAGCACCCGGATGATTGATTACGAACTTGCAGAGCAAGCAGTTCTCTCAAGCATGCTGCATGATGAAAGTGGACTTGCCACAGCACAAGCTGGTGAAGCACTTACCAAGGATGACTTTAGTAGCATGGATCGTTCCACGATCTTTGAAACGTGCTTACGCTTATCACCTGCTAATGAGATTGATTTAATCATTGAACATCCAGACCTGAAAGATGAGATATTGTTTTTATCTGAGAAGTATGGTGGTGGTGGCATTGAAAGATACATTGAATATTTAATAGATCATCGTAATACGAGATCCGTGGAGCGTGCATTATGGCAAGCAAACGATGATTTAAAAGCAAGTAAGCCAGCAGAAGAGATAAGTCAGACATTTGTTAACACCATTGCAAAGTCACTCAGTCAACGTAAAGGCGTGGTAAGTTGTGGTGCAGCAAGCAAAGAAGCATTTGCAGAATTTCTCGAAGTGGATGCAGGTGGTACGCAAGCAATCCCAACAGGATTGGAAAAGCTTGATGCTATTCTTGGAGGTGGTTTCAAGAAAGGTAGCTTGTATGTCCTTGCAGCACGCCCAGGAGTTGGGAAGAGTGCATTAGCCATACAGATGACCTATGAGACTGCAAAGCGTGGATTGCGTGCAAGCTATGCAAGCTTGGAAATGTCTGCAAGTGAGTGTGCAGGAAGATTACTTTCCAATGCAAGTGGTGTACGCAAACCAAGCAGCAAGGGATTTCTCAATGCTGGACATAAGCAAAAACTTGAAACACAAGTGCAAGCAATGCAAGGTTGGCCTATAACTTTCAAAGATGATAACCAGGCAACCATGCAATCAATTGAAGCTTTCATTGCAAAACAAAGACTTGAAGGTGAGCTTGGTTTAATCGTTGTCGATTACTTGCAGCTACTCTCTTCTCCTGGACATGATTCACGAGTGCAAGAGGTGAGCCACATTTCTCGTTCATTGAAAGCAATTGCAATGGAGTATGAAGTTCCTGTGCTTGCCCTTTCTCAACTCAACAGAGCATTAGAAAGTGCTAACAGAAATCCCATGCTATCTGACTTGCGTGAGTCTGGTTCAATAGAACAAGATGCAGATTGTGTGCTTCTCATGCACAGAGAAAAAGAAGTAGATCCAACAACTGATGATATCATTTGCAATGTTGCAAAGAACAGGAATGGTGAGGTGCGTGCTACCAAGCTAACCTTTACCAAACCCACAGGTCGTTTCTCAACCCGTGTGGATGCCCGGTTGCATGATAAGAAACCATTTTAGCAAGTTACATACGAATACATTGTATGCCAAATGATATCGTTAGAAGCCCGTATAGAGCGTTCAAGGGTGTCTCTGTATAAAAAGAAGGGTAACATACCCATGTGGGTGTTAAAGCGCTTTCACGTTAAGCTATAGGGTAGAGAATTATTCTATATCCTCCACAATAAGTTTTATATGTCCAAGATTACCTTTGATTTGATCCATGTAATGATCAAAAAAGTTTGGATCTAATTCTACAAGTTTCTCTTTCTGCTCTTCATCGAGCAATCCAGCTTTGTAAAGTAATGTTTGCAAGCAGCACCAATTGTATAAATCTTGCTCTTCACTCATGCTGGTACTCCTTCCCTGCAAAAAGTATTGCCCCAAGTATCTAGCAGTTCGTCAAGGTTGTCATCACCTTCAACTTGCTTGTACATCCGGGTTTCTACTTCTTTGGTAAATTTATCATTATCCAATATTGATTGCGCTATTTCTCTTCCGTGATCTTGAGGAAATTCATTCTCATTTGCATAGTGTCCGTAAATTGTGCATTCCATATTGTCTCTGTAACTTGTTGTTACTGTTTCCATGTAGTATTGTTTCATTGTATATTTTTAGTTGATTTGTTTCTTGTTTCTCTTAGCCCACCACGCAAGCACTTTCGGCACAAACTTGAGCGCTATGAAGAGCGACAAGCCCATTGCGAGCTTTGGGAGTAGTGAGTTGTCTTGTTTGCTCATGCGCTTTCTCCTTTTGTTTCAAGTTGTGTAAGTAATGCGTGAGTATCTCGTTTCTCTTTCAAGAAATACTCAATTGATTTTAAATCATTATTGAAACGTGCTTCTCTTAACTCCTCTTCAATGTTCTCAAGTGTAGATTTTGCTTGTTTCCATAGATCATAATTTACTGGTTTATTCATAATTATTTGCTCTCCTTGGTTAGTCCCAACGCTTCGCTTTTAGTCTCACATGTGCAGATATAATATTGTGCGCCGTTCTCAATTCTGTAGACATCGTATGTGCCTAAATTATTTTTGATTATTTTTAAATTCATTTTATTTGAGTTGTAATTGTAATTGTTTTGCTTGTTTCTCCTTGCATGCTACATGCATGCATGCCCCCGTTTCACGGGGCAATGCACCACGCTTTGCACGCTCCCTATCCTCTCTTTGTTTCATGCCTTTCTCGCCAATCTCAATCAACTCTTGCACTGCGATTGGAAAGAGTTGTGTTGCGTGTTTCATGCGTTGTAAGATTTAATGTATTCCTCAATACATTCGTAAGTTGATTTGCTAGTATCATTATACTTAGATTGCATGAATATCTTTAGATGCGCGCTTGCATTACTCCATCTTTCATCGCAAGTTTCATCATTAAAGAATCCAGCGCATTCCATTAAATGCAAAACTAAGTAAGTTGTATATCCTTGTTCTTCTTTCATGCTAGTTTCTCCTTTGCCAATAAGTTATTATATTGCTCAATCAAATTGTCTTGCAATTGGCGCAACTCTGTTTCGTCACAAGTCTCAAGATATTTAAAATCTAAAGTACGTTTTACACGTTCCGATAGCATGGTAATATTGGACATTAATCCAGCATTGTAGAACATTGCCTTTTGTTGATTAATTGAAGTCATAATTAGTTCTTTCTTGTAAGTAGTGTTTGTATTGCGATCCAAGCGCCAAGGATGGCGTATGGTGCGAGTAGTATAATTGAAATGTCGTATTGCATTGTATGGTAAATTTAGTTGTTTGTAGTTTGTTAGGATATATAAGATTGATATTGATTTTCTTCCATTGTCATTACGAATCCTTGGTCATTTTCCACTAATATCCATGTCATTGGAAAATCTTGATTTCCTTGATTGAATGCTTCCCATTCATGGCAATACAATTCAATGCGTTCAGCATAATGATGATCATGCTCTCCATCTGTTAAAATCTCTCCATGAGCACCATCAAGCGATTGTTCCCATAAATATGGCGTTAATGGCTTTTCATTCTCAAACTTTCCATTTGATTGAGTTTGTTTAATGTATTTTGAAATATTGATTTCTGTAGTTGTCATAGTAATTTTAGATTAGTTGTTTTTAATGCCAATTTGATATCCCTTGATCATTGCATTGATTTGATCGCATAGCTCGCGCTTGGTGGAACGTTCAAGGATAACATTAACGCCACCTCCTTTTGCCATTTCATCAAGACGTACGCCACCGTATGAGTTATCTATCATAAAGTGATTTGCACATGGTATAACTTGTCCATGAGTACCTTTAAGGAGATTACCTTGTCTATCTTCTTTGTAAGGAGTCAATGGACGTCCAAGTAATACATTTAAGGTATGCACCTTATCATCAAGTAATTTTGTAGTAATTTTCATAGTAATAATTGTTAGAGATTATTTAATACCGTTGCGCTTTTTATATGCTTCCCAACGTGGATCGGGCTTTTCTAGCTCCGTCAACATGCGATCAATATTGGCAAGCTTGGTTTGAATACCTTTTGCGTAATATTCAACAGTAGCCTGTTGCTGTGGAGTCTTTGCAAGCTTTGCACCTTGCAAGATTAAATCTGAATATTTCATATGTAGTAATTTAGTAGTTTATATTGTGCGAGTAACTCGCTTTGGATTCATGCACAGTAAATGCATTTATTTGCCAATGCAAGCATAAAAATACATTTGTAGTCATTTGACGTTTGTTGAGTAAATAAGCTTGCAGCTTACTATGCATGGACCATGCCGCCAATTGATCGTTCCACGATCACAACGGCGCAATGCAAAATATGTAAATTAATTACATGAAAATATGAAAGCATGAAATAAGTACCAAGTAATATAATAGCATGGAATCTTGTGGAGCTTGCAACGTGCAACCATGGAATCCACAATGCAAGTTACTTGCAATAAAAAGCATTGCGAGATGGTAGCACATTTTTGCTTTACATGTGTAAAGCAAGTTATGGTTTACGTGCAAGATTGCTAAGCTTGCAAATCAGATCCACCATACTAAGCATACCAAGCTCTAGTTTGCTTGCAATCGTGCAAACTTGCCAAGCTTGCAAGCTGAATCCCACTGTTTATGCACCTTGCGTTGTCACTATTAATGACGAAGCACGCAAATCTTGCATATAAATAGACGCACGCTTGCACGCACCTGGGGGGGCGGGGGCGCGCCTGCGCGCCTGCGTTCTTTCTATATTATTATCACCCCCCACGTAACTTTTTTTGCAATATTGCCCCCCTTGGTGGGGCGTTGTTTGCGTCTGGTTACGATAGGGGGGCATACCATCATACCACCATACCCCCATGCTTGATACCCCCCATGCCCCACACAGCATGGCCTCGTTTCCGAGGGTATGTGTTTGTAGGGTAGTTGTAGTTTAGCTAGTAGATATGGAGTGTGGTGCTTATTTACTAGGTAATACCTGAGAAAGAGTTACATATCTATGGGTTTATAGATTTTATGCCCTGCATGAATTACTACTTCTTTGCACAGGTCTATAAATTCTTGATCTGTGAGTTTGCCCTTTGCTTGGTTTGCTTCTGGGCATAGTATTTGCAGGTTGCTTAATGAATTATCACCACCACGCGAGGATGGTATGATATGGTCATACTCGTAAGTTTTTGGTTTATTAAAGTCAAGTGGTCTACCTGTTAATGCACAGGGGAAATGATCCCCATACTTTGCATGAACATCTTTATAGTTGAATGTCATAGGTTTTTGAAATGTTGAAGCTTTGGTAGATATTGATTTTGATATTTGTCTTGGTGTTTGATTAAGATACCAGAGTTTATTTTTATGTTTTTTAGGTTTTGGAGCTTTAAAGGTATAGATTTTATTTTCTATTGTACGCTGATGACTTGGTTTGTTGTCATTTTTTGCTTTTACCAGCTCTCTTGTTTTTTTACGCAGAGCGTAGGATACAGTTGATTTCGAGCATTTAAGCTTCTTTGCAATTTGGTTAAAGGTTAATCCTTTTTGCCTAAGTGCTTTGATTTGTTTATTTAGCGGAGTCATCATCTGCTGGTGTGATGTCTACAACTTTATCTTTGGATGCTTTGGTTGGTTGTTTTTTAACTTCTTTGGTTGCCCCTTTTAGAATTGATCGTACTTGATCTGGGGACATATCTGATGCACCGAGGGTTACATTTGCAGAGGCTGTTATATTTGATGGTCTACCTGAGACTGTGAGGAACTTGTCCATGAGTACAGCTACTGCATAGGCAAGGTTTTGTGGAGGTATCTCGTCTAGTTTGTTATGTAGAGTGTTGAGTGAGTCAGCTACCATATCAGAGAGCTTGGAATTTACCTTGTTGAGAAACTCCTGTTCAGTCATGTCGAGTCGATAGCGTAGGA
>Ga0181411_1000774_pt1 | contig 11742 bp, 20 predicted proteins | sample 34SPOviralmetaG_FD_130114 | JGI IMG/M metagenome (GOLD analysis project Ga0181411, IMG submission 130114) | Marine viral communities from the oligotrophic San Pedro Time Series (SPOT) site, San Pedro Channel, CA, USA - 34 SPOT_SRF_2012-07-09 | ecosystem: Environmental > Aquatic > Marine > Strait...
TGGGCGAACTGTACCGAAATACAATTCATTCCACTTATATATAACAGAATATAAGTGAATTAGCAAGGGCTACTATTAATTATACATTAATTATCTAGCAGCACCTGATAAATCATATTCAAATTTTCCTGTCTTCATAGCTTCCATGATAGCTTCCTCATTAGCATCATACTCTTGAGGAGACATCTGAGAAACCATACTCTCAGAAAAACTTGCTTTAACTGAGTCTTGTGGGGTTGTCCTAGTAGAACGACCTACAGATTGAGCAGCATCTTTTTTACTAGGTTTTTTACCTTTTGTTTTTTGCATACCCATGTCTGCTTTATACAGATCAATAGATCTTGCAGCCACTCTAGCATCAGTTGTATTCTTGTATAAAGAATCTTGAATAGAAGTTGGCTGTGTTGCCACCCATTCATGAAACCCTTTATCCATGCGAATCTCATCAAAATCTGGATGGGCTTCTTTAAGCTCTTTTTCAGCTCTTTCCCTGACGATAGTATCTTCAAGATTTCGTAACCTTTCCATTTTCTGTTCGCCAATCTCAAGAACTTCCAGAGATCGTTTCTTCGCAATAGTATCAATAACTGCTGCTACATCCGGGTAGCGTTTTGACCAGTTATCAATTTCCTCTTCTGTTTTAGGAAACTTAATCTGAGCTTTAGTAGCATCAGCTAATTGTCCCTGAAGTTTAGCAAGTTCATCTTCATACTTGTTTTTAACAGTCTGATTATGTCTTCGCAAATCTCCATAACGCTTTTTAAAAGTTTCTTCTTCAGCATTTAGAGGGGCAGTATTTACTGCTTCTTCTTGTCCCTGTGCTTGTGGGACTTCATCTTCTTTATCGAGTTCATTTCGATATGCACCTTGATATTTTGCCATAATAATTTTACTCCTTATGGGGCTGTTAAGTAGCTCATATAAATATGAGGGTTAAGCAGGTAGCCGGTCTGCAAAATTCTTATTGTGATTTTTTATTTTTGTTACCCCAAATTCTGTCCCAACCATCTTTATAGTCTTCAGAATTTTCAGAACTGCGTCTGGCAGATCCTTTTCCACCATGCCACTTCTTTGAGGTATACTCTTTTCTTAATTTTTCTCTAGCCACATTTTGACTATCAACAAATTCATGTCCTTGCCGAGCCATCTATTTTCCCATTAGGCCTTTAACAAATAGTTTTATAATAGAACTGTCTCCAATCTCCATCATATCTATATCGTCTTTTTCTGTTGGGTAGGCTTTAACTCCTTCAGAGTCTTCTTTAAGATCCATTCCTTCTTCTTCTACAGAAACTTCAGCTTCTTCTACATTACTAGAAGCCATTAACTCATCATGATTTTGTTTAGAATATTCGTTAGCTTCTTTTTTAGTTTTAAACTCTTTAACTTTATTGCCATCTATATCATAGACACAATACATTCCTGTATCTTCATTCTTTTTGACATGACTAGTTGGATTCATAGTATGTTCAGAATCTTCTTCATAGTCTTCTTCTTCTTCATCTAATGATACGATTTGACCTTCTGCCATCATAGACATAAGACCCATCTTTGCTTCCATACGCATATCTTCATACGCTTTTAGACCATGATACCGGACTACATCAGCAGGAATAACTAATTCTCCTTCAGATAAAGCAGCAGGAATATCATCACGAACATTCTCTGCATCTGACCCTGGTGGAATTTCATTTCCTGAAACTTCGTCAATACCTACAATCATCTCTGGCATCATCATACCACCATGATACATTTCTTTTTTCATTTTTTTATTCATTGTTTCCCCACTCATAAGCCCTGTATCTTGTTCAGGACTATAAAACTTATTAAACTCAGAATCTTGTAAGCCTTTATAATTCTGTGAAAAATTATCTGCTTCTATTATTGAGTCAAACTGTATAAACTCGCCTGTATTACGAGCATGATCTTTGGCTTTGTTTATATCTTCAAACTTAAACAATTCCCCTTCTCGTTCTATAACTGTAGGAAAAACTGCTGGTATTGTATCTTCATTTCCTAGATACTCAGCCCTCATAAAATGAGTTTGTTTCTGACCTTCTACCATTAAAGGTTCTGGGGCTTTTTCTGGATTTAAAATTCTTTGAACAAAGTTTTTAGTTCTATGCTCTTGTAAAATTTTATCTATTTGTTCTTGATCCATTTATTTTTTCTTCTCAAGTTCTCCCCTAACTTCAGCCTTTAGGGTATAAACTCTTTTTATTTCGGCTATAGCTCCTTGGAGTTCAGACATCTTTTGAGGATTTTTTTCTGTCTCTAAATGCTGTCTTAAAATTTCTAATCTTTGATCTGCATACTGAATTAATCTAGGGTGCATCTCAGGATCATTTACGAGAGGTAGTATCTCTCTAGCCTGTTCTTTTATCATCTACTAACCTTGTGGTTCTTCTGGGGGTGGAGTGTTTGCTCCCCCACCTGCTCCTGTGAATCCAGGTGCTCCTGGTTCTGGTGCATTACCTGGGGCTATGTTTCCACCACCTGTTCCTGTTGGATCTTGTGGGCTTGGTGCACCACCACCTTCCGGTGGTTGAGGTGCTTGTTGTGGCATTAAGGCAGCTAACTCAGCCATCATCTTAGCTTGTATTGCTGCTTCTCTAGGATCATTTAGAATCTTATCTTCATCCAAGTCCATTGAAGAAGCTAATTCTCTTAGTATGTAATCATATTTAACAAATGGGGCCATCTGAGGATTAGATGACATTTGCATAAATTGTATTAATCTTTGAGATCTTATTTCATTTCTCATAAGACTTTCTGTTCCTTTAGCGACTACTTCTAAATCTCCAATTAAGTTTTTGTCAAAGTTAAATTGCATATTAAATGCAAACAAAGACTTACCTAATGGTGCTAGTAAATAGTCATCTATGTTTCTTACTACTGCTTTAATATTTTGTGCAGCAGCCCCCATTAGCATAGACATTCCTGACGCAGTTCTACCTACGCTCATTACTCCTGTCATACCATGTGCATAAGAAGGCATACCTGTTGACTCATCTGCTAGTTGCCTAGCCTTGTCAAACATCTGTAAACATTCTTGAGTTACATTAGGGAACTTAGTTCCAAAGATTGCTTGTCCAGGTGCTCCTGCTTGTCTACGAAATATTTTGCCAGGATATACCGATAAGTCTTGCCCAGGAACTAAATTCGTTTCGTCTACTTCTATAAGTAAGTTTGAAGATAGTGCAGCGTTATCTACTGCCATTCTCATAAAACCATTCATTAATAGCTGAGTGTCATCCATGTTTTCAGCTAGACCAATACCAAAGAATGAGTAAGGATTTAACTCATAAGGTGTAGCATGATATGGTAATCTTGTTGGAGTAAATGGGTTGAGTACTAACCTTAGTATCTCTCCATTACATATCCACGCATTGACTTGAACCTCATCTTTGTCTTGTAATTCTTCCGGGATGTCAAGATCTGCTAGTTCAGCAGTTTCAGCATCCATTGTACCCCAATACTCTAGGACTTCGTAACGATCTACTTCAAAGCTAGTGCTATTATCTTCTAGTTCGTTTTCCCAATATTCTTTTGTATAGTTAGCTCCATTTTCAATAGCCAACTCTATACTTTCTTCTCTAAAGTAAGGTCTGTTCTTTAAACCCCTAAGTTCTGATTTATTCATACGATGTCTTTCAATCGCATACTCTGAATCAGCAATGTTTCTAGCATCATAGTCTGGGTAGAAATTCCAAACACTAACTGCTTCTACTTTAGGGATGGTTTCAAAAATAGGATCATATTCTCCTTCTTCGTTCCACCTAGGATATTCTTTATCAAAAGCGAAAGGCCCCTTTAAAACGCCTGTTCCAAATAAAGACATATCAAAAGCAACAGATCGTAAATGTTTACTAGCATGAGACTCTTCTAATTGGTCATGGATTTTCTTTTCCATTCCCATTGCAGCTTTCTTAGCTGGTTCAAAAGTAAAAGATGTTGGAGTTTTACCAGCACCTTCTTGAAGCTCATCTTCAATACTTTTAAGTGCATCTTCGTAAGCACCTACTTCTTTAAGAATTTCTTTTCGTTTAACAGTAGCAGATTTTTTTCCTGTGATTTCTGCTATTTTATCTTCTGTAGGTTCTTTAGGATCAAAGTAGGCAGACTCTAAAACATTGTTAGGAAGTATAGTTGCATTAATACCTATAGGAAATTTATTACCTGCAAATAAAACATCTATAATTTGTGCATACGCTGCTAATACTTTAGTCTTAGTAATTTTAATAAAAGCCCTAGACTTTTCTGTATCATTAAATTGAACATCAGTAGAATAAATACCACGATAGTTTCTGTAAGAGTTCAACCATCTGTTTTCGTCAGAGTGTCTACTATCTTTAGATTTATTAAATTTACTTTCAATATAATCTACTAAACCTGAATAGGAGTTGTTTTGATTTTCAACATCTCCCTCTTCGTTTAAAGCTAATACTGAATCGTTATCTTTCTTTGCATCAAAAGATAAGTTTTCTTCATCGGTTGGTTTTTTTACTAATGCCATAATTTTTTAATATCCAAATGTTGTATCGGCAGGTCTCCACTTATACTGTGGCTTTTCCCTGTCGAATAAAGATACAGTCCTTGGTCTTGTTTGGATTCCATACCTAATACTGTCGTAGGCGTGATCTGAAGCATATCTCTTATCAATATCATCAGTCCCTTTTGGGTCTGAAGGTATAACAGGCAAGTCTGAAATAATTTGCCTACAGTTTTCAAAAAAACAAATACCAGGTACATCTGTTATTTCGTCTACTTTCAATAGTTCATGCAGTCTGTTTTTTCCTGCTATCCTAGAACCTGCTGTTCTATCTGAAGGTCTCCACCTGACCCCTTCAGCCATCATCTCTTCTGCAATACTAGGGCCAAACTGTCCTCTATTATGCCAACAAGAAGAATCTAGTACCCCATACGCCATTTGTTCTTTGGCTTCTGTTTCTATGGCTAAAATTCTTCTAGCTAAATCTCTTGCTGTATGCTTAGAGACATATAGTTCTCGGTAAATAATTAAATTCTCGAAAGCTGGATCAATAGCATACCAATGTACTGCACTAAAACTAGAGTACCCAAAGTCGCAAGACCTGAACCTAGTCCAATCGTAAGGTATTTCAAAAGGCTCGACAACATGGACACTATTCTTAAACTCTGAAAAAGCAGCACCTTCGGCTACTGACCAATCTCCCTCTAGGAGTTGCCTTCTTTGCATTTCAGGTAGTGAAAGCAAGTTGGCTTCATACGCCCCATCTCTAACTAAGTATGGGTTATCTTTTAATTTAGCTGGTATAAACTTCCTGTCAAATAGAGTTTGACCAGCTTTTTCATGTCCTTCAGGATACTCTAATACCTCTCCTGTGTCAATGTCAGTTGCAGGGAAGCTCCTATTTTCTGGAGCTGGTTTAATGAACATTTCCCTTACCCAATTATGCCCAGGGCCACCTGGGTTGGTTGTTGCCCTCATAAAGATTGGAAGTTCAGGATCTGTAGTTCTTAACCTAGATCTCATGTAATTCCACGCAAAAGGCGTTGGGTGTTGGGTTAATTCATCAAAGCCAATATAACTAAACGCTTGTCCTTGATACCTTAAACAATCTTCATCTCTTTCTAAGTAAGTAAGCCATAATCTAGCTCCACTAGGGAAAGTCCATTGAGACTTCTTTTCTCCCCACTTAGCACCTGGAAATGCTCTAGGATATAATTCCTGAGTCTTCCAGATCATCTCTCTTAATTCATCATTTGTCCTTCTGAGGATCAATCCATTAAAATTCTTATTATGGAAATACCTCATAGGGTCGGCTATTAAACTATAAGTTTTGCCACCCCCAGCACTACCACCATATAAAACTTCTCTTTCGTTTGCTGCGAGAAATTCTGTTTGTGGCCCAGGATTAGGTTTAAATAAAATCTCTTTATTTTGAGGTAGTGTCTGTATACTTTCAGTACCACCTAACCCATTGGGTGCGACATCCTTTGTCGCTTTAGTAATCTCTTTTAATTTTTTTTCTGCAACAGTAACTGATCGTTTTCCTGCTGCTCTTTTTTGTCGAAGAAGATACTCTTCCTTCGCCTTCTTTGTCTTAGGAGTATTTTTCTTTTTCCTCTCTGAGAGTTTCTTCGCCCTTGGATTATTTTTAGTATCCCCTCTAAAACGCTTCCATATATTAGATAATCCTTGATGAGAAATATTGTGTTCTGTTTCTTCAGATAACCACCGAGCAGTTTCTCTTAAAGAATGTCCATTATCTAAATACGATAATGCAACACTAACCTTCTCAACTACCTCTTGAATAGGCTCAAGAAGTAATGGATCTTCTGTGTTTGCTTGATACCCATAAGGTATCTTAGCTGTAGGATTGGGGCGAGTCTTACTCTCCCACTTCTCCTGTATAATTATCTTCTGAGTCATTTTCCTTCTTCGGTGGCAGTATAAATAGCCCACCTGTATCTGTAGTTACTTGTATTTGTTCTTTCTTAACAAGCCCTGTTCGATCTAAAATTTGGGTCGCTGCCGAAACTGCGTTTCGTGCACCCATCTGTCCAGGATCATCTAATACATCTACCATACTAAATGTAGCTTTAGGAGCGTTCATTGCTAATAACAAAGAAGATCTTTCTACTATTTCATTTTTTAATGAACTTACTATTTCACTTATTTTAGTATTCTCAGAATATCCAGCTATGTTCATAGCACCACGAATATTACCTTTGGCTTCTCCACACAGAGCTTCCAAAAAGGCTTCTTGTTTTTCTGTTAGTTTTTTAGTTTCTTCTACCACTTTGTTTTATGACTCCAATATCTTGCACTAAACTTGTCTGGTTTAGAATCTTGAGCATTATGTCTAGCGTAGTAAGATTTTTTTCTTGCTTTATCTTTTGCACTCTTAGGGTTTTTACCTGCCCCTGTAACGCCTTGCTGTCCAAACCGAACTAGTTTTAACTCATGCCCTTTCTGGGCTAATACCACATGAGATTTTGTTTTATGTCCTGGAGTTTTTTTAGGTTTATTAACTCCTTTTAAGCCATGTTTTTTAAGCATTGCTGCCTTACGATTCTCATGTGCCATGCTTATTTCCTATGTTTTGCTGTTTTCTTAGCAATTTTTTTAGGTTGTTTTACAAACTGTTTACCTTTCGCATTGCCTTTAGCCTTTGCTTTATTAGTTGCAGCTTTCTCACTCTTTGTTAGAGATTTCCAAGCAGCATCTGGTAAGTATCTTTTCTTCCCTTTACTTGGCTTACCATCAGAAGTACGCCATTTCTCTTTGCCCCACTTCTTTAGGGACTTTTGGGATTTAGCTAGGGCCATTACGATTTATAACCCCCACCCTTTGCTTTATATTGTTTTGCTAACATCTGAGCTTTTCTTGCAGACCATTGCCCAGCGTTACCCCCCTTTGATCCTGCTTTAATTGAATTAAAGAGATTCTTACGCATGGTTGGTTTAGTGTAATTACCTGCACTATTTACTTTAGATTTAGGTTTTTTGTTGGGCATTAGCGTCTAATTTTAAAGTTTAACGCAATAATATCTAAGTAACCATATAATTTAGAGATCCAGCGATCATCTTTCTCACTAGGAGTGTAAGCAGCAATAATTGATGCTATTGTAATTATATAGGTACAGGTTGTTATAAAATCAAAAATAAATTCCATATTCTATTCCCTGGTTAAGTCAAAGCTATAATTATAACCTTTTATCCACATTACTAATAGGTATCGTTGTCCTTTTGTTACAGCTAGACCTCTATGCTTATTAGTAAAAGAATCAAAAAATAAAGCTGTTCCATTTGGTAATGGCTCAACTGTACCTCGATTCAAAAATTCTGTTCCCCCACCTTCATACTCTCCTGTATTAAGTGGGACTACTACTGAAACATCTCCAGCACTATCGAAGTGATACGATATTTCAGATATTTCTTTAGGGCTGTAGTTAGCTATCTGTATAGTAGCTTCGTAATACTTAGCCCTTCCCCATAAATGATTAAATATAGGTACTAAGTTTTCTTTTACAGCTCTAATAAGTACATTATAAATACCTGGGACTTTTTTAAAGTTAAACTCAGGTACTTGTACTGATCCGACCTCTGTAGGGTTTACCTCAAAGGTATCTCCTTTTGTAGTTAGTCGTATTGACTCTTCTAATAGCTCTTTGCAGAACCCTTTACTCAAAAAGGGAGTTGTATAAACTCTTGGTATGACTTCTTTATAGTTTTTTATATCAGGATTAGTTCCATCAATAATAAAACTAGCGTCATACGATACTAGCTTTTCATTTTCGCAGACAATTTGTTTACCTGCATAATATGCGTCTTCAATATTCAATAGTAACGCCCTTCTTTAGTAGAAAGATAGCAATACTATTATTATAGTCGCTATTATGGTTATCTTAAACACTCGCATCATCTGTAAGTATTTCTTGTTTGTGGGTACTAAATTAGCTTTCTTACAAAATTTAATAGGGTTAAACTTACTCCCCATATATTAGTAAGACTTCTTCTTTTTCTTTTTACCCATCATGTAGCTTCCACCATACGCCTTAACTTCGTCTTTCTTTTTCATAGACTGTATAGTTTTAGCTTTAGATCCTTTTTGAGCACCTTTCTTCATAGATTCAGTCTTAGCTTGAGCTGCTTTCTTAGCGTCAGATTTATCTCTACGCTCTACCATAGCTCCTGTGCTTAAACCCATCTTTTTAAGATTTTGCTCTCTGTCAGCATCTTTAGATAGTCGGCTAGTATTAGATAGTTTCTGATACCCACCACCCATATTAAACCCTTTATGGGCTTTGGTTGATGCACCACAATTAGCTTTTTCAACTTTCATTTTCATTGTTTTTCCTTGTTAGACGAGCCACTACTAGAAGACGATCTACCTGTAGTGTAGTCATCATAATACTCATTATAATTTTTAAGTATCTTTATTTTACTCGCTTGTGATTGGGTTATGAGCTTTTCTTCTACAAGAAGTTTTTTTATCTCGTCAAACCCAAGATCTACTCCGGTGTTCGCCAGAATAGCAGCACGAATATAATGAAGGTTAATCTGAGTTGTGCTCATAGTATTTATATCATTAAGGGCATAGTTATGTCAACAGATGAAATTAATTAAAATTTAGTTTGACCGATTGCAAATTACATGGTATAACAGGACTACAGTCTGGGGGGGTATAGTATATAGGATATACTAACTCCCTTTTTTTATACCTATAATAACATTCTGTTTTAATCATCCATGTAATCTACTATCGCTACTAATTCTTCTTTAGTGGCGTTTTGTTTTAGTCGATTAGCTTTCTGACTAACTATTCTTACATTCCCTGGAACATATCCTAAGTCTGGTTTCATACGATCTATTGATGGAGAATCGTTTGAAGGGCCTTGTCCTTCTTTCAACCAATCAATAGGGGTATTAAATACAGGACAAGTAAGGGGGAAAGGTTTTAGATCCTCTAAAGTTATATCGTAAGGGATCTCATTTTTCTTACACCACGCTTTTACTGTGGTTAGGGTATTAGATAACTTCTGTTTTATTGCATATTGTAATAGCTGCTCAAGATCTATTCGATCTAATTCACTTTTCTTCCAACTCATAGGAATTTCCATTTATTTCTTCTTCTTCCTCATCAAGAGGGGGGAAATAACTATCTTCGGATTCCTCTATTTTAGAAGCTACAGCTCTCAAGCGTTCTGCTTGTCGAGTCAATTCGTGTGCTATCGAATATATCTGATTAAGATTATCCCTATCTGCTTCAGTATAGTAGTTAATTAACTTATCTATTACTTCTTCAAACTCTATTCTACATTCTGCACAAGTATCCTCTTGTCTAGGGAATATATATGCAACGATATTGAGTATGTTTTCTGAATTAATATCCAGATCTATTTCAGTTACGATGGGGACAGTTAGATCAGCATGGTCATTAGTTATAAAACTGTCATTAGAAGCCATTTTGTACCTTTGTCTAAGGCATACCTGTAAGTGTCATTACAGTATAGCTAATTATAATTTAACTACGACATCTATTATTACATTATTTTACAATATATGTAAACCCTTCCCCAAAAAAACACAATATGTAGTATGGAGTTTACAATTACTTTCCATGCCCCACCTGGTCGTGTTCGTTTACAGTCCCTTTTTTCTAAAATTTGGTCGGAGTTGTATACGCTAACGCACATCCCCCCCCTGTCAGTCGCAACCCCCTATATATAAGGGTTTAATTATTTAGGTTCTTATTTTTAAAGGGTTTCAAAGCAATAAAATAAAAATGATTAGCTAGAAAATATCAATTATCAACTAGAAAAAATCAACTACTAAGAGACAACCCCCACGAATAAAGGGTTTAATCTTTAAAGGGTCATAACCAAAGAGTAAGGGAACAAAGAAAAGGGGAGAAAATAACCCCACCCCCCATTTACAAAACCGAATAGCGAGGGCGTGGGGCGTGTGTGTGCATCTTTAAAGCTAACCTAAGACAACCCCCCATAAATAAAATAAACCTCTTCTATGCTCTTGTATTGGCTCATAATCAATACATCAATTAAAAGGGGTATAAACTACAGACAAAAAAAACCCCTCTAAAAAGAGGGGCTAAAACTTAGGGGTTAGTTTTATTTTTTATCTTGTTGAGAAACTAAAAGCCCCCCTTGTTTCTTCTAGTCTGTCTTCGTCTATTCTATGACATAAGACTTCGTAAACTTCATCAACAGAATAATCTATAAAATCATTTCTATAATTAAAATCATCATCAACATAACTGTGCATAGAAACTTTAATCATTGAATGATGAACATCAATAAACATAAAATAATCTTTATATTCTTTTTTGTATTCCTTTAATAACATTTAAAACCCCCCTCTGTTTCTGTCTCTCATTGGATAAGTTAAGAGAACAAACAAGGACAAGGAACAGAAGAACCCAAAAGAGAACATGATTAAATAATCTAATCTTGTTATCCATTCTTGACCCATTAAAGATTCCCCATATTGAAACCCAAAGACAAGACAAGCAAAGCATATAATTGAATATGAACTGATAATTGATACTTTCATTATTTATCCCCCTCTAAACTTAGTTTATTAGAATTTACATAATTATTAGTTAAATTATGTAATTCTGTTTGTGTATATGTAGTTTGTTTCATTAATTCAGTATTCATAAACATATTACTTCTATTTCTAGTGAAAATTAAAGCTAACTTAATTAATTCTATAGCGTTTGATTTATCCATTATTTACCCCCATTAAAAAAAGCGTGATTGATTGCATCATTAGAATTTAAATCGTAAAGTCTATAAGTCCCCTCTTTGATTTTCTTCTCTGTCTCTCTCTTCTTCTCATTCAAAAATATATTTCTATATTTTCCTGTTGTTGTTGAGTAGTTCCATTTATTCTCATCAAGATATGTATTCCCTTCATTATCTATAAAACATATAACCGATTTATAAGACTGAAAGAAAACCCCATCACTTGTATTTATTACAAATTGATTCGGAACACTTCGACCACTTGAAGAGGTCATATTTTCCACATTAGTTCTGTTCATTTTTAATTACTCCTAAAAATTAACTGTTAGCGTTATTGCTGCAGTTAGTGTCATTTTAATGATTTTTGTTAGTGTGTCAACTATGGGCGATAAATTACATTAATTGATGAAGCTGCAAAAATCCTAGGGATCAGTAAAAAAGAAAAAATAAATTTATCCTGGAACAATACCTGGGACAAAGTAGGCCCCCA
>Ga0181411_1000775_pt1 | contig 11739 bp, 12 predicted proteins | sample 34SPOviralmetaG_FD_130114 | JGI IMG/M metagenome (GOLD analysis project Ga0181411, IMG submission 130114) | Marine viral communities from the oligotrophic San Pedro Time Series (SPOT) site, San Pedro Channel, CA, USA - 34 SPOT_SRF_2012-07-09 | ecosystem: Environmental > Aquatic > Marine > Strait...
GATATAATCCATACGTTCTGGTTTTATCGAAAAGTTTGTGTGACGTTTATAGTTTTGTCTAAAAAAAGAGACTTGAGGATCGCCTGTGATATAGACGTCCTGGGCACCGACTGAGACGAGATCGATCAAAGCAGCTGACATATTTACTACTATACTATATTAAAAAAATCGGGCGTTAAAGTAATAAAATAAAAATGGTCGTGTTTCAAATATTGACCTGGGAAACACAAGACACGGAAGACGAACACTTGATTAGTATTTTTGGTAAAACAAACGAAGGTAAGTCTGTATGTGTTACGACCAGTTTTACACCATACTTCTTCGTCAAACTCCCGAAGAAAACGTCAACACTCGATGTTCATAATTTATACACAAAAATAGATAAAGTATGTCCTGAATGTTTGATAAGTTACGATATTGTTCAATCTAAAGATGTCTGGGGTTTCCAAAATAATGAAAAATTTATTTTTATGAAACTAAATTTTAAGAACCTTGCGGCACGACGTATGGTAAACGGTCGTTTGAAACGTGCATTACCCGATGAATCTATGAAATATAAAGTGTATGAATCAAACTTAGATCCTGTTCTGAGGTTAATGCACCGAACTAACATTCAATCTACTGGGTGGATGGATTCGGGAGATACGTGTGTACGTTCACATTTAGCACACGTTAACATAGATCTGTTCTGTAACGACTGGAAAACTCTTAAACCAGTTGATATTCCAGAAACTGCACCTTTTGTAGTCGCGTCTGTTGATATTGAATGTAATAGTTCAACGGGTAAGTTTCCTGACGCAGATGTAAAAGATGATGCATGTTTCCAAATTGCTGTATCACTTACACATTTTGGTTCTGACGTACCGTACGATAAAATATGTTTTTGTTATAAAAAAACAGATTCAAATCTAGAAGGGAGTATAATTAAGAGTTACGATACGGAACGTGAAATGCTTATGGCATTTAAGGAATACCTTATGGAAAAAGATATTGATATTATAACTGGGTGGAACATATTTGGTTTTGATTTAGAATATATAATGAAACGTGCAGTCATGACAAAATGTGATCAATCTTTTTATGAAATGAGTAAAATGAAAAATCACTCATGTGAACTTGTGTATAAGAAGTTGTCGTCGAGTGCACTTGGAGACAATGCACTTAAGATTTTACCTATGCCTGGGCGGTTTATTTTCGATCTATTTCATGAAGTTAAAAAAGGGTATAAACTTGATTCGTATAAACTCGATAATGTTTCGAAACTCTACCTCGGTGACAATAAAATTGATATGCCACCGAAAGAAATGTTTGCGCGTTTTGTCGAAGAAGACCCCGTAAAGTTACGCGAGGTTGCAGAGTATTGTATCAAGGATACATTGTTACCCCACCGTTTGTTATCAAAATTATCTATACTTGTTAATCTCCTGGAAATGGCTAAAGCGACGTGGGTTCCCCTCTGTTATTTAGTCGAAAGAGGACAACAAATCAAAGTGTTTAGTTTGTTAACAAAAAAGGCACGTGAAATGGGGTTTATGGTTCCAACTATATCATGGGGGCAATATTCCGCTGATGGGTATGAAGGTGCGACCGTTCTAGACGCACAGAAAGGCGCGTATTATAGACCAATAACAGCACTGGATTTTGAAGGTCTGTATCCATCAATTATGATGGCACATAATTTATGTTATTCATCGATGGTTATGGATTCCAAATATGAAAATATACCTGGTGTAACATACGAAACGTTTGGATTTTATAAGTTTGCACAAGATGTTCCTAGTCTTTTACCAAGTATTCTTCTAGAATTAAAACAGTTTCGTAAACAAGCTAAAAAGGATATGGCACAATCGACTGGTGCTCTAAAAGAAATGTATAATGGTAAACAATTGGCGTATAAAGTGTCTATGAACTCCGTGTACGGTTTTACGGGTGCATCAAAAGGTATGTTACCTTGTGTACAAATTGCTTCGACGGTGACTCTAAAAGGTAGGAGTATGATTGACGAGACAAAAGCATATGTTGAAAAGAATTTCCCGGGTGCAAAGGTAAGGTACGGTGATACTGATTCTGTTATGGTTGAATTTGATGTAGGAAACCGTACCGGAAAGGAAGCAATTGAGTATAGTTGGGAAATAGGTGAACGTGCTGCGAACGAGTGTACTAAACTCTTCAAAGCACCGAATAACCTTGAACTCGAAAAGGTATATTGTCCGTATTTCTTATATTCAAAGAAACGGTACGCGGCAAAACTTTGGACGAAGGGTAAAGATGGGAACATGAATATGGATTATATAGATGTCAAAGGACTTCAATTGGTACGAAGAGATAATACACCTCACATGCGTGAAGTATGTAAAGAACTTCTCGATGTCGTTTTAGAAAGTAGTGATACTGGACCACCAAAAGAACTCGCTTTACAAAGGGCTATTGAACTTATTGAAGGTGATGTACCTAACGAAAAACTAATTTTGAGTCAGGGTTTATCGGATTCGTATAAAGCAAAAGGGTTTACTGTTTCTATTAATAGTCCCGATATTACGGATATTAATCAAGCTCATGTTCAAGTTGTACGAAAAATGCGTGAAAGACAACCGGGTTCCGAACCGCAATCGGGTGATCGCGTACCTTATATTCTTATCGATACGGGTGATCCTAAAGCAAAGGCATTTGAAAAGTCTGAAGATCCAAAATACGCAAAAGATAATAATTTAAAAGTTGATTATAATTATTATTTTATAAACAAATTTCTAAACCCCGTGTGTGATTTAATTGAACCACTATTCGAAGATCCGAAAGAAGAAATATTTGGGGAACTTCTAACACGTGTGAAACCGAAACGACGCCCAAAGAAAAAAGTAGAGGATGAAATTGAAGGGCAACAGAAAATAAGTGATATGTTCAAATCACTTAAAAAATAGTGACGTATGTAAAATATGACATCCAGAAAATTACAAACACTTTGGGATGAAGAAGTAGAAACTGAATTATATAGACGTACTATAAAAGTAATGGAAAAAATATCGTATAAATATTCTATAAATTTAAAACTTTTACTCTCTGAAATTCCAAATCCATTAAATTTTTGTAGAGGATTTAAAAAAGATGGTTCCCCGTGTATAGCAAGAGCTAAACTTAATGGAATGTGTGGGAGTCATATCGACCAACCTCAACTTAGAGGTCCGGTAGAAATGGTTTCTAAAAATAATGAAGGTATACGTCATACACATAATTTAACGGAATGTATATTTAAACCGGGGTGTCCGGCGTGTGAAGTATCAAGAAAGGGATTTAGAGAATTGCGTGGAATAATGTAATAATGAATAAATCAGCTATTCTACTAACATCAATCGATACATTTTATAATAAACCCGAGAATAGAGCTACACTTTTAGATATTTTAAATAAAACGGGTGGTATTTCTCTAAGAAATCTCGAATGGTTTATAACAAATTATTCAAAGAAAAACAATTTATCATATAAAACGACCGACGGTAAAATATTTAGTGTACATTGCGCATATAAATCAAGTTTAGATGGGTACAGTAAAAAATTATTTGACCCATTTTGTCGTTCTTCTAAGATATCATATACTGTACCGGGTACATCCAATGAAATACATACGACTGTTGCACAGCTGAATTTCATAAGATGGTGTATAAAAAACAATATAATAGAGTATATTCACGATCATAAAAATGCTCTTTTTTCTAAACAAGTGTCATGATACCGTTTTCAAAAATGAATGTTTGATATCCTACATAATATAAGTGTAGTGTATAATCACTTGAAAGACCGACTTTCATATTTATATCTAAAATAGTTCTATTTGGTTGTAACTGACTAAAATCCAACATTCCCGATGGTTCCACATTAATCGGATTCATCGAGAATGCATATGTATAAATATTTCGCAAAGGTCGTGATAAACGACTTGAAAATGGAACAACATATTTAAAATATTTATGATCACTATCTTGAATATTTGGCACATCTTCGCCATTTACAAATATTTTTGCACTTGACATGGGTGGATTGTAAAATTCGTTATTTATGGAATATTCTACATTTGAAGAGAAATTATACCTATTCGCGAATACGTTTGCAAGTAAAGTTGTACCACCCGTGACTATATCTTCATTTTCAAACGCGGTTTGTCTTAAAAACCAATTAAGTGTTTTTACAGGTGTTTTTGGAACAAGTTCGAGTTTTGCGTTTTGTATACCCACTGGTATATCTAAAGTGGGATGTTTTTTAACAATATCGGTAACGAGAACATGTCTTTTATTTGCTATATAGCTACGTTCAATTGGTTCGAGTGTTATTTCTTCGGTAACGATATCAAAACTATTTATAGTGATATTATCTGTTTCGTTTGTAAAAAATGTTTGTTTATGAAATTCAAACTCAAATTGGAGTTTTTGTTTATGGATAGCACACGTTGGAAAATACGGACGATTTGGTTTATTTGTTTCATATTCATCACTTTCATACTTACGCGAAAAGAGTAAAGGTATAGGAATATAAACACGTGATTTGGTTTGTGCTAATATCTGATTACCCGGTAATAAAGATGTATCTTCTGCATTATTTCTATTTAATGTGTACCTTTTCGTTCTTTTTTCGGATTCATCGAGGTACAGTTCATCATATATGATACCCCAATCACCGTGGAACTTTTCAACAACCGTTTCATCGACACGCATGGTTATCGATTTAAAAATGTGTCTACCAATTTGATCCGCGTAATAACTATCGGAACCTGATAGAGCGGGTAATTCAAACGTTACGTACATATTTGCTAAAAGATCACCCATATTTCTCGGGTTATACATAACTTTTATAGTTTCACCAAAAGGCCAAGATGTTGAAGAACTACTTGGTTTATTAACATTTAAACTTTTATGAAACTTTGTAAAATTAGCGTGTTTTTTAGGTTCATACTTAAAGAATGAATGAATAGGATCATCTTCTAAAAGGTATGTATCTTGTTTACCAATTGCATTAAGTGATAATATAGAACCGGTATTTGGGCCGGATGTATCACACATACTTACTACTTATTGTTTATATATTTTTAAATCCCTTTTCCACATATCGATATGAGACATTTGTTGTAATGTATCAAACTCGATTCTCGATTTTGTTGTTTCTTCCCTGATACTTTGTATAGCTTCGAGTGTATACTGATACGTTTTGATATTCAAGAGATATTCATACGAACCATCGATTTTATCGAATATTTTTTCCATTTCGCATTCGAGTTCTACACGTTTACGTTTGAAAACAATTAATTTTTCATGAATAACCATATCAATAAACTTCGACATATTTTCCAATTTTTTAGCCTTTTCTTTTAATACACGTATAAGATGTGCTTTTCTTTTTTTATACATCTCTGCTCGTATCTTAACAAAGTCTATAAGAATTTCTTCTGGACTTTCGTATTTATGAATACCCTTTACTGGGTGAAATAAGTGCATATTTGAGACATGAAATGTCTTTTGCAGTTTAAAATCTTTTACTATATCTTTACCCGTGTACCCTTCAATAGTAAAATCAACAGTATCAGTCGTACTGTTATTCACGTAATTCGTAATCTTTTTCTTTTCGATAAGTGTATCGAGATACTCTTTGTAGTCCTGTGTCCAACGTCCCGGTGGGAGTTCTGTTATTGATATATTTTTACCCGAAGATTTCCATACACCTTCTGTAATCCATAATCCATCTTCATTACTAAAAACACGACCTGTAAATTTATCGAACCACGGTTTCATAGGAATTATATTTTCACCTGCAATAACACGTCTTATATTCATACATATATCGTCTGGGTTAAACGGTGGTATATATGAACTGAACCCAGTACCAATACCCTCCGTTCCATTTACTAAAACTGTTGGTAAAATAGGAACATAATAGTCGGGTTCGATCTGTTTACCGTCGTCATCGAGATAGTTTAGAACTGGATCATCCTTTGGGTCGAAGAGTGTTCTCGCACTTTTAGTAAGTTTTGTAAATATATACCTCGTTTGACTCGCGTCTTTACCACCCATGAGACGTGTACCGAATTGACCACATGGTTCGAGTAAATTGATATTATTTGAACCCGTAAAATTATGTGCCAATTTTACAATAGTATCCGCCAAAGACACTTCACCGTGGTGATACGACGTTTTTTCAGAAACATATGCGGCCAATTGTGCAACCTTCATTTCGGATGTAAGATTCCGAGTGAAACACGCGTATAACACTTTTCGTTGAGACGGTTTTAAACCATCGGACACGTGTGCAATAGATCTTTTCAAATCAGCAAGACTGAAATTTACAAGATCTTTATGAATAAAATCAGAAATACCAAGACGTTCAACGTTTCCATACGGTACTTCAAGTTCAGACGCCTTCTTTTCTGTACTTTCAAGTAACCACGTTTTACGTAAATCTGATTTCGTCTTATCAAATGCAAGAATTATAGACTCGTCCATTGAATCATCTGTATCAAATTGAACGGTGAGGTCTTTGATCTTCTTGAAATATTCACGTGCCTCGGCAGACGTGGATGTACCGAGACCCTTATAATATTTAATTTTCCACCCAGCTTTACCATTACCATACCATTGTCTAAACGTCGAGTCCGTATAAAACGATTTAATTTCCGAACCCTTACTCGCTTTTATGATAGGAGTGACCATACTTACAATAAACTTGAGTTTAAGTAAACTCGGCCAGAAATAATGAATCATGTTAAGAATAAGCCCCTTGATATGACTTCCATCGTTATCTGCATCTGTCATGATCATAAGTCGCCCGTATCTGAGTTCGGAGAGTGATGTATACACTTTCCCTTGCTGAAGCCCTAAAATCTTTTTAAGATCATTAAACTCCTTGTTTTCGGTAAGTTGTTTTACACTTGCATCACGTACGTTCTTACATTTACCCCGAAGTGGGAAAACACCGTAATGATCACGACCAACGACCGAAAGACCAGCAATTGCAAGTGTTTTTGCAGAATCACCTTCAGTAATGATAAGAGTACACTTACCGGAGTGTGTAGTACCGGCTTTATTCGCATCATCGAGTTTTGGGATACCCGTTATTTTTGATTTACGAGACCCATCCGTTTTTTTCAATTCTTTCATTTCACGAAACTTTGATAAAGCCAATAATTCCGATTGAATATTGGTTTTTAGAATATTTTTGATGAACGTTTTCGGTGGTTCAAATCTACTCCCAAAATCCTGTGGCTTGAGTGTGCATTCAGATTTAACCTGACTACTAAAACTCGGATTGACGAGCGTCGCTTTTACGAAAACAAAAAACGCGTTCTTGACTTGTTGAGGTCTGAGTTTTATCTTCTTTGCCATATCATCAATTATACCACTTGCGAGTATTCCGGAAACGTGGTCAACGTGTGAACCACCTTTTGTAGTACATATACCATTCACAAATGATACATGTTCAAACCCATCATCTGAAGGTGCAATACAGACTGACCACCTATCATTCGTAAACGTACACATTTCATCAGATTTTGTATACATTTTTGCGTACGTATTGAATGTACATTTTTGTAATGCTTCACCTTGAAATTTTACTTTACAGTTTTGCGATGTACAAATATTTGCATCGTATACCCGTTTTTCAAATATTTTATATATGGAATCATCCATTTTTGACATACCAAACCGTTTCCAATCGGGAACGAAAGTAATCGAAACGCTCGACGTAGCACTCGAATACTTTTTTATTTTGGGTGTACCACATGTTTTCATATTATCCGACCATTCTTGTGTATATATACACTTGTTTTCACCATCTTTAATTTTTATAGAAAACACTGATGAATATACATTCGTAAGCTTTGCACCGTATCCATTACGTCCACCCACGAGACGTTTTTGTGTATCATCATAGTTTGTACTCGTAAGTAAATGTCCAAATGTCAACTCGGGATTCCATAAACCTTCTTTTTCATGCATTTTAACCGCGATACCACCCAAAGGTCCGTTATTTTCAATGGTTATTTGGCCAGTCGTTTTATCAATAGAAACACTGAGTGACGTTACATTTTTTGGGTACATGGAGTTTCGGTCGATCGCGTTTACTAAAATTTCATCGAATATTTTTAAAAGTGCTGGTGAATACACTACCGTTTTCTTTTCAAATGAATCATTTTCATAAATCCAATAAGGTTCCGCTACACGTGAAACGGGTCCAACGTATGAATCTGGACGCTTTAAAATATGCTCCACATGTGTGAGTTTTTGAATACTTTCACTCATTTATGTTATATAAAGTCGTTTATTTAAGTATATTTTTAGTCCTTCGAACCAGTATACTAATTCATCTTTTGTTTTTGACTTGGGTCTCGAATATATATTTTTTATACGACCACACTCGCGGTGTCTAAGTGATACCGGGTGAATATTTTTATAAGACGTTATATAACACGCATAACAGACACGTTTTATATTTGTACCAAAAAATTTCAAATATTCAATATTGTTATATATAAAAATAGGTCGCAATTTTCTATATTCTCGAACAAGTAAACGTTCTTCTGTCGTTTTTGTGTGTACACACGGCTCTAAAGGACATTCACACAAATAACACTCTTTTGTCCACTTAAGATTCATTTAAAAGTAAAAGGTTTTATCTTTTATATTACTCACCTAAAGTGAAGCTATACGTTCTTTTAAGTTTTATAAAGAACCACATCTTTTACTAACCTAAGTTATTTTATTTTTAGTATAAATTAAGATGTCGCAATACTTTCTACCGACCGTGATTCAAACGAATTTTAGTGATACTAAAAATGTACTCACTAAAAAACATCAATCAAATATTCAAAGTTACGATGACTGTTTACGTGTATCTAAAACTTTAAAAACGAGTAAAAAAACACCAGAGGAAATGGCAATAATCCTCGATAAAATGAGAAAAAAGAAACTCGAATGTCAGAAAACAAAACCTATACAGGTCTTAGATTCTGCTCCTAAACAGGACGTTTCTGAATCCCGTAATATATGTAAAGCTTTTACATTATCAGGGAAAAAATGTACATTCAAAGCTGTTTGTGGGGATTACTGCAAAAAACATAGAATAGACAATCAAGTGCTAGGAACGAGACCAAAAATAAATGTTTCCTTATTATAAAAAAATGTTAGATCAAGAAACACTCAGACCTGTCATAATAGCCATGGCACTTTATCTTGCAATTTCAAAAATCGTACCAGAACTTCTTAAGAAACCAACCAATATTAAATTTATTGATGATGTCGTCGCCATGCTTATTGCCCAGAGAGGCTCACTCATGTCAGGTGCCATCTTGACCGGTCTTATCACTTTCCTTACCAATTACATTAGCGACGAATTCCTGTAATACATTTTCTTTACACGTCAACATATGAGTCCTAGGATGTTCCATATACCTTATTTTATTGGTGTATGCATCTTCCATAAACTCACGCAATTGTTTTTCATTTGGTTTACCCCATTCCATACCAGCCTTAAATAGAAAATCATCTTTTACTAGTTTTTGACGTTCACAGTCTATCGTATACGGCGTTTTTATATATTCAGGTGCACCTCCATAATCCGTTATAATGACTGGTTTATTTCGTAAAGCCGCTTCGACTGCACCCATACCTACACCTTCTGAACTCGAAAAACTTACATAACAGTCACCCAGGGCATGTATCTTTTCCATTTCTTCGTCTGATATGAGACCATTTATAAACGTAACGTTTGGTATTTTTATTTGAATTGATTGTTTACACGTTGCTTTTACCAATAAACGTGAATCTGGTTTATTCATACGTACGAATGTTTCTATGATTTTATTAAAGTTTTTTCGTGGATCGTGAACATTACCAATATGATAAAATGTGTATAGTCTATGATCAGGTATATGTGCATGTATGATATAAAATTTTACATCAGGAAATTGCCGTTTAAACACGCGACGACAAAATTCACTTGGTACGGCGATTCTATCAAAAAGTTTAAATAGTTTACCATAATCTTCATGAACTGTTTCGGTTTCACATACCGTCATACACATAACATGTTTAATTTTTCGTTTAATTTCTGGAATTTTATCGAGCCATGGGTTTACAGGTAAAGCAAATATAAACGCATTTTCACACTCTGGTATATCATTTTGAATTTCTATATATTTACTTCCAGGGAAAAGGTTCATATATTTTTTACAGTGTTGACCTATACCACTCAGGGGACTTGGACCGATGAATAACATTTAGTATAAAGATAATATTTCTTTTATATATATTACGCGATGGACTCTGTTAGAGAACAAATTGAAGAAGCACTTCAAAGATCAAAAATTCATAAAGAAACTGTCTATGGTATCCTTAGACAAATAGTTGATGCAATCGAACCACCAGCTCCAGTACCACCAGCTCCAGCTCCAGCTCCAGCTCCAGCTCCAGCTCCAGCTCCAGCTCCAGTAAAGGCTCCAGCTCCAGCACCACCAGCTCCAGCACCACCAGCTCCAGCACCAGAAACACCAAAGAAAAAAGTTGTCAAACGTGTTGTTAAAAAGAAGGTTGAGGAATAGACGGTGTACTTTTATTTTTGATGAAAATAACACCACCAGTGATTAATGCTATAAATAATATTAAATAGCGTAGCGGGTATTTTTTCTTTTTTTCTTTCTCCATTTTTTCAATATCCTCCTTATCTGGAAGTTTTTTAACGTTTACGTTAAGATCCTCTATCTTCCCGATAAGTTTATGTAAAGCTTCTAGAATTTGAACCTCTCGATTTATAGGTTTTTCCTTAACGTCTATAGTTGTAACTTCGAGAATCATGTACCATTCTGCATCCGGTTGTAAAGTAACGTAATCTGTATCTTCTTGATATTCATATAACTTAAAATGAAGTTTTTGCATAGATATCGGATTAAATAAGTTTGTTTGTCTTGGGAATGCTTTCCACTGCTTATCTCTAACTATAGTATGTGCACCATGATTATAATGTCTTTCGAGTGGTACGCGTGCTAAAATTTGTCCATTACGTTCATCGAGTATTTGAGCACGTTTAGGTATATCTTCGCATGTTATATCAACGTACTTTGCTACACTACTTACGTGAGTATCAGAGTTAGTGTTTGCCTGTCCAATTTGCGTGACATAAAAATCGACTGGTTTTAGGCCACACACTTGTGTGATATCTTCTAAATGTAAATTCGATTCAAGTGAAAGATCTATACTAAATGTATTATTCGAACCATTTACATATTTTGAATCTATAATTATATACTGAACCTTTTTAGGTAACTCCTGGAGTGAAACCATCTTGTATTTAGTATATAAAAAAATAAACATAAATAACAGCAATAATGTTTACCTTCTATGCTAGTGTATGTCGTTTATTATCACCAAATCCACAAGAATTAAAAAAGTCGTATTCGTATACATCTTTTGATTCTAATGTTAATGTAGAAAAAACACCTTATATAGATACAGAGAATAGTAAATATAGTGAATTTGTTTCAATGAATGATGCTGGTGAAGTTATCGTATTAGAATATAACATATACGATAAAACGTTTGTTCAATATAGACCTAAGTTTAAAAGATAAGTATAAAAATATATAAAAATGAAATGGACGACTACATTGCCTTACACACGTACGACTATAAACTCTCGTTTTGTCAAGCGACAAACGAACTCCCGGGTGACATGCAAAGACTTGTATGGGAAAAACTTAATACGTAC
>Ga0181411_1000777_pt1 | contig 11730 bp, 4 predicted proteins | sample 34SPOviralmetaG_FD_130114 | JGI IMG/M metagenome (GOLD analysis project Ga0181411, IMG submission 130114) | Marine viral communities from the oligotrophic San Pedro Time Series (SPOT) site, San Pedro Channel, CA, USA - 34 SPOT_SRF_2012-07-09 | ecosystem: Environmental > Aquatic > Marine > Strait...
ATAGACTTTAAATATTTAACAATATCTTTTCTTTGTCTTTTCTTAGAATTATACTTATGTCTTTTTATTTCTATAACTTTAGTTCCCTTAGGAGCTTGCTTAACTCTTTTATTAAAGTTAGCAACAGTTCCAAACGTAGATCTTTTAACGCCGCCTATTAAACCTCTCATTAACATATCTCTAAACCTAGGAAAAGCATCTACAAAGTTATTAGCAACTCTATCTCTAGCTTGCCTAAAAGTTTCTCCAGTTTCAACATCATATATTTGATTTAATTGAGATGGTCTATTTTTAGTACTACCAGGCATTAAAAATGGTACACCAAATCTTTTTTGCATTTCCACTGCAATGTCTCTTGTAGCAGCTCTATAAGAATTTTTAATGTACTCACCCGGAGAGTTACTAAACATGGCTTTAGGTTTACCTATACTAATAGGTGCCGCTGGTTGCTTAGCTACAACTCTAGCTGATTGATTAATTGTTAATACAGACTCAGCCACAACAACTCCTTTTATCATACCATCTTTAAAGCCTTTTTTATATGGTAACAATTTATAATCTGGAGTTAAACCAAACATGTCGGCTAGTTGATCTTCTGTAAATTTATTTAAATTTAAAACCCTACCTCTAATATTATCTATTCTAATAGGTTTACCATTATCGTTTACGGCGTCTGTGTATAGCGATCTTATTAGTCCTGCCCAAGTACCAATTGACTTTTTAGTTTTAGGGTTATAGTTCCTATCTGGTAATACTTTTTCTAAGTATTTTTTTATTGAACCATCTTTTTTAGCTCTGTCTGCTATAGCTTTTCTTCCAGCTTCGTTTTCAGATTTACTTAAGGTTTGTTTTCTGGCCATAATAGATTTAGCTTGAACGCCAAATTCTTTTTCAGATATAGAATTAAAAGCATCAAATAAAGAGCCTGTAGGTTTAACACCTGTCCTGACGTCAGTTTCGCTTTCCATAGACATCATGTCGTCTTTAACTGCTTCGTATGGCTTATTAACGTCATAACTGCTTCTAGCTATAACCTTAGATACAACAACACTAGTTTCTTTACTGTGACCATAATCTTTGTTAACAAACCTACCTGTTTGTTTTTCTTCTAGTAAACCTTTTTGTTTTCTTTGTTTATCTTCTCTTATTTGCTTAGCTTGTTTTCGAGGTGATAAGTCTTGCGTTTCAATACTAGCCTCTTCTGTGACATCTTCTATTTGCCTAGTTTGCATTCCCTCAGGGGTTTTAACCTCTAAAGAAGACGCGCCTCTATCTACTCTTTTAGCATAATCTTTTTTAACATTTAATAATGATTTAAACGCTATACCACCAAAACCTTTTTGAGCCCCTTTACCATATATGTAGCTAAATAAACTTCGATAACTACCGTCAACAACAGGTTTGTATTCACTTCTTATTTTTTTTATTAACTCAAACTTAACGTTCTCAATAACTTCAGATCTATTTGTTACACCACCTAAATCTTTGTCAGCTATAACTAGCTTGCTAATAACGCCGTCAAGTCTTTCATTTATTATTAATTCCTGCATAACGTTATCATACGGACTCATTCTTGTTTTAGGATCTTTTTCTAAAAACTGCTTGTTAGTGGTTATATCTTTAGGGACATGCTGATCTATAGTGTCGGACATTTCTTTGAGTTCAGCTTTTTCAACTAGCGGCGACACCGACTTTTTTTGGACTGTGGCTTCTACGCCCTCGTCTGCTAACTTAACCGCTCTTTTACTTAGCTTACCCTTTTCAATAGACTTTTGGTAGTCTTTCATGAAGTTGTAAACCTGCTTACCGTTGCTAAACTCTTTGACGCCAAGTCTACCACCACTAATATTATCAAACCTTCTTAATATCTCCTGAAGTACTAAGCCTATTTTAGCAAAAACGCTTTCATTAAAAGTTATGTTACCTTTTGTTATACCATCAGACATTACTGTTAGCCACTCTTCGGTTGTATCTAGGTCTAAACTCTCTCCAGCCTTGTTTCTATTTAATAATATTTTTTCAATATAAGTTTTTTGACTGTTGGTTAGCGTGTTTTTAAAATCTGATATTAAATCTTTTTGCTCTTGTTTGTTTAGGCTTTTCATTTGTTTAGCTACAACACCATGTAGTAACTCGTGTGCCCCAACGTTTATTTGATTGGTGCTAGCGGATACATCCTTGTTTATAACTATAACATCACCAACTATAAAGCCATCAGCACCAGCAACATCTGAAGCTCCTATTTTTTTAGAGTTTAATTCTTCTATTTGTGAAGACTTTTCTTCAGCACTTATTTTTTCGTTGTTTTTAATATCGTTTATGCTATCATCTATTTTGCTATTAAACTCATCAATGGCCATGTCATGATAAGCTTGAGCGTCTACATCTGACTCAGCTACTATAACATCTTTACCTACAGCATCTTGATTATCTTTAGCAAACTTTATAGTGCTTTGTAGTTCTCTAAAATTACTTTCGGCAAACGCTCCAGCTACATCCTTAACATCTTGCTTTAATAATTTAGAGTCCTTTGTGTTACCGTGTACATTTTCGTACGCGGTAGTTATTTCGTTTATTTCGTTATTAATATTTTCTAAAGTTTTTTCAGCTCCTATAACTTTAAATATACCAGTTTTTTTAACGTCTTGCTCTGCTTTTAATTTCTTTTTTTGTAACTGTACTAAACGCTTTCTATCTTCCATGCCGACTATCTTAGAGTCTATAGATATTTCGGACACCGCATCGTTTAGTTGACTATCAACAATAGACTTTAGGTTAGGGTCATTTTTTATTTCAATGTTTGCAAATATTTTGGCTTTATCAGCTGCTGACATTTGTTTATTGTTTATTGTTTCTAGTAGTTTCTTTTTGTTTACTGGCTCTCCATTAACCTTATATGTTCTACCTTTAGCTTTAGCTATTATATCCGAGGTATTAACAATACCTTTGGCTTCACCAACAGCTTCTAATGTGGCCTCACCTAAATCAACATCCTTTCCTGAAGCTATTTGGCCACCAACTTCACCAACAAAACCTCCAGCCATTTCTGTAGAGGTAGTAGCTAAAGCAACTCTACTAGCGGATTTTCCAGACTTTAACAAAGTGCTACCAACGCCTCTTGACAAACCAAATGTCAACCCTTCAATAGCACCAATAGTAACACCTCTAGCTAATGACTGGGCTTTTATCCTATCTATAGCTTCTTTATTTTCTAATATTTTCCTTATGTTTTCTTCATTAAACCCTTTTGTTGGGTCCACGTTCATAGTATTAAGTTCATCTTTTAATAAATCAGTTAGTGTTAGCCCAGTTTCCATCGCTCCGACAAGACCAGCCACACCACCACCAATAGCTCCACTTACATAACCAGTTGCTCCCGCTATAAAAGTACCAACAGGGCCTGCTACACTTCCAGCAACAGCTGCTGTCCCACCGCCCGCTAAAGAGCCAGCCCCAGCTCCAGCGGCGGTTGACGCCATCACCTCTTCCGAATCGGCAAATGAATTTATCATAGTTGACAGGGATGTCGTTATCATTTGTGGAAAATAACCTGGATTATAAGCTAAGCCTTTTATTGTACCCCATATACCACCACCAGCTTCTTGCTGTACTTTTTGAAACAAAGCCTGCTCTTGCGTAGGAGGTTCATCTTCCATTCTTTTAGCTGCGTCAATATAAGACTGTAAATCTTCTGATGATATGCTAGCGCCTTGCTTGTAAACATCAAACGCCTCGTCAACGCTGCCACCAGCTCTACGACCCTGCATCCAAGAGCTATATATATCTTGAAAAAATCCACCATCTTTTGGTATATCGGGATTATCATCATCACTAAAACCTTTAATCCAGTTATCAAGAAAACTACCTGACGTAAATTTAGCCTCTGTAGCGCTTGGATTTTTAGATAAAAAATAATCTAAATGTTTATTTTCTACAGTTACAGTTTTGTTATTTAGTATAAACTTCTTTGACGATTCCGAAGAACCATCCTCCGAAGACGAGTCCGTATTTATGTTTTGATTTTTTTGAGGCTGGCTCGCCTCTTGAGACTTTCCCGGCACATCAGATTTTTTTTGTGCTGTAGGATTATTGCTTAAAAAATATTGTTCGTGCTCTGGTTTAACCTTTACGGTTTTACCGTTTAAAATATATTCTATCATACTGTTTCGTTAGTTACTCGTGTTTATAATTTATTTACTGTAGTGGCATTTATAGTCTTACTACTAGACTTATTTCATGTAATCAACCCCAGGAACAAATACGCCATCACTAATGCTGTCACCGTTGTCAGTGGATATATTTTCAGGGGCCGCTGTTTTGCTAGAAGCAAACTCTATAGGCATGTTAGCTACATGTTCTCTTTGCGCATATAAAGTAAAATAGCTAGATAAAGAATCTTTTAATAAAGCATCATCATCCATAACAGCGTTTTTAATTGAGACCGCGTCAGCTTTTGTTATACCAGTTTTAGGAGTAGGGTCCATATTTTTTAACATAGATTTGTCTATACCTAACTCATCATAATTTGAAGTTGTAAGCTTTTCTACAAAATCCTGTTCCCATGAAGTTCCTCCAACTGTCTTTTTATCTCTAGCTATCTTATGCATGTTGTCTGGAGTAATCATTTTATCAAAGTCTGATTTTACTTTTTTAAAGTTAAATTCTCGACTATCTGTTGCTTTTAGTTTAGAAGCGTCATTTCCAGATTTTTGTATAACATTTTTTATTGAACTGTTTGTTTGCTCATTTGAGGCTTTGCCCTTTATGTGATCTTTTATTTCGTCAAGAGTGACAAACTTATCTGGAGAGTTTAATAACTTTTCAGCTTCATCAGGTGTTAGATATTCTCTTTTACCAGTTGTAGAATTATAATGCAACAACTTGTTGTTTGTTTTTCTAGCTTGTTGTATCCAGTATAACTTAGCATCTCTTGTAAACTTAGCTTTTCCCTCATTGTCATTAGAGTACTTGTTTCCAAACTTGTCTGTTTTAAAATCACCATCTTTAGACGTAGTAAATCTATCATCATCCCAAGCAGAGGAATAACTTAATAGCTTGTTTTCTCCATCTTCACCCTCAACAACAAACTCTTTTAATGCGTCGCTTCTAAGAGAATAGCCAACCCTACCGTACTCATCCGTTTCAGAATTTTTAGTTCCATCGACCATATCTCTTATATCATCTGACAGCCCACCTAACTCGTTTGCATCGACGTCTGTATCTACTATATCATCTAGCGTTTCTTCCTTTTTTTTAAAGTTCCCGGCATCTTTCATTAACTCCCTTTCCATTTCTGCTCTATCTTTTTTGTTTAAGTAGACGTAAGCACCTCTTCTTTCTTTAAACTTTTTATATAAACTTTGATACTCAGCATCTGTTAAACCCTCTTTGTTTAATTGAGTGTCCATCATATTGTTCCATTCTCTATTTCTTTTTTGAAACACCTCTGCTAAACCTTTAGATAGGTGGCCAGCTACAGCTGTTCCAGTCATAGACTTAGCTAGTTTACCAACTCCTTTCGATTGCGCTACTTGACCAGCGCCTTGTACTAATGTTTGATCTGCCATATTATATATTTTATTATTCGTTTGGTACTAAGCTAAAGCCAGCTGGTATATTATAACCGCTATTTGTATTACCGCTATCTCCAAACCCAGCAAACATATCAGCTACGCCCGTTATTCCACCGCCTATAGCTGCCATTTTAGCTTGTTGAGCTTGGCCAGCTTGTTGAGCATAAGCGGCAGTTCTTTGCTGCGCCATCCCAAGCATTGTTGATGCTTTTTCTCTTTCTAAATCTCTTGACATTATTTCACCCTGTCTTTCCATGCCTTGTATTCTACTAGCTTCTGATGCTGCTGCTCTTTGATTAGCTGACTCTTGAGCACCAATGCTAGCTGATGCTTGCTGAGAAGCTAGCTGTCCTTGTTGAGCTAGTGATTGCGCTAATGCTGCTACACCGCTACCACCTGCTGCACCTCTTAATCCACCCAGTATATTAGCTTGGCTTTGCTGAAACTGCTCTCTTTGGAACTGAGCTTGCTGTTGGTTAACAGTTAAGTCTTCCATAGTGTTCTCCATATTCATGTAAGGATTGCTAGTGTCAAGGTTCATATACTGAGCCTCTAAAGCTTTCATTTTTGCATTTTCTTTCCTTTGTTTTCTTCTAGCTCTTTTCTGCTGCTTATTAGCAGACACCGCGCCAAATATACTAGACGCTAAGCTTAGTCCTATTCCAATAGGGCCAGCAGCATTTTCCATAAATGAAGATAGTCCAGACATAAAACCACCAGTTTGTTCACTCATAATTTATTTTTTGTATTGTTTACTATTATAGTCACATTTTATGACCATTATTTACTACTTTGAGCAACTTCACATCCAACACTAAACAGTTCAGCTAGGCTAGTAGAGTTATTTTGAAATTTTAAAGACATGAAATAACCAGTAACTGAAGCCTGCTCAACTGATGAATTTTTTGAAAAGTAAATGTAATTACCAGCGGTATGTGTGTAGTCATTCGCACAATCAATAGTTATTCTCATTCCTGCTATATTGTTACCATTTGAATCGGTAAAATTAATAGCATCAACGTTTCCAATGTTAACTTCCACGCCTGTGCTTGTTGTAAAATTACCACTTGCCACTGTGTCAATACTGTTAACGAAATCGCCTACGCTTATTTCTGTGTTTATTTTATCAAAAGTTAAATCTATTGTTGCCATAATTATTTATTTAAGAGCCTTCGTAAATGTTTGCTATAGGTAACTCAAAATTAATATCAGCGTCACCATATCTATCTATATTAAAACCTAAGGTTAAAAACCCTGTGTTTGAACCTAAGCCAGTCCACGAAGATTCTTTAAGTCTTAAGTATGTACCACCATTTAATCTCCAATCAGTATTAGAAAAATTTGAATACTTAGGATTTGTAAGTGATGAGAAAGTTTTGCCACCTATTGTCATTTTAATTTTAATCCAAAATTCACCTCTTAACGTATTACTTCCAACTGAGTCTCTGTTAGCAATACCTCTAAATGATAATTTTAAAGGATCTCCACCACTAAAACTAGTGTTCCTAGGAGTGTTTGTCTCTAATTCAGTTTTAGAATTTGACGTAGTTAGTTGAGCCATTGCTATTTCACTAGGTGCGGTAAAATCAAATGACACAATAGGATCTATTTTTTGACTCAACACTATATATTCGTTTACTAACGGGTTTACACCAACACCAGAACCGCTTTGAGCTACAACGCCAACGTTTGTTAGTATAAGAAAATATTGCTTAGGCCTAACAAAGCCTATTGGGTAATTAGCTACCGTGTTAGTCAATGTTCTTCCAGTAATACTTAGCTCGTTAGGATTATCTCCATCTGGATCTACAACGCTGACAACAGTTTTTGTACACTCATTATTTGCATCACCACCTATATTTGTTTGTATTTTTGAATTTTTTGGTAGTTGACTGTATATAATATCTCCAGCTTTAACGTTACTTAAATTGTTTACAACAAACTTACTAACACTTGAGTTTGTTGTTGTTGTTTGTGTTGCTCTAACATAGGCGCTAGGTATGTTTAACTTAAATTTAAAAACACCAGTGTCTGGTATTGTACCTCTAAAGCCAAGGTGGCTACTAGTTCCGTAGCCAACTAGGGAACTTGTTTGCTGTGTTATATCTAAAATTGAATTACCATCTTCGTCTTGGCACCCAATTACGAATTCAGCTTTAGGTATACCATGTATTTTTAGTATTCTACTTTCTCCAGAAAAATGAACATTACTAGTTCCCCACTCAAAAGAAGTTATAGGCACAACACTGCCATCAGCGTGCCTAACATCTCCATCGTATTTTTTAACAACATCTAGCTGTTTAAAATAAATTCTAGCGGTGTTTGTGGTCGCATCGTCTACTGTTGAAGATACTAGGTGCGTGTATATTAAATTAAAATTATAAGCTGTTATTCTTCCTTTTGTAGAGCCCGATATAGCTCCAGTTCTTTCTACACTAGTCAACTGTAATCTATATTTATTATTTTTTATATATGGAGATTTATTAAACATTTTAGTACTAGTATTGGTAACAGAAACTTTTACAGTCGCTATTTCTAAACTATTATTGACCACGCTAGAACCGGATATACTATATGAATTAATTTCGCTTGGACTTCCACCGTTTTTTGTAACTTGGCTTAATACAAAATTTGACGAAGGCGTAATAGTTATTTCACCATTACCGCCTTTTGTATTCGTATAGTGTTCTAGTTTAGTATAAAATGTTATTGCACTCATATTTATTTTTATTAAGGAATTACAGCGCCAACGGTAGTAGGTATTCCTAGTCCACCGACAAAGGAATCGTTAGAATTATTAAGATCACTTGTGTTTGTAGGATCATACGCAGATCCGCGTATACTATTAAACCACTTCCCTTCTTTTTCTATAAATTCAGGCACTACACCGGTGTCTTTGTCTGTGGCTGCTAATGATATGCTCCATCCATCTTGAGCCGTAAGATTGTAAAATTCTCCGTCATCTAAATTAGTTAATGTTCCTCCAATGCCGTCAGCAACATTTTCAGTCGTTAACGCAACAACAGCAGCTTGACTGCCCTCGTAGTTGACAGATCTAAAGGATTTTATAGAACCTGGATTATCGTTAAATATAACTTCTAACTCAGAGTTATATGCCGTGCCGTAAAAGTTATTAGAGCTAGAGGTAGTACTGTGATGCTCATATATCATGTCAGCACGCAACTGGCCTGTACCATCAAGAGCGGTTGTTGAATTTGAATTATTTGATAAAGGAAATCCACCGTTTAATCCGCCGTTACTAGCTGTACCGTCTATAGCCGTAAAATACTTACCACTAACAGATTTACCAGTTTTAGGTATAAAAGATTTAAAGCTTGTCCAACCTTTAGATGCTTCATTAAAAGAAATTGTATAAGGAGTTCCGCTAGAATATTCCAGAGTTAGATTGTACTCGCCCGTAACAATATCAAAGGTTCCTAAAGCCGACGTGGTATTCTTTAAGTTATCCCTAAACCAAGTTTTCATACCAACTTCTGATATTGGTGTTAAGCCGTCTCTTGATAATCTTAACACGGCACCTCTTTGTTTGTCAGTGAAATAAATTCTATATTGATCTGAAGCTAATGATTCTGGGTTTTTTGATATACCGTAATCACCCACATAAGGAGTGACGTTACCTAAAACTCTATTAGTTGATACTAACTGAGAGTTACCATCTGCATTAAATAAAGCATCTTTACTTGCTAACACTTTTAAAACCCTGTCTTCAGTAAATGTTATTAGGCTATCAAATCTAGACTTAAGGGCCTGTATAGAGCCGTAAGATGGGTTTATACTTTTTGTAATTTTCTCTCCCATGTTAAACTGGTTAAGATTATTAACACTAGAAGAAGCGTTATATATTCCAGAGTGTATTAAGCCACTTGTTACTGACTCCTCTTTATAATCACTAGCTGTTGTTGATGCTATAACTCCATTATCTATTTGTGGGGCATTAAAGTCATCTCTTATTCTATCTGATTCCACGCCATTACCAAACGCCCAGCAATTGTGCCAAGGTAAAACAACAGGATATTTATAAACATCTGGATCAACTGAATACCAACCTGTAACATCCGCAACCGTTATAGGTATACTTGGGTAAGTAATGGTTCCTTCAGTAAAACTACCTTCTACTCCTCCATATAAATACCCACCATCATCGTCAGTTGGCCAATTGTCTGAGTTAGTGAACCACGTAAATAAAGCGCCTATATCAGCAACTAATACACCATTCCCAAACCCAAGCTCGCTAACTACTGTTGATACAGGAAAATTAATCGTTGAGTCTTGAGCTGCAATAGTCATACCAGGAGTGAAAGTGCCTGATGTAAAGCTTGAAAACACAAACATTCCAAAAGCATATTGACCAAACATAACACTTTGTGACCAGCTAGCCGTAAGGTTAATTGAACTTAGAGATTGAGCTGTTTCCCAGTATGGCATATCTAAATTTAAAATAGATTGTATGTTAGGTGAGAGAAAGGGTAGTTGACTTCTTTTGAAGTTACCAGTTATCTTTGTTTTAGTTATTAAACCACTAGGATGTTTGAATGATATGAAATCACCAATTGCAATATCTCTAGCGTGTTCAGCCACTGTTCCATCTTGAGCTTTAGATGTTATCTTAATTATAGGACTATATAAAGATTCTCCAGCGTCTAAAGAGTAAGCAGGGCGCATAACTAAGTTTGATACTTTATGTTCAGATAAAGTACTATAGCCTAAATCTATATTAGCTTCACCTTTAGAGGTTAGTCTACTTACTTCTATTTCAGTTCCAATAGGTATATAGTTAAGTACGTTGTTATCACTCAATTTCATCGGTATAGCTCCAGAGGCTTCATAGTATATATCTAAGTCAGTATCTTCTTTAGGCTCTGTTTCCCAAGAAGCGCCTTCTCCGTTTTCAACAATAAGTTGCTCACCTCCAGATAATACTCTACTTAATAACTCTATCTCCATTGTAGTAGAGCCATCGTGTCTAAGATAACTTCTTGGGTCAAAAGTACTAGGATCTAAAGCGTCATTAGTAGGCATCCCAGTTGACTCGTCTATTTTTCTAAAGTTAACTCTAAAGCCGGATCTTCTAGCATAATTATTACTGTTAGTTGTAGGAATTACATTATGATCGTCAGAGCTGTCTTGATATGGAAGATCCCAATGGCGAAGGTCTGGATAATTTCTTTCTTCACCATAATTTTCAACACTTATAACTCTATATATATTACCATCGCCGCTTACAAATCTAAACAACTGACCAACGTTACTCATCATACTAAAAAAATCTGAAGCTGCAGATGTCATTTCGCCTGCGTTTTTCTTGTTTATACCAAAACTTATTCTACCTAAATGCCCAGTAGTTGGAATGTCATTTAAAAACGTAGAAGTCGTGCCAGAAAGAAAAGGAGCAGTACTAGAGTCTATCTCACCAGCGTCTAGTCCTGATGGCTTTCTATAGTCGTAATCTTCATCACCTATGTTTAGTGTATAAATTCTAGCCGCGTCAATAAACCATCTACTACCGTAAGCTGTTTCGTAGTCTTTCCAAAAGTTTTTAGTTTCTTGTCGCCAAAAGGCAGTAGCAAAACCCTCTGCTACATTATTCGGAGTCCAAGGCACTGGTCCACTATTTTCTAAGTCGGCGCCTGAGGCAGTAAAGTTAAAAGGATTATTGTTATCATTAGTTACTATATCAACCCAAGCTGATGGATTGTTAGTTCCATCTGCGTTTTTCCATGGTGTAAAATTTCTAGCACTATAAGACCCAGCGCCATCTACATAACTTGCAGCGTTATCTTCTGGAGATGGATCTTGAAAAGCTCCTTGCCACCAAGATGGCGAATCATCGTCTGAAGCTTCGCCAAAATAAGGGCCAGTGGAATCTAAACCTGCGTTACTAGTAGCGGAGTCTATGTATCCAAAATCAATAAGGAGTGTTCTACTGTATGAAGCAACTTCATCTGTTGTTATTAATATAGTGTTTTGCACTATATCGTCTGATTGTATTTTAACAAAAAATCTACCATCAAATTCAGGTTTGTTTTCTACCACCTCTTCTTTTATCTCCATTTTATAAGTAAGCGTGTCAACCTTACCAGGTATAGAAGCATCTTCAAAATTAAACGGAGCGGCTAAAAATCTAGCTCTCATATCA
>Ga0181411_1000788_pt1 | contig 11619 bp, 9 predicted proteins | sample 34SPOviralmetaG_FD_130114 | JGI IMG/M metagenome (GOLD analysis project Ga0181411, IMG submission 130114) | Marine viral communities from the oligotrophic San Pedro Time Series (SPOT) site, San Pedro Channel, CA, USA - 34 SPOT_SRF_2012-07-09 | ecosystem: Environmental > Aquatic > Marine > Strait...
ATAAAATAAAAAAACCTGCTATGTTTGATGATCTTAATTGGTTAAAAAAAATTAAATTAGAATATCCTCAAAGTGTTTATCATATTGATTTTATAGGACATGTTTATCATTTTGAAAAAGGTATTGAAGGATCCAGCACTCAGTGAAAATATTCAATAAAATTTTTAATCTCTTGATTTTATAATATTTTTAATGGTTATAATAATGTCATTATACGGATATGATCAGTCAATTATGGAAGGAGATTCTATGACCGCGAGGAATAGAGAATTTAATCAAGGTGTTAAACTTCATAATAAAGCAGTGATGGATAATTATGATAAAGCACTAAAAACTCAAAAAACAACTGTTGACAATTTGAAAGATAAGAAAAGAAATGATGCTATAATAAATGATAGTGAAGATGGATATGGTGTAGTCGGAGCTGCTGTTTCATTTTTAGGTGCGCGTAAAGAGTACAAACAAGCATCATCATTTGGTGATTATTATAGAACAGCAAGGGATGAAAGAATGAAAGTTTTAAAGGGTGGATTTGAGGATATTAGACAAACAGCAAAAGGACCAGCAGATGTTGGAGCAGCGACAGGAGATGGTGGTGGGGCAGGAACTGCACGAGAAGCATTTAGCAGACCAGCACCAAGATCAGCAAGACCAAGTCTTCTTCCTACCGAACCAGAAGAACCTAATTTAAGGGAAGCAATGTCCAGACCACCCGTGACATCAGTTGCCCCCGAGGTAGAAGGCGAATTTAAATATGAAGGAAGTGGTATTGGGGCAAAGGTAATCAAAGCAGGTCTTTCAAAAATTGGAGTTGCTGAAACTATTGGTGAAGGAGCAACTGGATTAATATCAGAAAGTGCTGGTAAGGTTGCTGGTTTAGTTGCTGGCGGAACAGATCTTGTTGAAGGAGTTGATAATTTATATGAAGGAAAAGGATTTTTCGCACAAGATGGAAGTGATACAGCAAAAAAAGTTGGTGATAGTTTTGTTACGGCAGGAGCAGTCTTAGATGCTATTGGAACAGTTGCTCCTCCATTAGAAGTTCTTGGTGGTCTTGCAGGAATCACTGGTGGTATTATTAATACTGTTGATGATTGGTTCGGTGATAAAAAGAAAATTAAAGATGCTGGTAAAAAGATTGATGCTCCTACGACAGCAAATAGTCAATTAGAACAACAACGTGTTTCACCCGCATTTCAATCGCTTGGATTAGTTGCTTCGGCACCTACATCTGTAAAATCTCAGATTCAAGGTTCAGGCAGTTTTTAAATTTATTATTAAAACATAATTATTTTTTTATAAACATTCATTATAAAATATGAGTTTCTTTGTTTCTTCTGATAAAATAAAAGTTGGACAGCAATCAATCGCTATTCCAGCGGAGAATGGATTAAATTATTCTCCTGGCGGTCGTATTGATTTATACATTCCGCCGACTTCAAAATTTGTTGATTTATCTCAATCAAAACTTCACATGGAAGTCAAATTATCTATTCCTAGCACTGTATCTGCCTCTGCTGTTTCACGATTACAGTTAGACGGTGAGACGGGATTACACTCTTTAATATCTTCAATTAGGGTGTATACTGGTCGCAAAACCGCAATTTTGGAGGAGATTATGGGGTATGATGTTTTAAGTGCCTTAAAGTTTGATTACCATACCAATGAATCAATTGCTAAAAAGAGGGCATTAACGGAAGGCACTACTGTTTATGATCCCGCATGTCGTAGCAGTTGCGGTAATACCAAAGGAAAAGGTCAAAATTGTTTTTCCAATCCTTATTTCAGTAAGGTTGAAGATCCCACCAGCACTCTCAATACTTCTTTCTTAGATGAACAATCTCCTCCAAATGAATTCCAAACGGTTAAAGGTCTATTAAGTCTTAATACTGGTCTTTTCCAGAATGATGCTGTATTCCCAGCAGTTCTCACGGATGGTATTTTTATTGAAATTCTATTAAAAGACGCAAGACAAGTATTCAGAAAACTTGACAGCACTAATTATTTCCGCAGAACTAAATTAAATCCTATGTTTCACAGCACTAATGGTTCGGATGTTCCAAATGCTTCTGGGGGTAATGGTTCATTAATTAATGGTGGCACGACTACAACTGCTTTTTTCACTCGTGCAAATAATCAAACTTCTCAAAGCACTTTCCCATTTGTTGTTGGTCAGCGTGCTGCCCTCGCATTAGAAAATTCTGTTTTAACGGGATCCGCCTCTTGGACAACATCGGCAACAATTGAATCAATTGAAAATGTTTCCGGAGCAGCAACAGGAGCAACATCAAAAACGAAAGTCACCTTTCGCACTGCTATCACAAATAATACTGGTAAATCAATGGGATTCGGAGCAGGAAGTAAATTCGCAAATGCTTCACTTGCCTTTTTGGTTGATGCTACGGAGGATTTCCGTGATGATTTCGCACCAACATTTGAAGTGTCAAACGTTGAAATGATAGTGGAACAGATTGAAGTCCCTGATGGATACGAACAAACAATGCTCGGGATGATGAGGGAAGGAGGCACTATTAATTATGATTATCCATCCTTTACAAATTACAAATATTCCCAAGTCAAGGATGATTTAGTTGCTAACATTAGATTACCTCTAATTGAATCTCGCGCCACTTCAATCTTATGTATTCCCACGGATGCTACTCCTTACACGGCAGCTCAGCATTTAAGTTGTTCAAATACTTATCTTGTAAATAATGAAACAAATGATATTAGAAATCATTCTGCAAGATCTGGAATAGTTGGTATCGCGGATGAATTACAAGAATATCAGCTCATTTATGATGGAAAAATTAATCCTTCACGCAAGGTTGATGTTTCAAAGATATCTTCTAGAACTTCCATATCTCAGCAATGGGTAATTGAAGCAGAGAAGGCACTTGCTATGGCGGGTATTGAACCACTATCATTCTTAAAATTCCAAGAAAATTTCTTCATAGGTCGTGCTCTTGCCTTAGGCAGAAATTCAGTCTATGACGCAAGAGGTAAAGATTTCAATTTACAGGTAGAATACACCAAATCGGGTTCTTCTCCTTCCAAAGCTCACTTATGGAATAATTTCTGTGCCCATGTCCGCAGATTAGAAATCAAAAATGGTTCCCTTCAAGTAATGGTTTAAAAATAGATATCCTCTAAATTTCATTTAAATAATTAATTATTAATTTTTTTTATCAAAGTCTCTTTATAAAATATTAAAGATGGCTCAAAATTCATACATAGAAGTTGTTCCAAGTAACGTGAATGCGAATGCATCAATTTCATTCGCAGGTGGTAATCCAGTCCTACAATTTATTGTTGGATCGCAAGACAGAATGCTCTTAGGTAATAGTGTAAGATTTGTTGGTAAATTTGTAACTCGTTTATCTTCTGGCTCAATGAGTTCCTCTGATGTTTCTCCTCTCGCTATGGATGAGAAATTAGGTGTCATGTCGTGTATTGAAACCTTAACCATTAAATCTCAAAGAACTGGTCAGACTCTTGAAACCATAAGACATTACAACAGATTCCTTGCCTCGTATCTCCCCGCTACTACAAGTGCTCAGGATAATATTGGTCATCAATATACTACCAATTTATCTCTTCCAAATTATGCTGCTCAGCAGCAGGCAGTTGTTCAGATTCCTAGTGCTTCAACGACTGGAAATAGTTTCTGCGTCTCTCTCCCGTGTGGTCTCTTTAACGGACAGAATCCAATCCCACTTATGGAAGACACTGTTGGTGGTCTCCTTATAGAACTCCATCTTGCTCCCGATGCTAATGTTTTCCATTCTGACACCACTTCCAGTGCTTCAATCAGTGATTCATTTTATGAATTCAGTGATGTTTCACTTTGTGCAGAATTAGTATCTCCTGACCCAGAACAAATGTCAAGGATATCAAGCACGGGAACTTTTGAATACAATTCCCTTGCTACTTATTATCAGACTATTAATTCGGGAAATGGTATCCTCAATTTCCAGTTAGGTTTATCAAGAGTCTTAGGTGTTTTCTGTAATATGATACCTGCTGCTCATATTAATAATCTTGTTAATAAAGGTCTCGCTACACTTTACCCCGTTAATTCAGATGCTACCCCAGCTCAGATTCAAGAACTCTTTTTTACAAGGAATGGTGAAAAGATTCCGCTCTCGTATAATATTGACACTCTCCAAAGAACTGATGCGGATAATGACACTATGGATTCTCAAATTGTTTTCCAGTATATGAACGCTATTCAAAAATTTGCCCAACTTAACAGGACATCTTTGGGTCCAGTAAATACTCGTTATTCAAGTGCTACCACTTTTGACAAATTCTTTGCAGATGGTGGTTCTGGATTTGGTGTTGGTGTTGCTCTGGATAGTATCAGTGACCAAGGAATGGATTATTCAAGAGTCAATTTTGGTATCAATATGAGTCTCAATTTGACAAGTGATTTCCCGAATGCTGTTTACATGTTCGTACATCATAAGAGCACACTAGTCTTCTCTCCCCAGGGTCTTCAAGTATTACAATAAACCGAAGTAAACTAATCGTTTAAATTATAATTTTTAAATGTGAGATATATCATAAATATGACATTAGGATTTGATTTATCAAGTATTCAAAAAAAAAACAATTGTGAAACCTATTTTGAAACTGGTCTCGGTCACTGTGATATTGAAGATGTATCATTAAAACAAGCACTAAGGTGTGATTTTAAAAAATGTTTTTCATTAGAAATTGATGAAAAATTTACAAAAAAAGGTCAAGAAATATTTAAAGAAGAAATAAAATCAAATCGTTGTAAATTAATAACAGATGATTCAACAAATTTACAAAACTATTTACCAGAGATTCAAGGGAAAGCATTATTTTTTCTTGATGCTCATATTCAAGGGGGTATGGGTGATGAATGTGATTTTAAAAGAAGATGTCCTTTAATTGAAGAATTAGAAGCAATAAAATTATCAGACATAAAAGACCATATTATCTGTATTGATGATTTAAGAATAATCACTGGATGTAAGTGGGGTGATCATTCTGATATAGATCTTCTAAAAAAGATTAAAGAAAAGATATTAGAAATAAATCCTGATTATAAATTTGATCGTTTAGATGGACATGTCGCAGAAGATGTCCTTTATTGTCATATTTAAATTTGATTTGACAATTTATCAAATATCAAACAATAAAACAATAACGATGCCGATTGATTACAAGAAACTCTATCTAAAATGCTTTGCCGAGAAGAAGGCTCTCAAAAAAGAAAATCAAGAACTGAAAGAAGAGATTGAAGATATCAAGGAAGAATATTTTGAAAAGGGATGGGAAACGGGTAAATGTGATACTTTTGGTGAGATTGATGATAATGTAAAACCTCTCAAAGAAAAAATTGAAGAACTAAATGAAGTGAATGAGCAACTTGAAGCGGAGGCTGAAAGAACTGGTGAGTTGGAGTCTATTGTATGGATAGATTTCTATGGAGAAAAGGAAGTCATTGATGATATCAAGGCATACAGGTTCCGTGATGATATTATCGCTATGAAGAAAGAGAATCAAGAACTGAAAAAAAAACAAATCCCCAAAGAAGTTATGAGTGCTTTTAATTCTCTTACTTCCAACTGGTGGAGCGACGAAAAAAATTATTATTCCGAGAACTTTCCAGAACATACTGAAAAATACGATGATGAACCTGAAAACATCCCAACCAAACATCTTCTCCCTTGTAATTATACTGATCTCCGACAGTTGGATGATTGGTTTAATAAAGGAATTTATCATCCTTATGAAGAAGAAGAAAAAAAAGGAAAACTCCCAGAAAAAATCTGTTGTGAATGTAATAGAAAACAGGAATGTCTAAGTGATATGTTTGTTTATGATGTTGATATGATCACTGATGTGACAACTGTAAGATGTGGGATGTGTGCCTTATCATTTTACGAAAGTAAAAGTTATTAAAGATTATTCATTATAAATTATTTTATTATTTTTATTTTTTTTGATTGTATTCATTATAAATAAATATGAGTGCAGATTCAGATATGATGGAAAGAGCTCCGGCTCCTGCTAACGTCCCCGATTTACTACGTGTTTCTCCTATGGAGACCAGCACGGCAACAGATGTTGAAACTTCTGTTTTAGATCCTGTTGTAATTACCGATTCATTTTGTCGTTTTACCCTATTAAATAAAGGTATCCTTCACTCCCATTCCAAAATCACTCTTGCCTTGACTAAACCTGATGCTAACTCCCGATTCTATCCTCTCAATATTGGTGTTGCTTCTCTTATTCAAAGAGCAGCTCTCAAAGTTGGAACTAAAACTCTTCAAGAGATTGATGGATACAATTTCTTAACCGCTTACAAATCTCTTTTTATTTCAAATGAACATCAAGTTGAGCGTGAACAAGTTCAGTCCGGTAAAGTTATCAATCACGGATTTATTTATTCTGATGATAGTACGACTCGTGGTGGTCCCGATAATGACACTCGTGCTTTGACTTATGGTCTTGATAACGGTAAAGATTACAATAGTTTCAGTGATGTTGGTCTTCAAACTGATGGAAATGGTGCTGTCTTTGATTGGGCAGATATTAATGCGGATCCAGTTTTCCAGATTGCTTTGAGTGATCTCTTCCCTATGTTAAAGGCGACCCAGCTCCCTCTTTATATGATGAAGGAACAGGTATCCATTGAATTAACTTGGGAACCCACTTCAAGCACGCAGAAGGGTCGTCTATGTTCGGCAGATGATACTGCTTTCGCGAGTGCATCTATTGACCAGAACCAAGTTAAATTTATTGCTGATTACATTTACTATGATCAAGAGATTATGGATGCTTATGCTGCTCAGAATCGTGTTATCAATATTAATCATATGGATTACCGTCACTCAAAGGTTTCTGTTTCTGCTACCGAAGCAGCAAGCACTCAGATCAGAAATCTTGGTGGCGCAAACCGTATTGTTACGAAAGTAATTACGGGAATCCAAGGTTCTGCTGCTGTTGATTCATCTCTTCTCAATCAATATCATGCTCTCGCTTGCGAGAATGATTATGATAGGGGTGAAACAGCAGGTTCAGATGGTGTTCAGACAATGAATGTAAAATATAATGATCACTTCTTGTTCCCAATTGATGTTAAGAATTCTGCCCGTCATTTCCATAATACTGCTCAGGCAGAAGGAATGGTTCCATTTGTTACTCGTGAAGAATATACAGCACAAGGCACAGCATTAACTCCTGATGACTTTATGGGATATCAGCAAAATGCTGGTGAAATAAATGATACTGATAGTGGTCTCCTTGGTCGTTTCAATTGGAATGGTTTCCGTCTCAATCGCAATGAACGTGTCAATTCTCGTGGTATTGAATTATTTTTCAGATTCCAATCTCTGGATAATAATGGCACTCTCATCCAGCGCTCTTGGATTGAATTAGTAAAACTCACTCAGTTAGTTGATGGATATGTCACAACGGAACTCGCATAAATAGACATTATAAACAAAATAGACCATATAAATAATTAAATTAAGTAATTTTATTTTTTTTGAATGCTCATATTAAAATGAGTGAAGGATATCAGCAAACATTTCTTTTTGATTGTTCAAGATTAGGTTCGGAAGAATATAATGGAAGCACTCTTGGTGCTAAACAACCTAGTCGTTTCACAAATAAAGTAAGTTCTGGAATTAAATTAGATGTTGGTGACCAAGTATCAGTTCATTCCGCATATATTTCTGAAAGAGGTGCTGGTGGTGATGTTATTGAATTTAAAGGGAAATCATTAAAAGCACAAAAAGAAATCAATTATACCACAAGTACCGATAGTATTTTCAGTAAAGATACTCAAATCACTCCTTTTGGATTTTCAAAACAAGTCAATGCTAATGCTTCTCATTTTGTAGATTTAAAAGACAATGAGGCAAGTATAGTCTTATCTTATTATAAAAATACTAATGGTGAAAATTATAATGGATTACCCAGAGATTGGGGAAATTATATGACTGCTGCTGCGAATAGTTCTGCTGTCGCTGGTTCTCAATTAGTTTGGACTGAAAGGGATGGATGTCGGTTAGGAGCACAAGTTGTTAACAGAAGTGCTTCACATTATTTTCCCGATGATTTCAATTTGAAACGAGTAAATTTGGATGGTGATAGCCAATCAGGAGGCACTGTAACAAATGGTTTCAGACCACAAATTCGTAACAATAATGATAGATTTACAATTTTTTGTTTTGATGAAGTTTATTGGAATGGTTCAGATATTCCTTCTGCAAGTCTTGCAACATATCTTCAATGGCCGAGTGAGCATGATTCATCACCAGCATTAAGGAATTATATTAAATACAAAAGTCTTGTTGATTTAAAAGTTGATAAAGGATATAATGCTCCCTCCAATGTTGCTCTAACATTCACAGACAAACTTGGTTCAATAACTAGAAGATATATTCCTCAGGATGTTGCATCATTTATTCAAGAAAGTGAAACATTAAAAGCATTTCCTGCTGCTAATATTGATTTATTTTCACCAGAAAATGCTTCGGAATATTTTGGAGCAGCTGCTCACGCGGGAGAAAAGTATAGTAATGTTTCATTAACATCTCACAAGACTGTTGATTATCTTTCTTCTTATGCTTATGTTGGATTTAAAAGACCTGAATTTATTGAAAGGGGGAGAGAATTAAATAATTATGACGGTTTCAAAGTTATGAAATCACCAGTTTTCGTCACAAGTGATATTGAAACAAATATTCCTTGGAATTTTGATAATTTAACAAAACTAAAAAATTTCTTTGATGTCCAACATGATATTTATCCTGATTTAATTAAAAGACAAGTTACAAGGGGGGAAAATAATGCTCTCAATAATCTTTATCAAAATGATACAAGTGCCTCTGATGTTTTCTTAGATAAAGCCAGATTCTTACACATGGACAGTGCCTCACGAGGAGCCACATCACCACCACTTGGAAGTGACAACATGAATGGTTCATCTGCTGGAACATTACTTAAAGATCATTCTTCAATCCCAATTTTTGTTTATTTCAATACCAATTCTTCAAATATTGTTTATAATGAATCAATTGGTGCAACTCTTAATAATGTAGGTGATCAAAATTCAAATCTTGTTTTTGGATTTGCGAGGCAATATGATGATGGTGCTGGTAATAAATTTGTTTCATTCGTAACAGATGAAATTGGTGGTATCACTAATTGGTATGATAGCGCAACTATGTTAGGAAGAAGAATTGGATATGATTATCATTTCAGTGCTTATGGTAATGCAGCGATACAATTAACCTCAGGATATGCTCCTTGTTCTTATTATGGTCAGGAAACATTTGGTTCAGGTTCAAATTTGGGTGATGGTTCAAATATAACAACTGATAGGTATTCAAATTCTGTAAGACAAGTTTATGTAGGAGCAAATGCCCCTCTTCTCAATTTTGATACGGTTGAAACAAGATTTTCATTTTCTGATTTACATTCACCAGAACAAGTTGGAAATTTTTGGAATGCTGGTAGAACACAAGGATCTGATTTACAATTCCAACCACCAATCGCATCAGGAACTGGTCCTGTTTATCATATTAATAAAGCGTTGGAATATAATACATATTCACCTCATATGTTGCCTTATCCTGTTATTGATTTACAAGCAAGGATTGGAACAACATCCGCCTCAGGTGAAGAATATGCTGCGGGATTCTTACCATTATCAGAACAAATTGAAGAGGGTGTCATTTATGATTCTCACTCTGGTATAACAATTGAAGATTTTGGATTTGATGAAGTCAATTGGGAAGAAGGTTTATGGGGTATCTTAGGATTTACTTATAATCAATTTAAAGGAACAAATAATCTTCAAACAAGATTTACAAATCAAACAACAAATGTTTCAGGGGCAACAACAAATGCTTTGATCACATCTAATGATACAAAAGAATTAATGAGTTCTGTATGGGGAACAAATTTATTTAATCAGCAAGTTCCTGTAATGATGAGATATAATTTCAATGGTGAATGGATTCAAGGAAGTGCAAGCACGACTGCTTATAATGCTTCGGTAGTTCATCCAACAATCACTGTCGCTCAAACATCATCAGAAATAAAAGCACAAAATTTACCAAGAAAACAATTGAGGGGATATTTCCTAATTAAATCAGATATTTTGTCTGATGCTAATTATTATAAAGAGGCAGATCCAATGCCTGTATTTGCGGTCTGTGACAAATATAATGCAGAGGGTGATTTTATAAATTATTCTGGTGGGGGTCCCACGTTTACAGTCACACAACCTAAACAACTCACAGAAATCTGTACGAGTATATTGGACCCCGATGGAACAGATGCGGTGGTGTCTGATTATTCAGCAGTCGTTTATAGGGTTGATAAACAAATTAATACAAATTTACTTGTTGCTCAGGATGTCCTTAAAAATTCATAATTAAATAATTATTTTCTAATAACTATCATAAAAAATGTCACAGTTAACTAAGGAAGAATTAAGACAACTTATCATAAAAAACAAAATCAAAGATATTAATATAAAACAAAATCGTGAAAAAATAATTTCAGATGTTAGAAATAAAGGATATAAAGTAGATGTCAGAAAAAAAACAATTGAAAAGATAAATCGTCCAAGGAGAAAACCTGCTGTCAGAAAAAATCGTATTACGGTAAAAAAAACAGAAGTTGTTAAAACAACACCAACACCAGTTGGAAAAAAAACACAACCGAGAAAGCGTGTCAAGAGAGTAGTAGTAGCCGATCCTCCAAAAAAGGCAGATCCTCCAAAAAAGGCTGATCCTCCAAAAAAGGCAGATCCTCCCAAAAAAGGTAAAGGTGGTGGTAAATAATTTTTAAATAATTGTAAATTTTAAAAGATATCTTCTATATGAGGATTTTTGTTATCAATTGTAAATCAAGTGAAGAAAGATGGAAACATTATTCAGATGATAAATATGAAAGGTGGTTAGGTACTCATTGGAAAGAATTAAATGAGAATGATATTAGATTCAAAAAAATGGTTTCATATTATAATATTAATCCAGATGAACATAAAGCAAAAGTTGGATGTTTGGTATCTCATACAAATTTATGGAGATATCTTATTACAAATAAAATGGATAATATTTTAATCCTTGAAGATGATGCTGTCCCTGTTCAAGATATCCCCGAAAATTTACCAGATGATGGTATTACTTATTTAGGTGGGTTAAGTTGGAATTTAAAAACAATGGATGGTCATAAGAAGATATCCTTTGAACCTGGTGTCCATTTGATTGAAGGTTTCAAAATCTTGATGACAATGTCATATTATATTCCTAAATGGGAATTAGCAAAAGAATTATTAGATTATGTTGAGTCTCAAAATAGATTCAGGGCAATAGATATCATGATGACAAAATCAGACAATAAATTTTATGTTTCATATCCTGCTAGTTTTGAGGAACGTGGTGATGCATCCTTGATAAGAAGCACCAAAAAAAAACGGAGTGATAAATTTTATTGTTGGATTTAAAAAAACGTAAAAAGTCTTAAAAACTTGATATTATCCATAATGATTGTCAAATTAGTAAACCCTCTATAAGGATATCTTTCAATTATAGTTTGTATTTTCAATTTATGATATCTCTA
>Ga0181411_1000794_pt1 | contig 11568 bp, 21 predicted proteins | sample 34SPOviralmetaG_FD_130114 | JGI IMG/M metagenome (GOLD analysis project Ga0181411, IMG submission 130114) | Marine viral communities from the oligotrophic San Pedro Time Series (SPOT) site, San Pedro Channel, CA, USA - 34 SPOT_SRF_2012-07-09 | ecosystem: Environmental > Aquatic > Marine > Strait...
GTCATTTTTCTTGGTTTTTTTGCCATTCTTTGCCTTTAGTGTTTCAAGTTGTGCTTCAGCCACAGCTTGTAGTTTCATTATCTTTAAGTCAAGTTCTTCTAGCTTATTTTCTACTTCTTGTAGCTTGTAAGCCATTTGAGTAGGAGATGCGATTAAGTTGGCCACTATTTATCTCTTACTCTTTTTATATTGTAACCTGCGTCTTTTAGGGTTTTTAGTACTTTGCGTTTCCTTAAAGTTTTAGTTCCATATTGGTCTTCTGAAAAGTCGCTTCGGGTATCTTGTCTTTTATTCTCAAACCTTTCTATAGTCTGATTTCTTCTCATCTGATTGTATTCTTGTATCTTTTTTACTTTTACTTCAGGTTTTAGTCTACTCCACTCCCTATCAGTTATTTTAAAATGTTCTTTCACATTCTTTGCCATAATATCTCCTAAACTATCGCTACATCAGGGCCTAGTCTACCTTTACTATTCCACTTAGATGTCTCTGTTGTACTGTGTCTTAGACTCATTGCAGCATAACGTGTTGCTGACATCAAGTCATCTTTAATTTTTACTATCTTGCCATCTTTACGATGATACAATCTGTATTCTTGAAACCATTCAGTACAAGTATTAAATACTTTAAACTTGCCTGATTCCATACGAGTTAGTATGTCCATGATTCCAGCCTCAACACTATTACCACCTTTTTTCTCACCTAATGCAGGTGGGTTCTCAAAGTGAAAGGGCAGCATGTTAACATGTGCTGTTCTGTATTGTTCTGCTAGTGTTATACCGCTTCCTTTATCATGCTGGTATCCATCATGTGGCCATACAATCGGTATGTAATGACTTCCCTCACGTTCATTGATATGACTGGCATGATAGTCAGGTGTTTGTTTTGACATCTTGTAGACATCATAAACGTACACAATATCTTCATCTCTATCCCATGCTATCCATACAACTGCTGTAGGATGGTCATATCCAAAATCGAGGCCTGCAATACGACTAAAATGAGGGGGTAGGGTAAAGGGCTCACAGGCCAAATTATCTTCTAATATCGGAAATACTAAGCCTGACCCTACCATAGGTATCCCTTTAGACCTCATTTCTCTTTCATGAGGTGGTAGAGCACTTAATATCTGCTCTTTCATATCTTCTGTTAGATGGTCTGCATCATTCCAGCCTGCAGTGATTAGGGCCTGAGCTGGCTTTAAATCGCTTGTAAAGTTCTGTACGACTTCTGTCATTCCCGATTCGGGTGTGAATGTTAAATAAACTTGTCCACGCCTGTCTAATGTTCTTGTAATACACTGCGAATATATGTCTTGTGGGGGTTCTTCGTCTAGCCATACTAAATCAATACTCTCCCCCATAAATTTTTCAGCACCCATTTCATAGGCTTTAAAGGCAACTCTCGACCACCCACCGCTTTTATGTTTAACAAGGACTGACGAGTGTGCATTTGGTACTCCAGGTTTCCTTGTAGTTTCACCAATGAGATGTTTAGGGATGGAACCTTTTCCCCTGTCTCTTGGGTTGTCGGGTTGCCCGAACAATTCTTTTTGGCATATGTCTCTTGTGGTTTCATTACTCGCACCACATACCCAAGCCTTAATAGGCTCTTTAAATTTTTTTCCCTTCCACCATTCAGGATATTCTCCTGTGAGATGAATAGACATCTCCATAGCACCTACAAATGATTTGCCAACCCTGTTGGCCGCCATCAATAATCTTTGATTGGCCTGCTTACCTGCTTCATGAAAATCAAGCTGAAATCTATAGGGCTGATAGTAGTTAAGACGATTAGTCTCTTGACGCTTTTTAAGGGTGGATAGTATCTCTTCTATTCTTTGAGTTTCAGTAGACATAGTTATCCACCACTAAGTATAGTGATTTTTTTTCTTTTTGCAACTATATGTTGTGTTTTTCAAATTTTTTTTATCTATATGAGTGTCAGTAAGTAGTGTTAGTATAGAACATATTTCCCCTCCGCTGTGTGGAGAGAATATATATATATGCGGACACACGTCATGGGGGGTCGAGGCCCGCAGGGCCGAGATGGTTTACTGCGGAGCAGGCATATTAGCATATTCTAATATTATAATATTAGGCAGTTTATCCACTTGCCTAGGTGCCTGGTTTATAAGATAGCTATGTACCAAATAGCTGTCCATAATATTATTAATGTTATGTCTTGCATATTAACTCCTAAACTGAATAACCTTTGCTTTTGTACAACTCTACAAGTTCTTGTAAATCAGCCAATGCTATCTGTGCCTGGTTCTTACTAAGCTTGTATTCTTTACCTGTTATTGAGCCTACTTGGTTAAGTATAGCTTTAGGTGTCATTGTCTTGGTTAATCTCAATTTAGAGCCACTGAGATACATTTTAAGACCAGCTTTCAATAAGCTAAGTTTAGCACCCATTGGTTCGATTATTGTATGTGTCATATTGTTTTTCTCCTTTGTTTGTTTGTACACCACCACCATAGCATATTTTATATATAAAAGTCAATATTATTTATAAATGAATATATGTAGATAATATCAGTGGGATTTTGTCCCACCCACCCACCTATGATAAATCCTAGTCAATAATATGTCAAGAATTATTTTTATATATATTGAAGATAAGAATATCAGAATATACTAATATAGTTGGGCGTGAGAATAAGATATTTTGTTTTGTTTTTTTTTATTTATTTGAAGGGAGGGAGGGAGTATTGAGCAGTTTAGTCACATGCTCGGGTGATGGAGAAAATTACTCCTTGTTTTTGTTTGCCGCCTCTGCAGTCCTGGTGCACCAATCAACTAGCATTTCAGTACATATCTCCTTGACTGTGTCCTTGATGAAACGTCCTTGCATTTCACTGATGTTGTCTCTGATATCTTGGTCGATTTTTTCTCTGTAATCTTCCATTTCATTTTCAACAACTCTAGCCACTTCATCATCATTCATGAAGGTGTCAAAGTCATAATCATCAGTTGTTACTAAATCATAATCACTAGGACTAAAGTTGTTTCTGATTTCATCATCAACTATGCCATCATTGCGTATTATGTCTTCAACTGTAGATTGAATGTCCAAGTCGCTTATTTTACTTTTAAGATTTATAACCTCACATTCAGCTTTGAATAATCTGTCATATAGTCCGAATGTAAGAAAGTTTTTTATTTTGTGGTTCATTTTGTTTTTCTCCTAACCAGCTTTATTGCTGGTATGTCTATACGATAGCAAATAATGATATATGTGTCAAAAGATATTTTTCATATATATATATATATATATATCTATTATATATATATCTATTATCCCGCCCGCCCACCTATTATATGACAGGATAAGCATATGTCAACATCTATTTTTATATATAAGTATATCCGAATATTCTAATAAACTAATATTAGCGGGCGTTAATATTCCTTAACCAGCATCTTTTTTTTCTTTCCCCCTATCCTATGAAGGGAAGGGAGCCCATCTTGGAAATGGAAGGGAATATTAGTATGTGCTTATATTATAATATTAGTAGTTCCTAATATACTAATAGAAGGCTAGCATAAATATATACAAAAAACAAGATTGTATTTTATTTATTTTTATGATTGTTATTCTAAGGGCTATATTAGTATATGGTAATGTACTGAATTGGCTAAAAAAGGCGTGTGTGTGTGCTATTAGGAACGTCTATTCCTTATCTAGTATTGTGTGCGTGTGATTTGTAAAACCCTCAAAAAAGGCTATTTCTGCTTACTATAGTAGTATATGTGTATATAGAATAAGGCATTTAGGACTTTTCCCCGCCATCAGATTTTTATTTTACTTGTATAAGAATATTAGTAGATTCTAATATAGATAGGCACTAAAAAGCCCGCTATTTTGTGCGGGCTAATTTACTTTATACTCTTGGCAGATAAGTGTTAGTTTTCCTCCATACATAGCCATCTTGGAACAGGTTTTGTTGGCTTTCAAGGGCTAAGAATAACCAACCATCTCTAACAACTATCTACCTTTTAGCTATTAATTTATTGGTCTTTATTGTCTTGCCTCCTTCAATTTATCTACCATATCTTCCCAAAGCTTCCTTTTTGCTATGAGTTTCTTTTTTTCTTTTAAATCGCCTGTTTCTTGCGCATAGCCAATTTGTTCATCAATCCAGCACCAATCATCATAACCATCTGCCTTTTCTAATAATTCTTCATATTGTTTATTTGTTAGTTTGATTGTTTTCATTTTGTTTTCCTTTTTGTTTGTTTTCATATAATTAAAGTACCATACTTTTTATAAAAAAAACATTTATTTTTATATATTTTTTAATCAGTAGCTAGAAATATCATAAATAATATAACTAGTAACATATATATAATATCAATCATTTGTCATGCTTGCCCCCTTGCGTATTTTGCCCCGTTTCCGTGGACTACTATAGCAATAGATTTAAATGAGTTTTCACCATTGCATTTATTGCACTTCTCACATGTAGTTTTTGACCCTTCAAGCGTTGCGGGGCATAGTTTTTCATTATCTGATATTTGAGATATATCCGATATCGTTCTGAATGTTCTTAGCCCTTCACGCCATGCGGTTTTAGCTTGTTTTAGCGTTTCGCATGATGTCATTAAAAACTTCTTAATATATTCATATGATGAAGTTTTGATATTTGCTTGATGAGTATAGCCCGTGTGAGATTTTGCGAACCTTAGCAAGCCTTGCCATACTTTAGCGGGAACCGCTCCAGGGTCACCATAAGAACCTATTCTTATATCTTGGCCAGCTCCAAGCATTGCAAGCGGATATAAATTATCTCCATAATTAAGTTTTTTATAATTGCCCTTCTTATAAGCTTTATAAACGGCAAGCGGGGCCATTGGGTTAACATAGCAGGAACGCTCTGGAGCCATTCCTTTTTTCTTTTGCGGGTCAACTATTCCTTTGTGCGGGCAATTTCCGCAAATAGAATAGTCTTGCCCCGTGCGGTTTGCGGTTATCGGGTCAATGTCACTTCTTATAATCCATGTTTGCCCCATGTTTCCGATTTTAGGGTTTTTGCCTTGTGGTTGATATATAACAACTATTGGTTTGTTATCTATTAGGCTTGGCCCTTCATATATAATTGTGCTTGTCATTATTCATCCCCTGTAATTGATTCAAATACTACATCACCTATATATCCAAACTCATTTTCTAAGCTTTCAATTACTTTTTGCTTGTAGTCTTCTTTATCTGTAGCTTTTATTTCGTTACCGCCAAAAACTACATAGCCCCTTTCTCTTTCTTCTTCTGTAAAATCAGATTCCCCGCAATCTTCCAAGGGTTCGATATCGCATCTTACATCTGACCAATATGTTATAAGTTTCATTTCATGTACCTCTTTATTAAGTTTCATATAAGTACATTAGCATAATTTTTATAAAAAAAACAATTATTTTTATATAGATTTCTAGAATGATTCTAAATAAGAATATTAGAATATTCTAATGCATAATATAGGTCTATATTAGTATTTGCTAATATACTAATGCATTAATCTTTGTGTTTGTATGGAAGGAATGGAAGGAAGGGAAGGGAATTTCACCCTCCCCGAGATAAACAAAATGATTTACAAGACTAAGTCCCAAAAGATAGCTATCACGCTTATGATTAGTATCCCTTGTACCCAGTCAGGTGCATTGTAGCAGATTTCTCTAATCTTCTCTAGCATTGTTTGCCTCCATTTGTTTAACTTTTTCCTCAAGCTCGGCCATCTTAGCTTTCTGCTCTTGGTATTTATTTCTACTGTAATTTAAGAATGATTCCTTATTCTTTTCGTAGTACTCTTTGCGCTTTTCTTTTGTTTGCTGGATTTCCTCATCAGTTCTGTTGAGTCTTTTCTCCCGCATTTTGGTAAGAATAGCTGCTTTGTTTTTCTCGTACCACATTTTGTTACTAGATTTCATTTTGTCTTTGTTTTTATCATAATAATCAGGGTCGTATTTACTCATATGTCCTCCTTAGAATGGTATGTCTTCGTCTTTTATGATGTCATCATTAAAAACGCTTTCTATTGTTTTAATATCTTCCTTGGCCTTATTGTATTTGCCTGTATCTTCTGCAGGTTTAATACAGATACTTGCGTTTCTTTTGCCTTCACGCTCATTGAACCACAACGTTATATCCATAACTTTGCCAGCTGGAATGTGTATATCTTCCTTAGCTACAAACTTAGGATTGCTTAAGAAAGGTGGTGCGAATGGTTTTTCCGCCTTGATACCTTCTATTTTCTTGTAGAAAGCATCGGTTTCATCACCATATGCTCTGTCATTGATAAATATATTTATGTATTGTTTTGCCATTTTATCCTCCATAGATAAGGTCAAAGTTTAATTTTGCTGTGTATCTTCTTTTCTTTTCAGGTAATTCTTTTTTACCTAATAAGGCAAGACTATACTCTTCTAAATGGTCAATGAGATAGTTTTCATAGTCTTTATTTCTCTCAAATCTCCATATTTTAGTAGCCAATGGTGTCCAATTAACCAAATCTACTTGTTTAACGGGCGTGCCTAACATGTTTAATATCATCATTTGGCCTACTATTTGTGGCAAATAACGCTTAGGAAACTCTTTATAATTAGTTTTTCCCATGTTGCTGCACTTCACTTCAATTAATGTAGATTGGTCCTTACTGATACCATCGGGCGTTGTACTGATATCTACTACAGTATCTTCTTTTAGGTTTAGCCAGTCCTGGATAACATAGTTTTGTTGATTGTCGCCATAATCTCTAGCAGCCATCTTGTTAACTAATATCCATTTACCAATACCACATGTTTCATGCTCGGTGCCGTAGTTTACATAGCACATCATTTCTTGCGGTATTTCTTTGACCTCGCCAGCCAAGTCTAACTTCAATTGCTCTTCACGTTTAGTGTCCATGCCAAATGCATAGGCCTTAAACATTGAGCTACGAAGATTGTAAGACTTTGCCGAACTGTTTTTCATCGGTTCTACCATCTGCAATACCCCCTGTTTTTAATTGATTTTCTATTTCTTTCTCGACATCTTTAGCATTTTGTATTGCTACAAGGTTGTCATCAGTTACTTTAGTCTCTTCTTTAGGTAAGAATGGTAACTTGTTAGGTGTAGTTGACCCATTCTGATATAAAGATAGACCTAGTCCAAACTTAGCGAATGCTTTTACCATGCATCGTTGCATGTTATCTTGTATGTCACTTGCATTTGGATTAGATATAGCATTGTAACTATTGTCATAAACAGGCAAGAATGCTTCTTTATGTAAGTTACCTATATGTACTATGCATTTGAGTAGCATTGTGCCATCTTCGTATTTTTCAGGGGCAAACCATTTAACCTGATATTCAGGATAGAAATGTAACATGATTTGGTCTGCGTAAGCCCATGGTAAATAAGAATATCTACCTTTAGTCTCAACCATACCTGTTATATCTACCTTAGATAAGGTGTCAGCTACCTCTTTGTATGTGTTTTTTGTCATATTGACCTCCAATATTGTTTTCATGTCCATATTATAATCATAAATTATTTCAAAAACAAGTTGATTATTGAAATAACCACATATATAATCACATTAAATAACAAGTGAGGTACAAAATGAGTATAGATGAAATGAATGGAATGATAAAAGCATACAAAGAAGTAAAGGAGTATTGTGAATCAATAAAACAAAAAAAAGAAACAGATATTGTTGATAAATCTATAAATAGTACAGTAAGTCTCGTTATTTATTTTTGTGATAAATTCGAACAAATTGTTGAACAATCTATAGATGGTGAAATAGAGAGAATGCATGAAATGATGGAGCGAAAGAAAGATGAATCAGAGGGAGTTTAATTCTTTCATGGATGTGATTGAGAATACATATCCTAAACAAGCTAAGATAAATAACGTGCAGCGTGGTATGTTTTGGCTAAGTTTACAAAAGTATGATTTAGATGATTGTATGTCTGCCCTTCTTTTGCATTGTGAAACTGATGATGGCGAGTGGAAACCACAAATATGTCATCTATCTAAGTTTCTGAAAACATCAGAAGATACCATAAGAGTTATGTTTAATGATTTCTTCAAACGTAAAGATGTTAAAGATGAGAAAGCTAAGGCTATATACAATAGATTAGGCGGGTTAGAGATGCATAAGTTATCTGAATATCAAACTAAAAAGCTGGAAGATAAGTTTGTACAGCTATATTTAGAAGAAGGTAGTAAGGAGACTTTTGCCGCTCTTCCCGATAAATTAAAAACAAAACTAATAGGTAATAAATAATGTTGCAAGCTGGTAAAGGCGATAGATATAGGCCTGTTGACCCAAAGAAATATGGGGATAACTACGACAATATATTTGGAAAAAAAGAAAAAAAGGAAAAAAAGAATGATAAGACTAGGTGAAGAAGAATTAGAGAAAGCTGTGATAGAGATTAGAGAAAAAGGTGCTGAACTTGCTGAAGCTGAAGCTCAATATCAATATCTAGAATCTATGCATAAGATAACTAAAGCTACAGTATTTTTGGAGACTAAAGGCCAAGGTTTAACTGTAAGAGATAGAGAATCAATGGCTGAATCACATAAGGATGTAGTTAAATATATACCTTTGATTAAAGAGCAAAAGAAAAAGTATTTGTCTTTGCGCCATCATATCAGCAGTATCGAAACCGCTTGTAATTTATTTAGAACTAACTCTGCCAATATCAGGGGAGAGAAAAAACTATATGGAGACCTATCGTGAAACATAACAACGACTTTAAATATGATTTAGATTTTGGAGTAATATCTGAAAAGTTTTATGGGAAAGTAATGCATGACTTAATTGAAGGCAAGACTGAATGTAAAGCTGAGAGAGACCAATGGGCCAAGACTGGCAACATGTTTGTTGAGTTTGAATCTAGAGGTAAGAAAAGTGGTATTGCTACAACACATGCAGAACATTGGGTAGTATCATTTTATAAAGGAAACAAGTTATGTTTTACACTAACTGTGCCGATTGAGGACATGAAAAAGATAGCAAGAAAGGGTAAGTTGATACAAGGGGGAGATGAAAATACATCTAAAGGTATGCTTGTAAAAGTAAAAGATGTTATGGACTTCTTTATAAATGGCGAAGAAACCTAATAAAGCTACAAGACGATTATATGAACTAGCTGTCGATTATGGCTGTATTGTATGTAAGAATAAATATGGTGTGTATACTCAACCATGCATTCATCACATAACTGGTGCTGGCATGGCGTTGAAAAGTGATGACTTTATACCCCTTTGTCATCATCATCATCAAGGAGGAGAGGGTATACACACTCTAGGAACCCGTACATGGGAGGATAAATTTGGAAGACAACAAGAACTACTTCGAGAGTTTAAAGAAGTCTGTAAAGAAAAACTTAACTGATAAAGGAGTTATAGTTCACTTTACCAAAGGCGATGACTGTCTTATAGATATCATTTGTAATTACAATGGCAGAATAGCTATGTTTAAGTTCTTAGTTGAGAACAATTTAATTACTGATGGCATGTATCAGTTTAGAAAAAAGTTTTATAAATGGTATTACATTGTTAAAAGGCCTGTAGATGCACTAAAGATATTACATGGAATGCCAATAGAGAAAAGAGTAGATGAGCAAAGAGTTTCTGATGATAAAAAACCAAACAAAAAACATAAAGAAATTAAAGTAGATTTATTTCAAGAGTTTTTATTAAACATGGGTAAAAGATGCAAGAAATAAAAATAGATAGTAATATTCCTGTGCCTGGGAAACAGGGTGGAAGGCCATGGAAGTACAAAGAATATGTTGATGCTTTTATATTAATGAAAGAAGGAGAATCTTTTGTTGTATACGATTACAATATAGTAGATTCTGTTAGAAAGTATGCCTGGAGGAATAGTATACCATGTAGATTTAGAACATTAGCTAGAGAGAAATATAGAATATGGAAAGCTGATGAGTAAAAAGTATTGGGCTAAGAATGGAATTAGTAATGAAAGAATTTATTGGCACGCTCTTGTTAAATCATCTACTAGATTTACTAACGAAGAAAGAAGTATACTATATAAGATAGAAGACAGTTTACCTAAACCACATCAAGAAAGTGATAGTAGTTTTCCTTGGGGCGTTTCTTACGCCATGCAAGTGTATATGATTGAGAGATATCGAAAGAATGGAGAAAAATATTTACAACACCTTAAATCTCGTGCCGCAGCAGAAAAGAAAAGATTACAGGAGAGAGAGAATGAAAGTTGAATTATTAACACTTTTAACTGCCAAATCAATGAATTATGAGGTATCATCTGCCAACCACGATGCTATTACCGCACAGGATATAGCTGCATTTTTAGGGAGCAGGGGATTGAACACAGAAGAATATGATTTTCTCATAGCAAAGTACACAGATAACAATTACGCAAGAGCAATGTTCTTTGATGATATCTTTGTAGATTGTGCTGACATATTTATTAAAGACAAAAAAGATAAACTAGTATCTAGTGATAAGTTATTGGTGCGTGCATTTGTTAATCTTGCCATCTCTGAAGTTATGGATAATGTGTGTCCTTTTTGTTTAGGCAGAGGTTCGGTTACTAGTGGTGATAAGATTGTGAAGTGTGAACATTGCCAGGGTACTGGACAATTTATATATGATGATAATAATCGATATGAAATTATGGGATATGATAAGAAAGGTTATATGGAATTTAAAAAACAATATATGAAAGTTTTAGAAAAGATAAAGGATATAGAGAATAGTGCTTTATCTAAGATTGGAGATGAATAAAAGTAATCCAAGATACATTAGGCCTGGGTTAAGGCATGACGTTTTAGCAAGAGATAACTTTACTTGTTGTGATTGCGGAGCTAAGGCCCCTGATGTTAAGCTGGTAATCGACCATATAATTCCTGTAAAACATGGAGGCAAATCAGAGTTCTCTAATTTAAGAGCCACTTGCGAAACATGTAATCAAGGTAAATCAGATAAAATGCCTGGTGAAATAAAAATACTAGAAACAAAAAAGAAAACCATAAAAACACTACAAGAAGAAAAACTAAAGATACAGAAAGATTTAGAAAAACAAGAAAAAAAATTAAAATCTAAAAACTTTATTCCAACAAAGATAAAAAAATTTATGGAAAAATTATTTTCTGAATATGGATTAACAATAAAGATTAATAAAGTCGGGTTAAATACTATAAAAAGATTAACAGAAAAATATTCTATAGAAAGAATATATGAATCAATAGATACATCAGAAAATATCTTAGAACAAATTGTTGAAAAAGAAACTTTTGAAGAAAAAAAAGAAGTTATAGAAAGGTTTATAAATACTGTTATTTATCACACAGAAACAACAGATTATGAAAAAAGGAAAGGGTACTTAAGAGGTGTTGTAAGAAATAGAGTTTCATATTTTGGGGATTCTGAGCTTTATACCTTGTCTTCAGACCTTGGTTGCTTTATGAGACAGTTTGATAATAAAAGAGATAAGATGGAAGCAATAGAATATTTGATAAAGTTAGCTAAAAAACATCCAAAAGGATGTTCTTATGGGTCGTTAGGTGTAAAATTTTACGAATTTATAGAAAC
>Ga0181411_1000798_pt1 | contig 11523 bp, 13 predicted proteins | sample 34SPOviralmetaG_FD_130114 | JGI IMG/M metagenome (GOLD analysis project Ga0181411, IMG submission 130114) | Marine viral communities from the oligotrophic San Pedro Time Series (SPOT) site, San Pedro Channel, CA, USA - 34 SPOT_SRF_2012-07-09 | ecosystem: Environmental > Aquatic > Marine > Strait...
AATGTAAAAATAACTGGTACTCAGGAAAAAGTTTTAGAATTAGATACAAGTGCAGATACTGGCGCAATACATTTTGAAGATAATGGTACAATAAGAGGTATATTAGGTTTTAGTAACGGTTCAACAATTACATCATCTGCTTCTAATCACGATATGGTTTTAAGAAGTGAGACTGCTTTATTATTAACAACAAATACTGGTAATGTAGCTTTAACTTTAGATACTTCACAAAATGCAACTTTTTCAGGTGATGTAAATGTTAATACAGCTGCTACTAATGGACCTTCAATACGTTTAATTCACCCAGGCACATCAGAAAACCCAGAAATCAGAATACAATCAGGAGAAACTGGCACTACTGCTTTTAGTATTTATAATACAGCTACTGATCCAGATGCAGAACAATTTTTTATAAATAATACTTTAGGTGTATCTCACTTAGGTAATAAAAGAGGTGCTTTAAAGCTTGAATCATCGTCAGGGGTTGTATTAACATTAAGTGGTACCGCTGCAACTTTTGCAGGTAATGTAACCGCTTCATCTGGTACTGGTCATTTTTCTATAGTTAACGCTTCAGCGTATCAATTAAACGGTACATATATAGTTGATTCAAGTAGAAATTTAGTAAACATTTCTTCGTTAAGATTTGGATCAAGTGATGCGTTTATAGACACAGCTTCAACAACATCAGCAACAGCTACTACAGTAGTGGCTAGCGTAGCTCACGCTACTTATAATGCTGCATTTTTTGATTTTGTTATTAAAAACGGAACAAACGTTAGAGCAGGTACAGTATATGCTTGTCACAACGGCGCATCAACTCCCTTGGTTGAGTTCGCAGAAACATCAACAGTAGACTTAGGTGATACGTCAGATGTAACATTAAATGTAGTTATCAGTGGTGCTAATATGATTTTACAAGCAATTACAACATCAAGCACTTGGACAATTAAATCTTTAATAAGAGCAATATAATGGGAATAGCTAGAGGAACAAACATAGTAATGGATAATTTAGTATATGGATATGACAGCGGATATAATGTAGCTGATAACAATACTGCTACTAGGTTTTACCCAGGTGAGCCTACTACAAACGTAACACCTTTAACTGATGTTATGAGCACTAGTAATTGGACTGGTGGTGGTTGGCAAGGTTCTATAGCTGTTTCTTCAGATTATAGTAACACTTTAGAAATAACCGCATATAATGGTTGGCGTACTTTTGCAATTAATCATGGTATAACTAGTGGTGGCACAGTAAGTGTTTCTTTTCAATATAGGTTAAAGTCATTTCAAACAATGACAGTATTTGGTATAGTTTTAAATGGTCGTAATCTAGGAAACTACCACAATGACTTAGGTCAAATAACTAATTCTAACTTAAGAGACTCTCAAAGTGGTTGGAAAACATTCAATGGATCTTTTACAGCTAACAATAACACTTATGGTGGGGAACTTTGTATAGGTCTTAGAGGTTCAGATAATGGTGGTAACACTGAAACCATGTATATAAGAAATTTACAAGTAGAGTTAAAAGGGCATCAAACGCCTTATACAAGTTCTAGTAGATCAAGTACAGCTAGTCTAGTGGACTTGAAAAGAACAGCAAGTATAAACGTAAATAACATTAGTTTTGATTCAACAGGCCAACCTGATTATGACGGTAGTAATGATTACTTAAGAACAACCTTAAGCGGTGTTGATCTAAATAGTGGATGTACTATTGAAGGTGTATTGAGAAGAAACACAACGCCTACAGCTTGGAGAACGTTTTTTAATTTAAAACCAACGGGATCTAACACACCATTTTTTGAATTTAGAAGTGGTGGAAACAGTCAACAAATATATGCTGACTACTATAACGGAACTGACTATTATACTCCAGCTGGTAGTCTTACGACAGGTGAATTTGGTCACGCTGTATCTTGTTATGATGGTAATGGTAATATTAAAATCTACCTTAACGGTAGTTTAGTTGGTACAAAAACAGGTGTTCCAGCTTTTGCACTAGGAACAAGCCCAGTTTTAAGTGTAGGAATAGCATATTCTAACGATAGATACACTGATATATCAGCTCCTGTTGTTAAAGTTTATGACGCAGCATTGTCAGCTACCCAAGTTGAGCAAAATTATAGAGCGTATAAAAATAGATTTAATATATAAATTATGAGTAGATTTAAAAACAGAAGATGGCTAGTAATACCAACAAGTATTATAGACGATATAAATTTTGAACAGGTTTTAGAACCGAACAAAGAGTCTTTAAGAAAGTCTATAGATGAGTCTTTGACTTTTATTAAATACGAAGTTGTTGTTGTAGATGAAGATATTATAGAAACATTTACAGACCCAATGACTAATGAACAAAAAACAAGTAAAACTTTAGCTGGCGTGTATGGTAGACCTGATGTGTATAGCAAAGACTACACAGAGTATAATCATGAAGATATTTTAGCTTTATTAAATACAGAGGCGTGGACTAAAAATGAAATAGAAGAATAAATGGGAACACACGGAGGGCCGAATGTTATAACAGAAGGATTAATATTAGCTTTAGACGCGGGAGCACCTAGAAGTTACCCAGGCACGGGTACTGTTTGGAGTGATGTTAGCGGTGAAGATAACCATGCAACCTCTCAAGCTTCAGCTTCTGCTACTGCGGGAATATTTAATTCTGACGGTTATTTTAATTTAACTGAATCGGCAGATGTATTTTTTTTAATACCAGGTCTTAATAATTATGATTTTGACGATAGAATATCTATTGAATTTTGGATTAAAAATACTGGTGGTGATTACAGGGCTGTAGTGCAAAACTCAGATAGTAGTAGTGGTAGTAGTGATACTGTAGATATTAGATTTGGTAGAGAAGATTACTACGGTGGTGGCAACAATGGTACCATGTGTAATTTTTCTATGAAGTTAGCAGGAACACAAACAGGTATTCAATTTCCTGTAGCTAGAGATGTATGGACACATGTTCACTGCAACTACGAAGGATCTGCTATTAAAGCGTATTTAAATGGTGTTGTTTTCGCAAGCTCTGCTGCCACGGGTGGTATAGATCAAGTTGCTAATGACTTTAAATTATTTAGACATTTCAACACAGGAGAAGATTTAGTTAACCCTTTCGCTAGCATAAAAATTTATAATGTAGCGTTGTCAGCAGATAATGTATTGCAAAACTATAACGCTCAAAAAAACAGATTTATATAATGTACACAGGACCTAAATTAAAAAGTGAAGATTTAAAATTTGGATATGACACTGGTTATGGTGTTTTAAGTAACCATGTTACTAGTAGATTTTATCCTGGTGAACCAACAGTTAACTACGCGACTGACTCGCCAACTGGTGGTGGTTGGAGTGGTGGACATGATGTTATAGATTCTGCCACTAAAACATTTAAGTTTAAAGTACAAAACTTTACTGGAAACCCTGGTGCTGGTTGGAGGTCTTTTACTTGGGATATGACATCACATGCTGGTTCAGCTGTAACAATATCTGCTACTTTTGAATACGCGGGACCTGTTGGTCAGATGGCTTTTGTTTATATAGGGCAAGCTAACACTTACACTAACAGTGGAGGCGCAGGTCAATACTTAGGTTATTCTCCCACAAGTGATAGAACATCAAAAACAACAGAGACAAAAGAACGTATAAGCTGGAGTGGTACTATCGGTAGTGGAGGTAGTGCTAACCAACCTAACGGTCATATAGGTATAACAGTTTGGATTAATAATGGTGTTCCAGCTGGTAATGGTAATTATGACTCTTACATAGTAATGTCAAATATTCAAATAGAAAAGAAAGCTCACGCTACACCTTTCGTTAACGGAACAAGATCAAGCACACAGGGTTTAATAGATTTAAAAAGAACAACAAGTATAGATGTATCCAACGCTTCTTTTGATTCAACAGGTCAACTAGAGTTTGACGGAACAGACGATGAGATACAATTAGCTTCTAATGATTGGAATAAAGTAAACACTGTAACTGTAGAGGCTGTTGTACTAATAAAAGGATCACCTATTGATGGAAACAGTTATCACGTTGTCGCTCAAAAAGACGGTGCTTATAGTGGTGGTGCAGTTTATGGTATTCGTATTAGTGGTAGTGGTGTACCTTATGGAACTTTTAGTAAAGGTACCTCTTCATCTGAAACACATATAGATATAGTTTATGGTACTACAATGACTGCTAATAAGTATTATCATTTAGTATACACAAGAAGAGTTGGTGAAAGTGTATTTTACCAAAATGGTGAGGCAACAAATAGTGATACCGGTAATAACGATGCCATTTTAAACAACACCAGTACGGTTACAATAGGACAAGGAGATGGTAGACAGTTGTATGGTAATATACCAGTGTTAAAAATATACGATGCAGTATTGTCAACTGCAGAAATAAAACAAAACTACAACGCATACAAACAAAGATTTAATATATAACCCGGAAAATGAAAGGTAATTATGGCAAATGAATTTAAAGTAAAAAAAGGTCTAATAGTAGACGGCTCAAATACGGTTCTTGATATACAAGGAACGCAAGGGCAGTTATTCTCAGTAACAGATAGTCTTACAGGAGACTTGTTCTCTGTATCTGATGTGTCAGGTGTACCTATATTAAATGTTAATTCTAGTGGAGCAGTAGATGTAGATGGAAACATTAACTTAGGTTATGCTGATAAAATAAACTTTGGCACAAGTGGTAGTGGATTAGAAATATATTCAGATTCCGCTAGTAATTCATATATAAAAGAAACAGGTGGTTCAGGCGCTTTAGTGTTCCAATCAAATGAATATTACTTTCAAACAAACGCTTCGTATACTACAATGCAGGTAACACCTAACAGTGGTGTGGTAATTAACGCGGTATCTTCAGTAGGTTTAACTATAAACGCCGACACAGATAACGCTACAGAGTCAGATGTTCCGTTTTTATCATTCAAGATGGATGGTACTATGGAAAGACTAAGAATAGGTGTTGACAGTTCTAATAACCCATACATAAGTACAGACAGTGATGGCAATCTACCTTTAAAAATATTAACTGGTACAAACAACAGCCAATGCGCTATTTTTAACGCTGACAATACAACTGAATTCGCAGGAGCGATAACTGTTTCAGGAGACCAATCAATATTATTAGGTGGTTTGTATTCAAAATTTGGTGTTTATACTGACGGCGGAACATACACGAATCAATGGCAAAAAGTTTTATCAGTTCCTTACGCTAGTAATATGTTTGGTTTTTCTGGATTTACATTAGATATACATCAAGTTGGCTCGACTGATGGTAAAGGAGCTCATGCTACTATTTATTTCAACATGAAATTCCAGCTTAATGATGGTAGAGTAAATGCTAATATAATTAATTATAATGAAACTAAAATAGATGCTAGCCACATAGCTATACGTAGAGATCATGCTAATTTAAAGATTGAATTATACCATAAAGTTACTACAAGTTATACTAGACCATATTATTTTATATATAATAACTCAACAACGCCAACTTGGTATAACACGGTAACTGGTAACGATACAGCTTTAGCCGCTACAACAGACAATGGTTTTACAGAACTGAATTTAAAAAATGGTTTTTCATCAGACCCGACTGATGCTAGTGTAGGTTTTTACGGAGATGTAGAAATACATAAATCTGGCAATGATACAACTGGTAAACTAACAATAGCTGGAAACAACAACACAGGTACTCCAGGTCAAAAAACAAGTGGTACTATTGAACATAGAGGCGCGGGTTTAAAAACTGTGATCACTCATAATGGTAGTGATGTTATAACTATAGGTACAGGAACAGATACAACTTTTGCAGGTGATGTAACTGTGTCAGGCGGAGATATAACTGTATCTAATGCAATTACAGGAGTTAGTGGTGGTTCATTTAGAATTAAAAATAATGGTGGTACTACAATAGCTACTTTTGCTGATAATCTAAACACAACTTTTGCAGGGACAATTACAGCAGCTGGTGGTTCTGCTGATAATAATGATACTGCTAATATATTAACTCTTAATGCTAGTCAACACGCAAGATTATTAGTAGATACATCTTCAACAAGTGGACATAGAGCAACTTTAGCTTTAGAATCTAATGGTAATGAATTAACTTTAGGAACAACAGGTAGCGCTTCTTACTTAGACCCAGTAGGTGAATTAACAATCTCAGGACAAGTTATATTTCCTTCTGCCGCTACAACAAAACCTGTTTTACCAAATGGGTTTATCTCTAGAAATGACGAAACTGACACTTCAGGTAGACACGATATATGGGGTATATCTGAAAAATATTATCCTAGTAACTCTACTGCGGGTGATGCTTGGGGTATACAATGGTCAGGAACTCCAAATGATATATGTTTTGTTGGTGGTGGATCGGATAGGTTTACCGTATCTCTTGATGAGGGTAATATTACAGGAGCAGGAACAGCAACTTTTGCAGGAAATATAACAACAACTGGTAGTACTATAAAAGTAGACCCTGCTTCTGGCGATGCCATGTTAGTACTAGAGGGTGCGGCAGGAGCGCAGACGTTACGATTTGATCAAAATAGTATTAGAACAACTACTAACACTGATTTAAACTTATTTACTAATGGAAATACAAACCAGTTATTCTTAGATCAAGGAACAGGTAATGTCGGTCTGGGAACCACATCTCCGTTAGGTATACTATCAATAAGAGGTACTGGCGATGCTATTAGAGTAGAGTCTGAAAATACAGGTGCTGGTGGTGCTCAAGTAGATTTATTACACTTTACAACTTCACCAGCTGATGATGATATTAATGGTTTAATTAATTTTGGTGGTTATTACTCTAGTACAAGTTCAGCATACGCTGCATCAATAAGAAGTGTTTGGCCAGATGTATCTGAACGACATGGTCAATTGGAGTTTTGGACTAGAGACGGTACTGAGTTTGCACAAAGATTAAGGATAAATCACGATGGTAATGCAACTTTTGCAGGTGATGTAACTATATCTAAAGCAGCGCCAACTTTAGAAATTTCATCTACCAGCGGTGGCACAGCGCAGATTATAATAGGTAGAACAGCGGACACTAAAGCAAGAATAAAAGCTGGTGATCAATTAGCTGGTGATCTTACGTTTTCAACTGGAGGTGTTCGTAGACTAATGATAAACAGTGCTGGAGCAGCTAAATTTGCAGGAACTCTAGGTGTTTCTGGTAAAGACCCTGTTTATGGAATAACTTTACCACAAGGAAGCGGTGGTGGAAACAAAATAGCGTGGACTGATTCTACTCCAACGTTTGCTGCAAGTATTTATGCAAACAATACAAATGATAAATTAACATTTGCTACTAAGAATGCGAGTAATGCTGAAACAGTTGCTTTAGAAATAGATACTTCACAAAGTGTTGCTATTACAGGCGCGAATGTAGCTGTAGGAGGTACGGCGTTTGATGTTCAAGGTTCACAAGGTCAACTGTTTTCAGTTACAAATAGTTTAACTGGTGATTTATTCTCAGTAGCAGATGTATCAGGTGTTCCAATATTTAATGTAAACTCTAGCGGAGCAGTAGATGTAGATGGTACCTTTACATCGAGTGGAGATATTGTGGCTTATTCAGATGAAAGATTAAAAACAGACGTACAAACATTAGATGGTTCTAAAGTTTATAACATGCGTGGTGTTAGTTTTACAAAAGATGATAAAAAAGGTAGTGGTGTTATAGCTCAAGAATTAGAAAAAATAGCACCTGAGTTAGTAAGTAACAATAGTCAATTCAAAGCTGTAGCATACGGTAACTTAACCGGTTATTTAATAGAAGCTATAAAAGAATTAAAAGCTGAAATAGAAGAACTTAAAAAAGAAATTAAATAATGGCGGTACCAACTAGTGGAGCATTAAACATGTTAAATATGGCGAGAGAAGCGTTGTACGGTACTTGGGGCTCAGGCACTATAACAGGACCTATATCTTTATATGATATGGTTAACGGTGGTAACAGCCACGGTTCTGGTAATTCTTATCCAACTATAAACGAAAATTGTTTGCCAAATCCAGCAACTAGAGGTGCTAGTTATGTAGAGTTAAAACAAGTTTATAAAAGAGTTAGTAGCTCAGTAACAGGTCCTTTTACACATTATTTTTCTTCTAGTCAAGCATCTAATGCTAGTTCTATTACAGGTAGTACTATTTTATATTCTGACACTAGTTTAACGACTCCTGTTGGGGCTTTTGGAGGTGGTAGCGGTTTAACTTATTGGTATCAAGATGCCACCGGGCTTTCTAACTCTGATAGAGTTTGTGGTTATGATTATGATGGTAATTGGGACACTAATAGTAATAGCCAAGTGATAAACCAATATTGTGGACAATAAAAAATATAAATTATGCCTATAGGTTATCCATATAAATTTTCAGACTGGTACGGTTACGATAAAGACTGCCCTGGTAAAGTGGTATTTACGGCAACCACAAACACTAGCAGTGCTTGTACCGCTAGTAGAAACCAAAGTTATTACCATAATGGTACTTATACAGCAGGAGCGCCTATTAACAATCCAGCAGTTAATGATTATGTATATTCTGATATTCAAGGGCAAAATATTTTAGCATCAGGAACCTACGGTATTCTTTATAACAAATTTATTACAGTAAATAGCGTGGGTAGAGTTACCGCTATAACAAATTGTACTATACCTTACCCTGTAACAGCAACCAATTATAGTAAACCTGCTTTTGCTTGTTATCAAACAACTGGGTCAACAGTTTATTTCTCAAGTTCAAGTATTGTTGTTAACCAAACAATTGCTTACTCAAACTCAATAGGCACAACATTCCAAGGTCAAGGCCATTGGGGTGTTAACGTATTAAGTAGTCAATCAAACTATAAATTAACAGTTGGACTTAACGGATTAGTAACAGCATGGGACGCGTGTTAATATAATATTATGAAAATACAAGAAAGTAAAATAAAAGAATACTCAGGAGCAACGTTTGATGTAGTTAAAACAGATGGCGTCTCTAGATTAAGTTTTAAAAATGGTGATTGGATAGAAAACAAAGAACACTATGGTAAAGTTTTTTTAGGAGACTGTGAGGGTTGTTTAAAAATAAATGAGTTATATGAAGATTTCACTTTTGATAAAATACTTGTACTTGGACTTGGTTTAGGGCTTTTACCTAACTATGCAAAGCATGTTAAAAATTGTAGCGTTGTAGATGTTGTAGAAAGTAATCAAGAACTAATTGATTATGTAGATTATTTAGATGAAGATATAGGTATAATAAAACACGATGCTTTTACATACAAACCTAGTAAAAAATACGATCTTGTTTTAGTAGATTTATGGTGGGGACACGAGAATATAACAGAAGATATTATATTAAGTCTTGAGAATAATTACAAATCTTACTTAGAAGATAATGGTAAAATATTGATACCAGTATTACAATAATAACCTCACACTTAAAAACTGTGAAAATAGCGTAATAATATAAACATAGAATAATAATTAAAAAACAAAACAATGGGATTAAAAGGATCATACGATTTTAAAGGTATAACAATAAGTGACGCGTATCTTCAAGTTACTAGCGTATCTTGTGATATTTCATCACAATCTAAGGAAGAACTTAAGGATGAAGCTGTTTATAATTCGGATGGTACTATAAAAACTGAAGCAGTTTACCAGACGACATGGACAAAACAACCTTATTTTTCTTATAAAGTAAAGGTATTTAAAGACAAAGAGCTTAGAGATGAAAATCCTAATGGTTCTTTAACAGAATTTTCTAGTAGTTTTGTAGGATCTTTAGCTGCTACAGCTAAGAATCCTGTAAAGCAGGCTTATGAAGCTTTAAAATTAAAAGACGAGTATAAAGATTATACAGACGTATAATAAAACAAACAATTAAATTTAATAAAATGGAAGACGTAAAAGTAGAGGACATCGCTAAAGATGTAAAAAAAGTAACTGACGAAGAATTAAAATCAGTTCAAGAAAAGGTAGCTTTAATAAACCAAGTTCAAATGCAAGTTGGTGGTTTAGAGGTTCAAAAAGCTATGGCTATTGAATCTTTAAAAGCTAGACAACAAGAGTTGCAAGTTATTCAAACTTCGTTAGAAGAAACATACGGTAAAGTATCTGTTAACTTACAAGACGGGACTATATCTGAATTACCAGAAGATGAAGCTGATAAGAAAGATTAGTATCGGTAAAGATTATAAAAATGAAGCTATGCATTACTCCGTAGGCCAAGAGGTTTACGGAGGGCATACTATCTGTGACATCGTAGAAGAAGGTGACAAGTTTAGTATATTTATTAAAAAAGACCAAGAGATACTACCTTGGAAAGATTTTAATAAAAACATGGCTATAGCAGTTGAGTATAATCTGGAATATTAGTGAAAAGCGTTTTAAATTTTATAGTCAAACCTCTAGACGATTCAAGGTATAACAATAAGAAAAAGATAGGTGATAAAGAATTAATACTTAACACCGAAAACTTTTCTTTTCAATATGTCAATAGACATGCTGAGGTTATATGTGTACCTAGCGTAGGGGAGACAAACATACAAGTCGGAGATATTGTGATAGTACATCATAATGTTTTTAGAAGATGGAACGATATTAGAGGAGTGGAAAAAGACAGTAAGTCATATTACAAAGATAATATGTATTTTGTTTTTCCTGATCAAATATTTTTATATAAACATAACGATGTTTGGAAAGCAAACGACACATTTTGTTTTGTAAAACCTTTAGAGTCTACATCAACTGACATTTTCAATGATGAAAAAGAAGAACCTTTAGTAGGTATTTTAAAGTATGGTGACAAGTATTTAACTGAAGCTGGATTAAAGTCTGGTGATTTAATAGGGTTTAAACCTAACACTGAATATGAGTTCATTATAGATGAACAAAAATTATATAGAATATTTAGTAATTCAATCACAATTAAATATGAACATCAAGGAAAGGAAAAAGAATATAATCCAAGCTGGTTACAAAGCTGTTGAAGAATTAGTAAAAGTAGCTAAAGAGGCTATTGTAGATTCAGACGACGATATATCAGCTGATAGACTTAAAAACGCAGCAGCTACAAAAAAGCTAGCTATATTTGATGCTTTTGAAATACTTAACCGTATAGAAGATGAGCAAAACATGTTAGAAGGTAAGGTTAAAGAAGATAATAAACCTAAAGCTTTTAGTGGTTTTGCAGAAAAAAGATCTAGGTAATGTACGATCAAAGCTTATATAAGGTTATAGAACCTATTAAAATAAATACTATAAAGAGGCTTAATAAGAAAAAAGCCTGGGATTACGGCTACAATAAAGAACATGATGTAGTTGTTATAAGTAGAGACGGAACTATTGGCGATGTGTATAGCATACAAGATTTAAAAATAGCTCTACCTAAAACACCGAAAAATATCCACAAGTTTGACAATGATAAGTGGGAAGTAACAGAATACCCAAAAGAATTACAACGCGTAAGCACTATATTTGATTGGAAAAATTTAC
>Ga0181411_1000799_pt1 | contig 11520 bp, 10 predicted proteins | sample 34SPOviralmetaG_FD_130114 | JGI IMG/M metagenome (GOLD analysis project Ga0181411, IMG submission 130114) | Marine viral communities from the oligotrophic San Pedro Time Series (SPOT) site, San Pedro Channel, CA, USA - 34 SPOT_SRF_2012-07-09 | ecosystem: Environmental > Aquatic > Marine > Strait...
ACACTTAGGCTTTCCTTTGCCTTTGCCGTCGCCACATTTACCTACACGTTCGCCTTTGCTGTTATATCTATCCCAGCCGCCGCCTCCGGCTCCGCCTTTTTTACCTTTGCCGAACCAAGCCTTTAAATCTTCTTCTACTGCTTCTACTGATTCATCTGCTTTGACACAATTGTTCACACGTTTACCGAACATCATTTTTGTGCCTTTCTTTTTATATCCTTTCCAACAACGTGTACCTTCTTCGATATCTTCATCTTCTTTTGTTGTTGTTTTCCCCCAATTCTTAGCACCAACTTTACGACACTTAACTAAAGCACCACTTGCATATGCACTGGGCCATACATCATATCTGGATTTAACTTTGTGATAACAAGCATCTTTCTTGCCTGCCGCTTCGTCAAACTGCTCTTCTGTTAACGGTTCGCCTTCTTCTTCTTTATTATTAGGGTAGAGCAACTGATGGATGAGTTCATAATCTCTCATACTGAACATAGGCTGGCCTCTGGTTGGTCCAACCATCTCTCTACGTTCATCAGCCGAGGAATCTATGTATTTTTGTAACCATTGTTTTCTCTTTTCATCATGGCCTTCTTCTTCTTTATTATTAGGCTGATTATACATTCCTGTATCTTTAGGTTTAGACTTTTGTTTTTCTTTTTTCTTTGCTCTGTCTTTGCTATCTACACCAAAGATGCTATTAAAGGCTTCTTGGTCATACATGCCCTCGTCTAACTCTAATTCTTCTACTTTGTATTGTAAGTCACGTACATAATCTTCAAACGGTTCTTCCATTTTATAGACAGCAGATTCTAAATTGTTAAATGCTTCTCTTACATCATCTTCAACATAGTCAAGTTCTTTTTCTGAAAGACCTATGGCTTCAGCCATACTCTGCATCTTACTGTAAATCTCCATAACTAATTCATCTTGTTGAAGATATTTTATATTTTTTGTTATGTCTTGGATTGCTTGATTGAATTGTCTACCTCTCATATCGGTACGTGTACCTAAGATAGACTCTACTTTATCTAGTTTGCGGCGAAGTTCGCTCTCCGCAGATTGCTCTTCTTCTTTATATAATCCTTCTAATATCGAACTCATCTATCCCACTCCGGATGTTGACTGTAATTGACCACCTGGATAACTTGAACTTGGTCCTCCATATGGTTCTTTGTCTAATTTATTTCTTGTATTGATACGATCATCTGCACCATTGCCATATGCGGCTAATTGATCTTCGTGCATTTGAGTTTCGTATTGTAAGGATTCTTTAACTGAATTGAGATAGTCATTTGCTAGAGTAATATAAGACTGCATCCAGCCTTTAATACCTTCTTCTTCACTTCTATCTTTAAGATATCGCATAATGTCTTGTGCATTTTGTGCTGTAGCAAAAAGATCACTCTTAGCCATTTTGACTTCATGGTCTACTCTGCTTTCCCCGTGAGGTACAAATCCAGATTTACGATCTCTTTTCTTTGAGCCTGGGATAACAAGAACTTCTTTTTCCATCACATCTTCTTCAGTGACATTGGCTTCTTTAAGATTCATTTGCTTACGTGCTTCGACAGAATTAGCATATTTGCCCTTTGAACGTTTACCTGTCAGTAAGTTATCACCCTTACGAGTATGAGTTTTTCCTAGAGGAGCGACTACTGGTGCGACACTGCCTGAAGATGTTGATCCTGCAGATGCAGTCTCTGTGATTTCATTAAACTTCATTGATACAATCCTTAATTAATATAAGTATTTATCAATAACGTTGATGTACTAGGGAAAACCTCCCTATATAATTTTAATGATTTCTATTCCCATCAAATACACAGACAAAATATAGTCCCAAGTGCCCTGTGTTATAGACTTTATGAAACTCTCCGTCATTAATACATACAACATCACCTTCTGTCACAGGAAATCTATTATCATCTATTTCCATTTCACCATTACCTGTAACAAAAAAGTAAACTTCTTCTTGTCCTTCGTGCTTATGTCCATTAGTATGTTGGTTTGCTCTAAGGAATGTACTGCTAAGTACTAACTTGTTACCAAATGAATTATCTTTTAGTTTATAAACATCATTATCTTTAATGACATCTCCACCAATATTATTCATTGTAACTTTTTGCATTACAATCCTTCAAATAAATTTGCAGATTGAGCAGTCGATACTGCTTCAGGAGCAATAAAGTCTGCATCTGTAGTCAACCATGTATCAGAATCAGTGTGAATCACTCTGTACTTGTGTTTGTTTGTGTAAACACTTCTAAAATCATCAATACAACAATCATCTCTATTGAGTGATGTGATATAATCAGAATACTTTATTGTTGAATGCTGTAATATACCAGCCTTAGAAGATGTTGATTGAATAGAATTGAATGAATCAAATGTATCTATCCACATCTTAGCAATCTGAGTTTCTCGTTGTTGATAATACTCTAATGCACCTGTAGCATAATAACTTTCAGCAGTTGGGAATTCATTATACAGTTGTGTTACAAAAACAGATAAGTCATTCTTATTAGCAAAATAGTAATGCTCAGAAGGATGATTGTTTAACCAACGCATACCTGAAAGTCCTACTGTAGGCAACTGCATCAATTGTTCTTGGAATGCCATACCAAAACTTTCACCAATCGCAACATTCAATGCAACTCTTGCACTTGCAATAAAATCTACTTTCTCTTGTCCTATGATACTAGTTTTGATTTCATACTCAGCGCCTATCTCTTTAAGACTTGCTTCAAACTTCTTTGCACCAGGAGCATTTGTTAGAATCTTTGCAGGCAATCCTGTTGCTTCAATTACTTCTAAGAATGTCTTAGCACCCTTTCTGTCTTCGTTTGTGCCGATGAATAATACGCCCTTACGTTCATAATCATACTTTTGTAATAGAGCAGTTTCTGAAGTAAAGATAGGAAGTTCTACACCATTACATGCATCAGCATTAAATTGACTTTGTGTCCCTACAACATTGTCTGTTTGATTTGCTAACAGCATAGACTCTCTCACAGACTCTAAGAACGGGTCTGTAGTGACTCCTGAGAACACTTGAGTTTCATAGTGAGTATAGTTAATGATTTGTATGCATTTTTCTAAACCCATTTCAGAGATAACACGATAACTCTCATGTGAATTACAAACAATAGAGTCATACAGATTAGTCTCTAATGCCTTAAGCATTGCATTTCTGAAATTGATCTGACGTTCTAGGTTGTAACTATCGCCTCCAAACATATAAGTTGCATTATGTTTAGCATAACTCATAGAGTCAGTATAGATGAATGATGCACCACAGTTCTTTAGTGTCTGCATAAACTCACCATTCTTTTTAGGATTATATAGATCAATGATAATGTCTACCTTGACATTTGCTTTTGTCATTTCTCTTACAAACCCTAACGCAAATTGACCTATGCCACCATGAGGCTTAAGTCCTTGCGTTGAGATTACAAATGCTATTCTTTTATTATACATGCCTCTCCCACATCCAAGCACCGGCGCCAATATACTTAATCCTTTTGCCACCTGCTTTTTCTGTGTATTCGTCTTGTACGTCTACACCTGCTCTAAAGAATTCTCGGTCTGTCTTATCAGGGTTGTCTGCTAACCAAAGTTTCTTAGCATCTATCATCAAGTAATAACCATCATTCATTCTTATTGAGTCACCTTATATTTTTGTATTCTATAAACATCGTTGTCTACTTCGATGTCACCTAGATAATATTTTACTTCGTTATCATCTTTATTATACAGTGTTTCGACTCGCATTTCAAATGCTCCTTTACCCATATCTGTCCATTCAGTTTCGCCTACGAATGTACTAACAGCAAAGAATCTTTCACGTTCTTTATTGTATGCAAAGAACAGTCCATAGCCTGTCTTATTAGAGCCACTAGACCATTTAGTCTTGCCAAATGTTGTCTTAACTTCAAGTGAACTAATGTCATTGTTATCACGGTCTTTGATTAAAATATCATAGTGACCTTGATTACCTGCTTGTTCTGCTCTTGCATCAAAGCCACATTCTTCAAACACTTTGTTAAGTTCGATACATGTAAATGCACCAATCATGTGATGAACTGTAGCAGAGATATAGTTATCATCTGTATCATTGAACCAATTGATTCCTGGATACTCATCTGTTAATGCGGCTGCCTCGATACTAGCAAGATTGTTATAAACAGCATTGATAACATTATTAAAGTTCAATGTATCTAATGTATCGTCCATAAAGTCTTGTTGAGGAAATGCATCATTAAAGTTTGCTACTCTAAATGCTTCCCATTGCCATTTGTATAATTGTCTTACAGCATAGTCTTTAGCAGGGTTTTTAAGGTCATCATACAAGTCTGATCTTGCTTCGACAAAACAATCTTTGTCTTTGTAAGTCTTAGAATATCCAAATCGTATGTCTTCGATAAGTTTAAAACTATCATCTCCAATACCAGCAGTCTTAATAATCTCTAAGTATTGTTTTCTAGGCATGTTATGATCAGATGTCTTTAAATCGATGTTAAACCCGTCTACACGAGCGGCCATGATCTCTCTGGCATAACTATATCTACCAAACACTGTAGTGTTCACTCTCGTATTTGATATAGCATGTTCACGTATTACATCATCATGCATCGGATCAATCTCACCTTCAGCAGGCATGTTCTCTGTTCTAGGTAATCTATTGATCGGAACTTCTGTAACACCTAACTGACGTAGTTGTTCGATTCTAGTGTGACCACTAATAATGATTTTAGAGCCTTCATACATTGTGATAGGTTCACGTAGCCCTTGCGTTTTGATACTATCGTAAAGATCATTCTTTTCTTCTACTACTGATTTCTCACTATTAGAACGCCATGCTTTGTTTGCTGAATGTTCAACAACATCATCTATGCTGATTACTTCGGTACATGTACCAGTGAATGTGATACCTTTACCGTCTCTTGTTTTTAACAATGCCATATATAAACCTATAATATAATTGAATATGAGTCTATTATACTGCCTAATGTACTAAGTGTCAAGCCTTTTAAGACAAAAAAATGCCCCTGGGAGGGGGCATTTCACTTAGTTATATAGTAGTTTACGGACGACTATATTCTAAGGGCATTGATGGCTCAATGCCCAAAGTTGTTACACACCAGTCGGCAGTGTGACGTTTCCGTCAGCATCCGGCTGTAGTGTTTGTGCTTGTTGTTCTGCTTTCTGTCTTTCTTGTTCAACATACAAAGGTCCGATGTTGTCGAGTAAGTATTGTTGATTTTCCATACAGAATACATATGAACCAGAATGTCTTAAAAGAATTCGTTTGTCCATATATATTTTACCACCTAGATCACGCCAGTTTTCACAGAACGTCCAATCTTCTGAATAGTAACGATTCTGTCTAACAGCAGTATCAAAGTAAGTTTTTAGATATTGATCATAAATTGGGTCAAGTCCGATGTCATTCTTGTATTGCTTCACAGCAGGGTGACTATTTAATTTCTCAAACACACCTTTCTTAATCAATAAGAATCCTGTACCTGCTTTAGATACTTCTTGGAATCCATCTGGTCCTTCTTCAGCACCATCGAATCCATTTACTACCCATTTGATCGGCATAGTCTTCATTGGATATAATCCACCAATGACATCAACGTCTCTGTTTAGTAGTACTAGTAAGTGCCACGGTTCCCAACCAATGTCTGCATCGATAAACATTAAGTGTGTTGCATCGTCCATATGCAAGAACTTAGCAGATAGAGTGTTTCTTGCTCTACTAATCAATGATTCATTGACCATTGTTTCTAATGTCCAATCAATGTTTAATTGACGTGCAGTGTTTGCCCACTTGATGAATGACATAAATGTCGATTCAGTAAGCATACCACCATAACATGGCATTGCAATATGAACTTTAGTTGTACGTATGAAATCTACATTGACCTGAATCTGACCAGGTTGTAATTCTTCAGGCGGAGCATCATTGATTTCTTCGACTGCTTCTTGCAACTTCTCTAATGGAATATTTGCTTCTTCCTTTTGCTTAGTTGCTTTAGTAGTTTTAGATGCTTTCGCTTTTGCTGGCGCCTTTTTAGGGGCGGGTTTTTTCTTTGCGGCCATGTTAACTCCTGTGTTTAAATATAGTGGCTTTGTTTTATATAACTACTATTATTTACACCAGGTGCAAGGGGTCAAATTATTTTTCTTCGATATAATCAGCGGTTTCGGACAAATCTATTGTGTTCCAAAATGCTTTAGGAGATAGTCTAGGAGTCTGTTGTCTCAATACTTTAGGTGCTGATCTGTCTCTAGTACCACCAAAGTATTCTTTAAGTTTAACTGTTTTAAGTTGTAACTTTTCTAGTATAGATTCAGTGAACGGAAAATCATTTTGTTCTGGTGAACCTTCCCAGTTTTCTATAAAATCAATGAGTTTGTCTATACTTTCCATTGTATCTAACATTTCTATAGGTAAAAGTTGTGCATCTGCTAGTTCAGAAAATTCTTGTTTTGCGTTAAGCAATTCAGCCTGTAGTCTTGCTAACAGTTCTTCTTGCTCGGCTCTACGTTCACTATAACGATTGTTTTCACGTTCTTGTTCTCTTTCTTTTTCTGCTCTAACTTTGTTGATGTCTGGAATACGTTTGTCTGCTTCTCTACCAAAGCCTCGGAGTTTAACAACGTTGTTTTTCTTTTCTTCTTCCATAAGTTCAAAAAGTTTACGATGTAAGTGAACTGACTTAGACTTTTGTTCGTCTGTAGTTTCTTTGATCATGCCACGAATCTTGTTTAATGATTCACTGACATAATTTCTATCGTCTGCTGGGTCAAAGTAATTTATTTGTTGTAAGACTTCATCTATGATACTACCACTATCTACAACATCTATAACTCTGCCACTAGCAAAGTTACCCATGCGTTGACCATGATGATCCATTTCTGGGTCTACAATATCTTCAACATTTAAATTAGATAACTCATTATAAATATTGGCTTCTATTGCTTCTCTACTTTCAAATTCATCTGCAAGTCCTTCAAAAGCATTTACTAAAGCATTGATTGCGGCATCTCTAATGATACTTCTTTCTTCGCCCTCATTGAAACCTTGTCTTCTACCATTTAAGTTTGGTTTATCTGTTAGTGGCATATCAATCATCATACCAACACCTACTTTTTGTGCATCGTGGTTCCAGTATTGTTTTGATTGATCAGGATCTACAAATGATTCACTAATCATGCCATCGGCTCTCAATGCATCAATTGCTTTCTGTACAAATTTTGGTTTTGGTGCAGGCAGATTCTTTAGGAACCATTTTGCGTCACTTGCCGATAAATTAGCAGGAAATCTAAGCCACTTTTTTTCCCCGGGAGAAGTAGTCTTATTTCCCTCTTCATCGTAAGAATCTATAAAATCTACATAATAAACCATTTCTGATGTACTTGGAACATCCTCTTTCGAGTATGCAGTGACGTATTGACCTTGAGTATCCTGGTAAACAAATACTTCCTCTGCATTTGTTTTGCCAAATTGTAATCCTAATGCAAGGATACCGACAGCAAGTTTTTCTTTTAAACCCTCATCTAACTGCTCTGGACTTACAAATGATTCTACTAACTCACCCATCAATACAGAATCTAATATTTGAGAAATCTTTTTTACTTTTGGAACAGTCATTTCTGCTCCTGGATACATGCCCTTGATTAATTCAATCTTCCCCAATTCATCTAATTTAGGCCAAGCATTTCTAATTTCAGTTGCACTTGTCATGCCTCCAGAAAACTTTGCGACAGGTAAGTAATCAATATAACCGTGATCTGCAAAAGGTTTTAATCTTTCATCTTTTCCTGGATATGATAATAGATATCCCATTTTACCGTCTTTCTTTCTAATCTGATCAGGTAAAGGATGCTCTTTGCGATCTTTTTCACTACGTACAAAAATTAATGCATCTTCAGAAGAATTATAATTCTTAGTAATAATATCTGGATTAAATGGCGAGCCGTTAACTTGCACGAATTTATTTTTAGGTATGCCTGCAACTTCAGTTGCTAATAATTGTTTTACTTTAAATGGGAAAGGTCTTTCTTTTTGATTGTCACTGGCAGCCATATACACATCAGCATCTGGAAATTTAGATAAAGCCTGTTGATACAGTGCTAAATGCCCTGCATGGAAAGGATGAAATCCTCCTGGCAATACGACAATCTTTTTCATGTTAATAACTTATCTTAACGAATTGTACAACACCATGATTGAAGTCTTCAATCTTGGCTCTCATATAAGTAAAGTTTCCTGTTAGGTTAGTGTAGGCACTTGTATTTGCATTGAGATTAGCAGAGTTGTTTGCTGTTGTTTCCCATACTTTAAACCAATCACCTTCAACAGCAGGTGTTGATGCCAATGATGCTTCGATAACTAAGTTACCAGTAACTTCTGTAAAATTATATGATAATGTTTGTAGGTCTTGATTACCTAAATAATATGCGGCGGCTGGTTGAGCCTCACCTGTCACATCATATGGTTTAGCAGTACCGTCATTGTTATATGTAGTTTGCGGTAGTAATGCAAGAATTGTTGACTGTGACATTACTATCCCCTCACTAATTCTACTATAACTGCCTCGCCAACTAACTCTTGTGCAACTGCTTCTAACTGTGATGCGATTTCATCAGTTATGATTGGTGCACTCGGTGCATCATCTTTTGCAATTTTACTGAGTTTGATTGCGACCATGTCTTCGACTATTTTAGCCATAAATATCTCCGTGTTATAGTAGTATTTATGCTTTTAAAGTGTCTAGTCGATATTATGGAGTATCAGTCGAATCTATTTCATCATCATCAACTATCAATAAGTAATCTTCATCACTAATAGTCTCTACTTCAATGATTCCATCATCGCCAACTTTTGCTTTACCTTTTGATGTTACTGCAAAATTAATTTCGCTAGTATCTGGGTCAATAACACACATGACATTGGCATCTTTGATCTTTTCAAACAAGATTTTCTTACTTAACGGAACTCTGATTAGTTCATCGATTTTTCTTGCTAATGGTCTTGCTCCTAATTTAGGATCATAACCTTTCTCAGCAAGATATTCAATTGATTCTTCACTGAAGTTAAGAGTAATATTGTGTTTCTCCATAAGAGCAGTTTGAAGATCAGAAACAAATTTGATAACAATCTTTTTGATAGATAGTGTATCAAGTTTACCAAACTTACAAACCATATCAAGTCTATTTCTAAACTCTGGCTTGAAGAAGTTCTTCATGGCTTTATCATCTTCGCCTACTTTATCTTGGTCGCCAAAACCAATGTTGTTTCTGTCACCATCAGCACTACCTAAGTTAGATGTGAGAATGATTAAACAGTTTTTCATTGATACTTGCTTACCATTAGATCCAGTTACAGTACCTTCATCTAACATCTGTAAGAAAATATTAAAGATATCAGGGTGTGCTTTCTCAACTTCATCAAACAACATGATTGAATGAGGTTGTTTACTTAAGTCTGATATCAAACGTCCGCCTTGTACTTGTGAATCACTAAAGCCTACATAGCCAGGGGGTGGTCCTATCAAACTGCTTACACTGTGCTTCTCTGAATACTCGGACATATCGTATTTGAGCAGTGGCATATCTAAGTTACTAGACAGCAGTTTAGCCAATTCTGTTTTTCCCGTGCCTGTTGGGCCTAAAAATAAGAAACTTGCGATAGGTTTAGTCTCGTTACCGATTCCTGCAAACGATACATAAACTCTTTCGATTACGTTATCAACTACATCATCTTGACCATACAACTTACTTTTAACATTAACGTCTAAGTTAGTAATACGATCTACATTGTCCCCTTTGAGTTTATCAGCAGGGACTCCTGTGAACTTCTCTACTTGATCTAAGATTAAAGACTTAGTTATCTCTGCACCTTTGTTCTCTGCTACACGTTGTTTTGCACATGCGGCATCAAGTAAATCAATTGACTTATCAGGATTCTTTCTGTCATGTATATATCGACCAGCCATTTCAACACTTGCTTCAATGGCTTCTTCTGTGATATTGACATCATGGAAGTCGTTTAATCTTTCTGATAATCCACGTAGAATTCTTTGAGTTGTATCTGTGCTAGGCTCATCTATCGATACACGATAGAATCTACGCATCAATGCTCGATCTTTCTCAAATGATTCGTAGTATTCTTCCCATGTAGTAGATGCAATGACTTTAAGTTTGCCTTTAGTAATTGCAGGCTTAATCATGTTTGCAAAGTCAACTGAGCCATTAGATGTTGATCCTGCGCCGCCCATAGTGTGTGCTTCGTCAATGAACAGAATTGCATTCTTTTTAACTTCTAATGCTTGTAGAACTTCTTTAACTTTTTCTTCAAACTCACCACGATACTTTGAGCCAGCAAGTAGACTACCTATCTCTAATGAATAGACTTCATGTCCTTGTAAGAACTCTGGGACTTCTTCATTGACAACTGCTGATGCAATGCCTTCTGCGATTGCAGTTTTACCTACACCTGGATCACCTACCATGAGTACGTTTGCTTTGAAACGTTTTGCTAGGACATTAATAATATCATCAATTTCTCTGACACGACCTATGACAGGCTCTAATGCATCGTCTCTAGCCATCTGTGTTAAATTAGTTGTGTATTCTTCTAAGACTTCATCTGCTTGTTCTGCTGAAATTACTGAGTAATCTTCACCTTTATAATGTCTTTGCCAAAAATCTATAAAGTTACTTTTAACTACACCATACTTTAATAGATAATAGTGAGCATTAGTATTTCCTTCTGTTGCAATACTTAAATATAAATCTAACGTAGTAACTGTTTTACGCCCTGTAAACAACACTTGTGTTACGCCACGATTCATTACACGTTCTAAGGTATTTGTCTTGCTTGGAACGCAATCTGGATCATTTGATTTGATTGCATGAAGTGCATTGAGATACCCTTCTACTTCATCAATCATCATATCTACTTCTATTTTATACTGAGATAAACATTTCTTAAATGGTTGATGTGTAATTAAAGCATAAAGCAAATGTTCTATTGTCACATATTGGTGATTATAGGATTTAGCCTTCTCAATGGCTTTAGAGATAATGTTTTCGATTTCTGGCGATGTGTTCAAATTTTTGTTCCTCTATATTTATTTAGTTGTTCTTCAAGTCTTGTATATCTTTATATTTGGTAATTGCATCTATGACACCTTGCTCTATATTAACAGGAATCATTCCTTTTAGCAAGATAATTTGATCGCCAAATTTCCCAGAATGTTGATTAGGTCCTCTTGGATCAGTAATAGGCATTCCTTGTCCTGTAAGTTTAATTTGTGTATTTGGTTGTGTACCTGCTCTTACCTTTACCTTCATTAATTTACCAGATATTGTTGTAAATTTAATTTCTGTTCCTACAATCAAATCTAATACAGAAATGTTATGTTCACTTATTAAGTTATGTCCTTGACGTACAAAGAATGAGTCTTCATGTACATGAAAATCAATGATTAAAGCAGTATTTGCATC
>Ga0181411_1000800_pt1 | contig 11519 bp, 15 predicted proteins | sample 34SPOviralmetaG_FD_130114 | JGI IMG/M metagenome (GOLD analysis project Ga0181411, IMG submission 130114) | Marine viral communities from the oligotrophic San Pedro Time Series (SPOT) site, San Pedro Channel, CA, USA - 34 SPOT_SRF_2012-07-09 | ecosystem: Environmental > Aquatic > Marine > Strait...
TGCACCACTTATTATTGTAGCTCTGTTATTTGTTGCATCTGCTGCTGCAGAGTTCCATTCAAAAACAGCACTGTCGTGAATCAAACAAATTGCTTTGTCACCAAAATTATCTAATGACCACATTCCAGGTTCAAGAACCAAGTCACCTGATGCGGCTTCACCCCATGCAACATAATTACTTGTGCTGGTAATAGTTGCTCCACTACTGTGTGATGCGGCTGTTGTTCCTCTAACGCCTCTTGTAACTCCTGTTAAAGTATTAGTTGATACACCTGTGTAAGAAATTTCTTCTGTCCCTATTAAAATAAAGTTTGTACCTGTGCTTGGAAACTGAGAAGCGTCTGTTAAAATAACTGTAGTTGTAGAAGCGTTTATATCACCATTTAAAGTAGTTGAAAAAGCTCCTACCTCTTCACCACCCCAAGTGCCTAGACCATAACCAAAACCTTTTGCTTGCACAGCTGGACCCACTGTATAATAATGTTGTACTCTTATACCTCCAGAAGTAGTTGCACCAGACCCTGTTTCATTAGAAGGCATTGTAATAGTAATTGTTGTACTGTTAGGTACAGAAGTTACCATAAATTTTTTATTGTCAAAGTCAGAAGCTGTATAGTTAGAGTTTGTAATTGCACTAAAATTATCTAATAAAACTATATCATCTTCTTCAATATTGTGGTCTCCACTAAAAGTTATAGTAACAGTTGGTGATCCGTTGGTCGTGCTGAATGCATTTGTAAGCGTTGTTGTAGATTTAATAGGGTGTATGTCATAATAAACACCACCAGAAAAAGCATATAAAATTCTATTAGTTCCTATAATAGAATATTTTCTACCTAAACTATTTATAAAATGATGTAGTCCTCTCCCTGCTCCAGTTAAATTACTTTCACCTAACTGCTTCCAACCACCTATTTTTTCAGGTGTGCCATATCTAAACCTAACATTATCACAGTCGACCCATTGACCTTCTGCTCCTGTTGGTGTTATTTGTTTATTAATGCCTGGCTGAAATCCTATTTTTTGTAACATAAAAACCTTGTAATTTTGTAACTATTACCATAAAATATCAATTTATGAAAGAAATTGCAACAATACCTCTATTTGCTACACCTCTTACAATTTACGAAATTGAACATATAAATCAAGAAAAAATAGAAGAAATATTAAAAAACGTTAAATATAAAACTATAGACAAATTACCTAACCACAGCTGCATTAGTGAGAGTCTTAATATCTTAAATGAACATGAGGATTTAAAAGGTTTAAAAGTTAAGATAGAACAAGCCATAGACAATTTTTCACAAAATATTATTGGTAATGTAGAAACAAAACTATCTTTAACAACCTCTTGGGCAACTAAAACAAAACCAAGTGAAATATCAGATATACACAAACACTCTAACAATATGTTTTCTGCTGTTTATTATAACTACAAAACTAGCCCTATAAGATTTTATAAGTACAATAATGAAACTAACATGGAAATATCACCTAAAAAATATACTGTCTATAATTCTAATTATTGGGACATAACACCTTTAGATAGATTCTTAATAATTTTCCCATCTTATTTAAGACATTCTATAGTTCGCAATAAAAGTGACAGCATTAGATATTCTGTGGCCTGTAATTTTCACCCCACTGGAAATTATGGAAGAGGAGATAGTAAACTATTCGGGCTTACGTTTAAAAATTTTACTGTCGGGTAAACCAATAAATTCCCTGCCATCAAATTTATTTTTATTTGACCAATTTGAATCCATATCGTTATAATGTAAAAAAACTTGAGTGCAGACATCTCCATCAAAATTTTCTCGCCAATGTTCTAAATCATAACCTTTGTAGATAAGCATATCACCAGGATTTAAATCTACTTTAATTCCAGGATTAGCATTCTCTGTTATTATTTTACTGTTTGATTCTGTGATGTATTTAACGTTATCTTCACCAGTTGGATCAACGTATATTGGCCACATATCCCCACCTAAATTCATAGTCGTAGATACTTCACAACTAGGTCTATCCTTATGTCTAGTTAAAGCATTTCCTTTGTAATAAATTCTTGCATAAGAATATGTAGGGATTAAATTTAAATTAGTTTCTTTTTGCATTTTTTTTTGCATATCTATTAAAAGAGTTTCCATAACTATGTCTGCATAGTGTGCATAAGAGTTTGGAACTTGAGGATCATTAAATGTTCCCATAAAGGTTAAATAAGGAGAGATTGTTCTTTTCTCTAACATTTTTTTAACCACTTCAGCTTTTAATATAAAATATTTGTGACAGAATTGTGCTAACTCAGGGGAGATAGCATTTCTAATTATTTGATAACCTTTTTCTTTAAAACTCATATTAAAAATTAAGCGCTATTGATATTCTTTCTCCATCCTGTTGTAAAGGTGAAACCATGTGTCTTAAATAAGATCTAAAAACAAGTAAACAATTTTCTTTCATATCTCTCACGTGATAAGTTTCTGCATTTATATCACATATTTCTAAATTTTTTAATGGTAACATATCTGGTAAGGGGTTTTCAAAAGTTACTACTGGATAGGGTTTAGGTGTTTGTAAAACAAATATCGCACTAAAGTGACTGTTTGAATGATAGTGATATTCTTGATAATCTCCTTTTTTATATATGTTAAACCAAGAGTTACCACATGTGTAACTATAATTTGATCTTAATTCTTTAGCATATAAATTAACTTTATTTGTTACAATGTCTATTAAATTTTTAAATTTAGGGTTATTTTTTAATTCATAAGTTCCTAAAGTATTATAAGTATTGCAGTTCCAATTATCACCGCCTGTTTTAATTTGTTTTTGAATATCTTTACACTCTGTAATCATTTCTTTTAAATATTCTTTTGAAACTAAAGAGTTAGAAGAAAACAAGGTATTTGTAAATATTCTTTGGATATGATTCATATTAAAATATTTTACCTTTTTGCCATTGCCAAATAAAAGAAGACATTTTTATTTTATTATATATTTCGTATTCCATATTTAAATACTTTAGTATTTCTTCTTTTTCAAAATACTGTTTTATATCAGGTCCTTTATTAAGATGAAATGATTTATTAAAATGCATTTCTAAAAAATTTTTTAAATCAAATAAATCTACATACCAGTTTACATAAGAGTTTATAAAATACATGCTTTGATAAGCAGTATGACTAACGTTACCTTTTTCTCTTGATAGTTTTTCATGATAGGTTGAAAACAATTTATCTAAAGAAATATCTGCTACATCTATGTTTTGTCTTTTAATATCATAACAAAGACCTGCCATAAACCTTTCGTAAGGATCTCTAACAACAGTCCAACAAACTTTATTTAAATTTCTTTTTTCAGAATATTTTGGTTGTAAATGTTCTATTGTTTTTAAAACACTTGTGCATGCATTTTTATGAATTAACAAGTATTGAAAATTATTTGTTTCGTAAAATTCTAAATTTTGAAAATACATTAAGATCCAAACTCTACCCAACCAGTGATTATATATTTATCTTGTTTAGGAGGTAAGCCTTTGTGAGGATGTGTAAAATAAGCTGGCCAAATTGCTATCTTTCCTTGTTCTGGTTTTATTTTTAAATCTTGATCAGGAAAATAAGTTTCACCTTCTTCAACAGTGTTTAAATAAAGTATAAAAGCAAGTATTCTATTTCTTGTTTCTATTCTAGATGCTTCGCAATGAATTACGTGATAACCTTCTTCTGGCTTTGTTTTTTGTAATTTTGTATCATATATTCTATGGCCTTGTAATGAATTTAACATAGTGTGTTTTTCAGCATATTTAGGGTAACAATCTCTCCAAAATATTTCTAAAAATGCTTCGTCATAATATTTTAAATTAATAGATTCATCTTGTATGTGTTTACTATCTCTTTTAAATCTTCTTATGTCTTTGTCATAAAGATTTAAATAATGATTACAAAATTCTTCTGAAAAAGCTTTTTCAAAAATAGCTATGTGATCTATTAATTTCATTTAAAAAATATTTGTAAAGTTAATCTTTCTTCTGGAATATTATAATTTAACAAAGTAGTTCCGTGTTTGGTATTCCCCTCGTTAATTATAAGTTTATTGAACTCTGGTTTTTCAATATTTAATTTATCGTCTTCCTTCCAAATATATAAACCACCCCAATCTATTTCCCAATATTTGTTTAAATAAATAGTACAACCATATGCATAATTACTATCATTATGCATAGGTATATTACTTCCTCTTGTCCAAATATAAAAATTACCCACTATTTCTTTATCTTTAAATTTATTATCTAATTCTATAAATTTAGATTTAATATAATTAAGTTCTTCTTTTTTTATTTCGTAAGCTAAAACTAAAGAGGAACCTTTAACAATATTTTCTCCCCAATTAATATTAGACTTCCATATAGGTTTATATTCTTGAGATTCTTTTATAATGTTTTGTATAAAATTATATATAAAAGTTTCATCTAAAAAATTATTTTTTACAGTAATCATTTATAAGGTTGACCTAAACTCCAAATAACTAAAGAGTATCTTGTTCCTTTTGTTACTGGTTTTACTCTGTGTTTTACAAAGCTTGGAAAAATAACTAAAGACCCTTGAGTTTTTATTTCTGTACATGGTCTTACATTATGTTTTTTGTCTGGTTCATCTGTGCCAAAATCAAATTCCAACTCTCCACCTTCATAATCTTCTGGTTTTGAAAGAACACATGTAACAGATAGTTTTCTTATTTTTCCATTAAAATTTATATTTTCTAAATCAGTATAAGGTTTATCCCAAGAGTCGCAGTGCCAACCGTAATATTGATCTTGTTTATATTTTGTAAACTGACAAGCTTCTGAGTAATCCCATTCAAAATTCCAACCAGCATTTTTATTTGCTTGATGTATGTATGGATGTATTTCACTATATATCCATGGTTCACTTAACCAAACTATATTAGAGTCTCTTTTCTTTTTTAGATCTTTTAATTGATTATCTGATAATGATTTGTTATCATTTATTTGTTTTTGGAATCCTCCAGTCAAAGCTATTTCTTCTTTTTTTTCATTACCGTATTTAATTAAATCATTACAAAATGATTCAGGTAATGCTGATTGAAAATACCAATAATAATATTCTAAATTCATTCTTTATTGGTATGATAATATACTAAGATAAAATTAAATCAAGACCACTCGTTTTGTTTCTTCCAATAAAACTGACCTTTTAAACTCCATACACCTGGACAAGCAAAACCTCCAGAAGGCTCTTTAATTAAAACTCTACCACTGCCACCGTTACCACCGTCACCGCCAGGAGAAAATCCTCCGTCTCCTCCTCCGCCAGATCCGTAATTAGCTTCACCAGCTCCGCCTTCTCCACCACCTTCGTTTGGTGCTCCGTGTCCACCTCCTCCTGGTGGTCTAAATCCGAATGGGTTATTAGATCCGTATTGACCTCCGCCAACTCCTCCGCCACAAAAAGTTAAACCGAAAGGTGAAAAAATAGGTGAGGGTGCATTACCAAAAGAACTTGGTATGGCTGCTCCGTTACCACCTGCTCCGTTAGGTGGGCCTGAACCGTTTCCTCCGGCTCCACCACCGCCACCTCTATAAGGTCCTGGTGATCCACCATTATTGCCTTGAGGTCCGCCATTAGCGTTTCCACCTCCAGATCCAGTTGGTGCACCTCTACTACCGCCTGCGCCAAAACTAGCTGATAAAGGAGATGAGGCACCTAAAGTAGAAACACCACCATCATTCCCATGTCCATTAGGTCTTGATCCAGATCCTCCAGCAGCAATAGTAATCGGAAAAGCTGATGCTGGTAAAGGGTGTCCTGGTGTGAAAGATACTACTCCTGCTCCTCCACCTTCTCCAACTCCTCCACGTCCTGCTCCGCCGCCACCAACTAAAGCTACATCACAGTCAGCTGCTTTTCCATATGTTAATGAAAAAGAAGGGTCTGAAGATGTAATATTATGTATTACTTCTGGTTGTGCTGTAGGCTCGTTAAGAACTCCCTTAACTCCGCCATTAGTTCCACTTGGCATTATATTGTCTCCCAACTTTGAGTAGATGGATTCCACTCATAATTAATATTATTATCCCAAAAATCATAAGCTGTCCACTTTTGATTATCTTCATCCCAAGATGCCATATAGAACATACCTTTTGTTGGTAATTCTGTTATTGAACTAGAAGACCATGTCTCTGAACTAGAATCAAAGTCCCAAAAAGAACTATCGTCTTTAATACCGATCCAAATACTTCTATTTCTATCCCATCTAACATCATATGATTTTTTGTCTGAACCATCCATATAGTTTAATTCAGATGGAAAAGCTAAGGGAGCTTTCCAATTATATTGTGCATTACTGCTGTCCCAATCTTTAAGAATATCTGTACCTCTAACCCAATTAGGGTGTGGTTTTGGTAAAACCATCATTACAGGAGGAACCCATTCATTGTCTAAATTTAATGTCCATGAACTAAAAGGTTTTTCTGCTATAAATACATCCTTTGTTGAATCATAGGTAAAATTTTTTCCTGCATAATTTTTTCTAAAATTTTTATTATAAGACGTTTGTTTCCAATAAACAGGTTCATCTACACTTCTAGGTGTAGAAGTTTTTACCCATTCCTCTGCTCCTGTAGATAAGTCTCCTCCATGAGCATTTACATCTTCATTAGAAAAAACTAACACTCTAACTACTTCGTTATTTGATTCTTTTATTTCTGCAAAATGAGCCATTATTCCCATCTCCAATTTGTTGTGTTAAAAGTCATATCATCTTGTGAAGGCTCTGTTGTAAATCCATCTTGTTCAGATAAATATAAACCTCCTACAACCGCTCTATGAATTCTGTTGCTATTATCCTTAAAAGATTGTTTCCAATAAGTATTAGGATAGTTATTATCAAATTCGTTTTCTAATAACCAAGCATCATTAGGTATATTATTTGAAACCCATGTTTCAGCTTCAGTAGATAAATCTCCACCATTAGCAGCTACATCATTATCTGATACTGTAACTACTCTAATTACTTTGTTATTATCTGTTCTTATTTCTGCGAAAGTTGCCATATTTATTCCGCCCATTTACTTTGTTTTCTATAATCTAAAACATCATCCATAGACCACACTCCAGAACTTACATAAACACAATCTGTTTCTCTTGCAACTACAATACCACTTCCACCAAATCTAGTATAATCAGGTACAGGTTGAAGAGGACCTGCAGCACCACCAGCGCCGCCTCCAAGACCATCTGTTCCATTAGTTCCTAATCTAGCACCAGCGCCTCCGCCTCCTGAACCTCCTGATGCATAAACTCCTGGTTCAGCAGCACCACCGCCGCCACCAGCATAAGTTACAGAAGCTCCTGTAATTGAATTAGCTGTTCCGTTTCCACCAGCTCCTGCTTGCGCATTAGAAGCATTCCAAGAAACTCCGCTACCAGCGCCGCCAGCGCCGCCACCTCCTGCAGAGGCTGCTTTTGTTCCTGGAGAACTAAGACCACCTGCAGATACGTTTCCTCCAGAGTTTCCTTGAGGAGGAGTAGTAGGGGGAGTATCTCCAGCTCCACCTGGATTTCCACCATGAAAATATTTTGCTCCTCCACCGCCAGATCCACCAGCTGATCCTGTTGATCCGCCGCTAGATGTTGTATTAGTTCCAGCATGACCACCACCTGCAGAGGTAATTGGTCCAAAAACTGATGCAGATCTTGGTCCTCCTACTGTAACAGGTGTTGATCCTGGAATTGTTAATGCAGTTCCTCCTGGAAAAGAAGTTCTAAAACCACCTGCTCCTCCACCGCCAGATCCCATTAAAGTAGGTACTTCAGGTGCAGGGACGTTATCAACACCCTCACCTTGATAAGCATCTCCTCCACCACCTACAACTAGATAGTGAACTGCTTTTGGTCCGTTGTTATTACTTACGGTAAAAGTTCCTGAAGATGTAAATGCAGTTATCTTGTCTCCACCATTGGTAGAAGATAATGTAGGTTCTATTACAGGTCCGATAATTCCGCCATTTGCCATAGCTAACTACCTCCTACGCGTCGTCTATTTCTTCGTAAGAAATGGTTATGGTTAGATCACTATTGGCACTTGCGCCAGCTTCAATGTTATCTGACTCTTCTAAATAAAAACCAGAGTTTTTATCTATTAAAGATAATGAAGCATCTGCAGGTACAGAAATTGTACTTGCGATTGCAATAGGTGAACCACCTGATTTAGTTATGAATACAGAAACATCGGCAGCGCTACTTCCGTCTATGTTTGCTATCATAATTGAATTAATTTTTAATACTTTGTTTGCAGCGCATGCAAGTATTTCAGTTGTAAGAGTTGTGTTTAATGTTGCTTGGACTGATTTTCCAAGTATCGATGTTACGTTTACTATATTTGGTGCTGCCATTTTTTATTCTCCTGTTATTCTTTTACCCGAAAACAATTGCCATTGCAATAGATTTTCCTGTTGATATACCAGCGTCAGAAAAACTTAAAACTCCTGATCCATTGGTTGTTATTGCCTGTCCACTAGTACCATCTGCTGTAGGTAGTGTCAGGCTTAAATTTGATCCTAAAGTAGTTGTTTTTAAAGCCACATAATTTGATCCATCATCTGTATCTTCAAAAATCCTTATTTCACCAGGCTGTGTACTATTTCCTTTAATATTAATTGTACCCGTACCTTTTGATAGTAAATTTATATCAACATTAGTTTCACCTGTTGCTGATAAAATTGGACCATTACCTGTTGCAGCATTTGCTAAAGTTAATTCATTAACTGCTGAACTTGTAGCGGTTAAATTAAGTAATTCATTTCCATTTGTATCTGAAATTTTTGTCCCTATTGCAGGACTAGTTAAGGTCTTGTTTGTTAAAGTTTGTGTTCCTGTAAGAGTTACATCACCATCCCCAAAACCTAAAGTATAAATATCTGGGTTAGTTCCATCGTTTGCTGTAGCAAACACAAGTTGATCACCTTTGTCAGTTGCTCCAAAAGTAAAAGTATCCCCTGACCCAGAAGCATATTTAAACTGTACTGTGTGTGATCCTGATGTTGAATTTCTTAAAAAATAAAAGTTTTGTGCGTCTAAAGGAATTGTTACAATTTGATTTCCAGAAATAGTCCCTGTGAATTCAATCATTCTATGAGACATTACTGCACCAGTTGATCCATCAGAAACTGAAAGAGCTGTAGTTTGTGCACTACCTGCTATTGACTGAGCGGAGTAACCACCAGAAATTTGTTCAATGATACTTAAATTAGTATTTGTTTTTGTTCCCCAAGTTCCAGCATTTTCACCGGTTGCTTGAAGCTCTATACCTAAAGGTGTGTATGTTGATGCCATAAATTTTATCTCCTATGCGACGTCAGTATAACTCGTATTTGATCCTGTTGCAACATTAGAATAACTACTATTTGATCCTGTTGCAACACTTGTATATGATGTATTTGATCCTGTGTCAATGTTTGCGTAAGCCTCTATTCCAAGTAAACCTACCGTGGATGTAAGCTGATCTAATACTAACCCCTGTACTACATCTGGAGGTGCAATAGATCCTATAGCAGAAGTAGAAGATTGACCTGATAATTCATAAGTAAATTCTAATGTAACAGAACCTATTCCAGATGTTGCTGCTACTCCAGTTAGATTAATTAATTCAACAGATCCTGTGGTTAATTCTCCAACACTAGTTGTTGCCGCTACACCGGTAATGGCACTTGGACCAAACTCTAATCCAGGAGTCCCTAAACTAGAAGTTAAAGCTATTCCTGTTACTGGTTCAGTGCTTGTACCAAAAGCTAAACCTAAAAGTCCTTCGTCAGATGTAGCTGCTTGTCCAGAAACAGAAACGGTAGGACTAATTACAAAACCAACACTTCCAACACTTGTAGTTGCTTCTTGACCAGATAATTCATATTCAAATTTTAAAGTAGGTGCATCTACACTAGATGTCATTTCTTGACCTACTAAAGGAATAACTTGATTAGGAGATTCACCCCAAGAATTATCACCCCAAGCATCTCTACCCCAACCAACTAAAGTCCCAACATAAGATAATGTTGGAGTTGCAAAAGTTGCTGATACTCCTGTTAATGGTACACCTAATTCACCATCAACTTGTGGACTACCTACACTAGAAGCTAAAGAATGATTGGAACCAATCATCTCTAATAAAACACCTATACCAGTTGTTATAGATCCTGTAGATGAAGTAACAGCTAGACCTCCAACAGAAATAGTTTCATTTGCTCCTTCACCCCAATCAGCTACACCGTAATTTAATCTACCCCAACCTTCTTCATTGAAAGCTTCTGTAGATGAACCTACGTTTGATGTTAATGATTGTCCGGATAAAATAACGGTAATATTATCGTCACCCCACTCGTTTGATCCCCAAGTGTTAGTACCCCAGGTAGAAGCCATAAGGAAGTCCTCCTTACGCTATACGAATGATTGCGTTACTTGCGTCTGCTGTTGGAAATTGAATTGTGAATGTTCCAGAAGAAACTGTTTTGTCACCACCAAATGCGATAACAGCAACAGCTTTGTCTCCTTGATCGTCATTATAAATTAATGCACCATTAGCTGTGAAAGAAGCAGAAGTATAACTGACGTCTGCAAAATCACAAACTGCAGTTGATCCAGATAAAGCTGGAGTAACACTTGTTAATGTTGCACCACCTGCAGAGTATGCAGATCCTGATGTGTTTGAAATTTCGTTTGATGTTGAATAAGCTGTAGTTCCAGCACCTAAAGATGCAGAGCTAGTAAATAAAGCTATTTTAAAAGTATCGCCACTAGATGCCGTAAAATTATGTGTACCGACTAAAATCTCTTGTTTAAAGCTATTACAAACTGCTGATGATATTGCCATAATATTTTATCTCCTATGGGTTTGCTGATTTAACTGGTATTCGAATAGCGCCATCTGTGTAGTCATCTCTTCGTCTTCTACCAACTTGTTCGTTAGCAAACTTTTGTACCTCTTGTTTATACTTATTTTCATATAGTGTCAACATGTCTATCGGACCTTTTAAAAAACCATATGTCTCTGAAAGACAGCAATATAATAGACCATTTGGAAAGTTCATGCTTATATAATTTGTGGCATTTCCAGACTCTAAAGTAGCTGGCATTTTATTATAATGCACTCTAAATTTGTAGGTATCATCAGGAACTGGTGCAAGAAACATTCTTCCTGATGTAGTATCAGTATCTCCAGTCGCTCCACCATACATAGAATAGTATTTAGGTTTACCTCTTTTATCAGAAGCTGTTGAAGACACATATTCTTGTAAATAAGTTACATCTTTTTTTTCTAACCAAGTATTAGCACCTGTTATAGCAGAGTTAGAATCATAAACTTGTATACCTCTTACAAATAATGCACCTGCTGGAGCATTAATTGATTCTTGACCTATAACTAAATTACCTGATTGCTGTAATCTATCTGCATCAATAGGTATATCTCTCATAATTCTATATTGAGAATTTAAAATTATATTCTCTAAA
>Ga0181411_1000803_pt1 | contig 11498 bp, 9 predicted proteins | sample 34SPOviralmetaG_FD_130114 | JGI IMG/M metagenome (GOLD analysis project Ga0181411, IMG submission 130114) | Marine viral communities from the oligotrophic San Pedro Time Series (SPOT) site, San Pedro Channel, CA, USA - 34 SPOT_SRF_2012-07-09 | ecosystem: Environmental > Aquatic > Marine > Strait...
AGCAGAAAAAACAAATAACGAAACATTGATACCATTTGGGTTTGTGGCATTAACATCACCAATTCCGATGTATAGTGCATCACTTAATTTAGCAGCAGTAGAAACATTAACATCACAAGTTCAAACCACATTTAATAGCAGAAATTATTTCGGATTTGATTTTGATAATTTGAATAACTTGAATTATTTATCTCCAATTCCAACTTCTAATTCGACTACTGGTAGTAATGTAGACTTTTATCTAGGGGATGTAAGTCAAGATGCAGGAGCAAATTTCCCAACATCAACAACTGCATATAGCGGATCATTGACAACAGCATTGAATGCTAACACATTTACCAGCAATGTTTCTATTAACACTAGAAAGTTTATAGTGCCAATGCAAGGTGGATTTGATGGAGCTCGTCCTAATTTACCTAAACTATCAGGAACAAATATTAAATCTACAAATACATTTGGATTTGATTGTAGTGGTACAGCCACAACTGGAACTAAGGCATATAATAAAGCATTTACATTGTTAAGTAATGCAGATTATTATGATATGAACATGTTGATAACACCAGGTGTTATTGATAGTCTTCACCCATTAGTGACAAGTGCTGCTAGAAACTTAGTAGAACAAAGACAAGACACATTCTATATAATGGATAGTAATGCATTAACAGATAATATTGATACTGTAGTTCAACAAGTAACAAATATTGATAGCAATTATGCAGCAACATATTTCCCATGGGTAAGAGTTGTAGATCCAGGAAAAAATAAACCAATTTTCGTTCCGCCATCAGTAGTGATGCCAGGTGTATTAGCATTTAATGATGTTGTAACTGCACCATGGTATGCACCAGCTGGTTTAACTAGAGGTGGTTTGACAACGGCAATTGGCACATATAAGAATCTAAGTCAATCGAATAGAGATGAATTATATGAGAACCGTGTTAATCCTATAGCAAACTTCCCTAATGAAGGAATTTGTGTTTGGGGGCAAAAGACATTGCAAGCTCGTCCGAGTGCATTAGACCGTGTCAATGTGCGTCGTTTGCTTATCGAAGTTAAGAAGTTTATTGCGTCGTCAACTAAATACCTAGTATTCGAACAAAACACTTCAGCAACACGAAACAGATTCTTGAGCATTGTGAATCCTTATTTAGAACAAGTAAGAGCACAGCAAGGTTTGTCAGCATTCCGTGTAGTAATGGATGAAACAAATAACACACCAGACGTAATAGATAGAAATCTAATGTATGGTCAAATATTTTTACAACCAACTAGAACGGCAGAATTTATTGTCTTAGACTTTAATATTCAACCAACTGGTGCTTCATTCCCTGAATAGAAATTAGATTAAGTAATATTTATATAAAAAGAACATAGGAATATAAAAATGGCATTAGAACAAAATTTACCCGGTATTAATCAAAATGATTTATTTTTGAATGCATTTGATTGGGAACCAAAAATGGCCAATAGGTTTATTATGTATATTGGAGATATTCCAAGTTATATAATAAAAGCTGCAGCTAGACCATCTTTAACAAATGGAGAAGTAGTATTAGACCATATCAACATTGATAGAAAAGTTAAAGGAAAGACTAGATGGAACGATGTAGCTATTACATTGTATGATCCTATAGTTCCTTCTGGAGCACAAGCTGTCATGGAATGGGTTAGACTTCATCATGAATCATTAACTGGTAGAGATGGATATAGTACTCAATATAAAAAGGATATAACATTTCATTCTTTATCTCCAACGGGAGAAAAAATAGAAGAATGGACATTGAAAGGTGCATTTATATTAGATACTAATTTTGGTCAAATGGATTGGGGTACAGAAGAATCTGTACAAATCGAAATGACATTAAAATATGATTATGCAGTCTTAGAATATTAATTTATTTATTATAGTGGGAGTAGTTTTTACTCCCATTTTTACTGTTTAATATATTTATAATAAAGAAAAAAGGAGTTACAATGGCAAAACACACTGATCGTTATCAAAACGACAATTTAATAAATCTAGCTAAAAACAAATACGAAGAAAAAAATCGAGGCACTATACCTTCTGAAATTATAACATTAACAAGCGAAGGAAAAATTTATCCGCACTCTAGTCCATTAGCTTCTGGCAAAATAGAAATGAGATATATGACTGCATATGATGAAGACATTTTAACTAACTCATCATATGTTAAAGAAGGAATAGTTTTAGATAAATTATTAGAATCCTTAATAATTACAGATATTAATTTAGATGATATAGGTCAAGTAGATAAAGACGGATTAATTTTAAACGCTCGTATATTAAGTTACGGAGCAGAATATCCAGTTGTAGTTACAGATCCAAAATCTGGCAAAAAACTAGAACAAACAATTGATTTATCTAAAATTAAAACAAAAACAATTGATATTCAATCAGATGAAAACGGAGAATTTGATTATACTATTAGTAAACATAATATAAAATTTAAATTTCCAACTAATTCTCAATCACAAACTGTGTCTACTATAAGTGAATATTTAGAGCAAACTATAGTCGAAGTAAATAAATCTCGGGACATAAATGACATAAAACATTTTATACGTTATGAATTTTTAGCAAAAGACAGTAAAGAATTTCAAAAATATATATTAGATAACACCCCAATGGTCTTACTAGAATATGAGTTTGTAGGTGAAGACGGAGGCGCCTTTACTGCCGGGTTTCAAGTTGGCACCAACTTTTTTTGGATTTAATCCATCGGATCGACCAAAATTACATGACACTATATTTGAATTAATATGGGCAGGCGAAGGTAGATGGGATTGGAATACTATATATAATATGCCAGTATTTCTTAGAAATTTTTATATACGCAAATTAAATAAAATGTATGATCAAAAAAAAGAAGCACAACAAAAAGCTAAAAGTAAACCTTCTAAATCAAAAGTCATAAAATCTCCATTGTAAATATTTATAATAAAGAGATTTATATGCACATTCCTCATAATCACATAACTTTATTGAAACAATATCCTAGTACTGGCCAGAAGAAGAAAACTAAAAAAGAAAAAGACGAGGCTCTGACCAAAGCTGAAATTGAAGCAAAAAAAACTCAAGTTGATACCGTAGGCACTGTTAAAGCTTTAGAAAAAGCATTTGAACAATTAACCACTACGCAAGCTAGAAATTCAATAGGTTTAGAAAAATTAGTCGGACAGCAAGAACGATTAGGCAAAACAATTCTAAATGCTGCACAACAGTCGACCTTCTTAGAACAACGAAACAGAGAATTAAATAAAACTTTTAAAATAAGTTCCGTATCAGCTGCAGATTTAGGAGATCGATTTGACATAATAGCTGACTCTATAGGTACTGGCGGTAAACAAATACGAAAATATGCTCAAGAATTAAATACATTACTTCCATTACAGGCGAAAAATATTACTAAAAACGATAAAGCTACTGGTACAATGAATAAGTTTGGTAAGCAATTACTAACTACCGGGAAGTATTTCCGAGAAAATTTTGGAATGGGTGCAGAATCAGTACAAGGATTTGCTAGATTTGCTGCAACTGCTAACGATGGCGCAGCAGGAACTGAAGATATTTTAGCACAAACAGTTGGTTATGTAGCAGAACTAGAAAAAGTTACCGGACTAGTTGGCACAACAGAAACAATATTATCTGGTATATCTAACTTAGCTTCAGATGTACAATTAAATTTTAGAAGATTCCCTACGGATTTAGGTCTAGCAGTATTAAAAGCTAGAATGTTAGGAACTAGTTTAGGCGAAGTATATAGTATAGGTAAAAATTTATTAAATATAGAGCAATCTGTAGGCAATGAATTAGAATATCAATTATTATCAGGAAAACGATTAGTTAATGCACAAGGGGAAAGCTTAACACAAAAATTTCGTGAAGCTACATTATCTGGCGATGCTAATGCATCAGCCGACGCATTAAATGAAATTCTTGAATCTCAAGGCGACACAATAAAAGATAATTTCTTTGCAAGAAAACAATTAGCAGAAACATTAGGTATTGGTGAAGATAAACTTTCTCAAATGGTTCAACAAAGAGAGTTATTACAAGATGCTGGCCCGGAAGCTGAAGCAATATTAAAATTGCAAGGTGAAGATTTAGCAACTGCAATTAACAAATTTAATGTAGAAGCTACTGATACACAAAAAGCAGCACTAAAACAATTGGTTGAAAATAGAGCCAATCAAATGACAACCGATGAGAAGATAGTTTTAGGTATTGAAAAATTAACCACTGCAGTCATTCAACGTCAAACATTCGATATGGGCGGATCAGCAGCTGTAGTTGGAAGTGTACAATCCACTTTCACAGATCCAAAAGTACTTGAAAATTTATTAAAACAACCACAAGAATTATTTGGAGCAACAGAAAAAGGATTTCGAAAAACATTGGGAGCATTAGGTCAAACATCGATGGTATTTGGTACAATTAAAGACCAACTAGAAACTATAGCTGCTCCACTTGGCGGATTTGTTACTGCAGTATCAAAAGTCACAGATATGCTGGCAGCAGCTGTTTTTGATGGAATAGATAGTCTTAATGCAACTACCGTTGAAGCTATTAATATAGGAACTGCGGGGAATATTAATGGTGGCGTCAGTGGAGGACCTTCAAAAAATGATTTTATATCTAGACCAGGAGGCGGCATCACATCATTTAGTTCTCAAGACACAGTAATAGGAGCTAAGCCAGGTGGCCCAATCGATCAAATGCTAGCATCATCTACAGATGTAGGAAGCGGAACTAGTATTGATTACAATGCCATAGCAAATGCAATAGCATCAGCTGGAGGCAATGGAGGAACTAGTATTGATTACGGTAAAATGGCAGCTGCATTTACATCTGCAATTAAAAATATACAAATAGTAGCACCAACTGATATTTACAAAGATTCATCAATGAATATGGGATCATTAACATAGAAAGAATTATATGCCATTATCTCAACCATTAATACCACATCCAGGATTTAATAATTCTACTTTACAGCCGGCTGTAATTTCAACTACAGTAACACCTAGTCCAGCACTTAGTCAATGGACTTTTGTAAATAAATATTCTAATTTTATTAATACTGGCCATGGATCATCAACGTCTCCTCATTTACCAGATTATTATCCAAAAGGATTAAAAGCAAATCTTCCAAACTATTTTAATCCTAGTCAAACATATACAAATTTTTATAATACCACTCTTTATCCATATCTAGAAGATGGGGCAATTACTCCGCCATATTATATAGGTAGTACCACAATAGCTGATACCACCAATAGACGTCCTAGAATGGCATCTCCATTGCCAAAACCAGCTAACAATGAAGGCATACAAAATTTAAAAACAGGAGATCAATTCAAAGAGTTTACAGTTAATAAAAAATTAGATAATATAGAAGGCATATATAAAATTGGATCTAACAGTTATGTAGGAGATGAAGATAATCCATCATTATCTAGTTATCGTAGACTATCGCAAGGAATTAACGTAAGTAGTAATATACAACCCGCAGATGCTTTACGACGAGCTAGTGCAATAGTTGCATTAGGAGCAGCATCTGGATTTACTGGCTCTCCTAGATTAATACAGCTAGGATCAGCAGCAGCAGGTGCTATTGAAGGAGAAAAATCGTTATATAACGCAGTACCATTTAAAAACTTAGGAAAAGTTGGCATCTACAAATATTTACCATTTCAAGATTTCCGTGCAAGAAAAGGGTTTGATCAAGAAGATTTACTTGGAAAACGATTAGACGGAACTGCATCTGCGTTACGAGCGATCCGCACCAAATCAGGAAGACAAGGAGCTGTTGGCGGAGCATATGCAGCAGCTAGCTTATTAACAGGAGCTTATACAGCATTTAATTTAGAAGCAACATACGGGTTTGGAGAGCATGGTACCCCATACGCATTACGAAATGATTTTACTGCAAAATCTCATGTTGCAACACATTGGGAAAAAGTAGGTGGAGATGGAGGATTTTGGAAAGGTCCAACGACAAGAAAAAATCCTCTAGCTAAGTTAACTCCATTTCGAGGAGATAAAGTAACAGTTATAGATTTTAAAAAAACAACATTAGATAACGTATATAATTGGCAACCTTCTAGTCAAGGTCTAAGCGGGCAAGATGGCGCATTAGGTGCTTTAGGTGCTGCTATTGACAAAATATCTGGCCGTGTAACAAAAGACTTTATCAAGTTCTTTTTAACAGGCCCAAAGTTAACTCCATTTACTAACGATAAAGATCAAATAGATGATGTAATGGTATTTAGAGCTATTATAACTAGTTTAACAGATTCATATAATCCTAGCTGGAATCCAACCCAATTTATAGGTAGAGCAGATCCTTCTTATAACTATACTGGATATTCAAGAGATATAAATTTAGACTTTACTGTGTATGCAACTGACAGAGATGAATTAAAACCTATATGGAGAAAATTAAATGCACTAGCAGGATATACAGCACCAGAATATGATGGTAGCAGTATTGCACTTAAAGGACCATATTTACGATTAACTGTTGGAGATTTATATTATCAACAACCATTAATAATTAATAGTTTATATTTTACATTACAAGATTCAGAAACAACATGGGAAACAAATATAGAAGAAGATGCTGAAAATATGGAAGTTCCAAAACAAATTCAAGTATCTATAGGCGGAACATTAATAACTGATTATTTACCTCAAAAAGGAGGAAGATTCTATACATTGGCTCATAAAGATATGTTAACGTCTGACTCACCAGAAAAAGGATCAACAAATTGGTTGAGTGACATGAAAACTAATAAAGATGTAGAAACAGACGCAAGTGTTCTTCCCGAGACATTAATTGAGGAAGGACTTTTTGCTAATACTTCTAATTCTAACATAGATATTGCTCAAGGAGATTTTAATCCGTTTAGCTAAGGAAAATAAATGAATAGATATGCAACAACAAAACAAATAAAAGATTCTAAATTAAATCGTAAAGCAGAAACTACTATCATTACTGCAACACCACCTTCTCCGTCAGATATATACATACAAGTATCAACACCAGAACGTTTAGATATGTTAGCTCAACAATTTTATGGAGATGCTACACAATGGTGGATAATAGCAGCTGCAAATGGATTAGGTAAAGGAACATTATTTACTCCAGAAAATGTAAGATTACGTATCCCAGATTCTTCTACACAACAAGATTATATTGATTTAGTAAACTCAGAAAGATAGGTTATAATAATGGCAGGCGATATATTTTATTCAAGCTTAGATCCCAAATTACGCATAGAACTAGATGCTAGGGCAAAAGCTGGATTTTCTAGTAGAAATACCAAGGATCTTGACTTTATGCTTAGTAAAATAACTAATGTTGAAATAACTGCATATAAAGGCCCTATATTAAAAAATACCCTAAAAGTAGACTACAAGGAAAACGTTTCCAGATTTGCTACATTAGGAGGAAACAGAGTTAGGGCCGGATCATATCTTCCAAATACAGGTAACCCAAGTAAAACCCAGAGTGGCGGATATTTAACTGCAGACCGGCCGGCTAGGAGAATACCACCAGTTATAACATTAGCAGAAATTAATATTGGAGATCATTCCATGGCTTTATTAAATAAGGCTACATTTAATGTGTTAATTTCAGATCCATCTGCAGATTTAAATGAATTTGAAAGTGTATGGTTTAGGCCTGGTCGTAACGTCGAAGTTAGATTTGAAGGACATAAAAATCAAATTGTTTCTTTTGCAGACACAACTGGATTATTGGAACCACCTCCCAGTACATTAGATTCTAGACGTCAAATATTGATAGACAAATATGGAGCTGATTCAGCATCGGAAAAACAACTTCAATTCAGAAAAATGAATGAAATCACATTTGCTGGCGTTATTACATCGTTTACATTTTCATATCAACCAGATGGGACTGTGGAAGCTACAATAATGATGTCTGGAACTAGTAATATATTTACTGATGTTAGTTTGATGTTACCAAAACAAGAAGGTGAAAAATCTGACAATAATGAAACAAACACATTTTATAAGAAAATTGAAGAGACTGTTAATACTTCGGTTGCTGAAATACAAAATCAAACAATTATAAATGAAGAAATCATCATAAACAGCATTTCAGATCAAAGCATACTAGTAGGAACATTGTATAAAGAAAAAGGCTATTCTGCTGATAAAAAAATTGATCTACAAAATCAATACAAATATATATCACTAGGATATTTAATAGATTTAATAAATAAAAATTTAATAGTTAAGTTAAATAATGTGCCAAAAAAAGAAGAAAAAAATAATGTTGCAGCTGGTGCAGCTGTCCCTCAAAATAAACCTGAACCAATTGCTAGAAACGCAAAAATTATATGCACAGACGATGTTTGTCAAGGTGCTGTATATAAATATTTAGTATCTGCAGATCCAAAAGAGATAATATTATGGAGAGGAACAAATGCAGCATCCTCGGTATCATCATATCCAGACACTGAAACAGAAATTGAACCAAGTAAAGACGATAACACAGTAGGTACTACAAAAGACAAAAATACTGTTACTTCACAAAAAATTGAAGCTCAAAAAATAATGCCAGATGTCACTCCTAAATCAGCTGGATTTCAAGTCGATGGCAAAACTTTTCCTAGTCGAATTTATATAGGAGTTGAGTCAGTATTAAAATTAATATTAGAAAAAGATGATGTTGAAACTGTTAATGATTTACTAAAACATGTGTCTGGATATATTTCTAGAAATACAGGCGGTATAATTAAAATGAGATTAATTACAGATCCACAAAAGCCAGATGTATTATTATATTATAATGCAAATTATATAGGAGATGCAAACAGTCAAAATTCTGTAAATCAAGATCCATTTTTAGTACCAATGTCAGCCAGAAATTCATTAGATACAAGAAATTCCAAATTGCCTGGTAGTATAGTAACTGATGCAAAAATTTCATCAAAATTGCCAGATAATCTAAAAAATCTTGCATTTGTATTAAATGAAGGATCTGAAATTTCAAAATCTTCTATATCTCCATTTGTTACTTACATGTACGCAGACGAAGCTCAAAAAGAAAATATAGCTGCTCAATACTTAAAAAAGCATAACGAAATTATAAAACAATTACGTGAAGCAAAAGCTTTATTAACTAATGATTACACATCTGTACCAAATGTTCGAAGACTACGTGAATTATTATATAAATATCAACAATATCCAACAAAAAAAATACAAGATACAAATATACTCAATGCACCAACATTTATATTTGATGCTGAAATTACAATCGAAGGAATACAAGGATTTAAAATTGGAGATGTAATGCAATTACCAGTATTACCAGATAGATATAGAAAAGAAGTAGTATTTAGTGTAATAGGAATAACACACAATGTAGATGCATCTGGTATATGGCAAACTAAACTTAAATTAATAATGAGACCAAAAGTTAAATGAGACAAAAAGCATATTATACAAAAAGTGATATAGAAAATAATTTATATACTATTGGAAACAAATATATGTTATCTGATACTACTGAATATAAAGGATCATATCATAGATATATATCTACCAATGAAATATATACCGAAGCCCAATGGTCGCCATTAAAGTCTAAACCATTAATTCCATTTAAGGAAACTTCTGCGATTGTAATGTTATATAAAACTTTAAATCCAGATATTAAAACTGCATACACCGGACCTACTGATTATCGTGTAAAAATTAGTCTTGAAGATCGTAAAAAAGGATCGATTGATAGATATTTTTTAAAAAAAGTAAATGAACCTAGGATTATAGAAATTAGTAAACAAACATTTGAAGACTTTGCTGCATTAAAAGTAGATCCAAATTTATATAAAACTGCAAAACTAAAATGGCATATAACAGGAGAAATAACAGATTCTCGAATCGGCTCGTTGTTAGAATTAGGAGTTGAAACTAAAAATAAACGAGCAGTACAAGAAGCAAACAAAAATTTACAAAGACTAGATGTCAAATTAAGAAATTTAACAGAATTCTTTTCTGATACTACATTTAATGTTCCAGATGATATTAATAACTTGGATAATACATAAAATTTTATTATTATATTAATGTATGATAATAGTAGACGATTTAGATGAACTAGATTCGTTATTACAAGGTATTAAAACAGATGATAGTATATTAGTAGTTCCTGTACTTTCTGATCATCAATTACATCCGTCGATAAATAAGATATCGTGTATATACGTATATTCTAGTAATGAAATAGAATTCATTGTTCCAATACATCATACTGAACAAATAACCGGGTTTTCAGAACATTTACATAAGCTTCTCGATCTAGAATCAATATTTGTACATGATAAAAAGTTATGGTTACAAATGGGCGGAAATGACAATGTTTTTGATGTAAAGACATTATGGTGGTATACATATGGAGAATCATATAACGAATCACATTATTATACTACAGCTCATAATTTTTATTGGAGAAGACATACAAACTTACAGCATATCAACACTATTATTCCATTAATGAATCATGGAGCAATGTGTCAAAAAATTAGAAAATATGCAATGCCAATGATTATGAATTCTAAATTAACAAATTCATATAAACAATTTAATTCATTATATCCAAAAGTATTTGCTCAAATTGAATCTAACGGGTTGCAAGTTGATAATTCATTTAAAATGGATAATTTAATAACAGAAGGACGAGTTTATTCTCAATACCATTATCATACAACTACTGGTCGACCTTCAAATGCATATCGTGGATTCAATTTTGCAGCAATGAATAAAGAAGATGGTACAAGAGATTCATTTTGTAGTAGATTTGATAATGGAGCATTAATAGAAATGGATTTTGATGCATATCATGTTAGATTAATTGCAAGAATTATTGGATATGATTTGCCGGCTGGATCTGTACATAACTATTTTGGTAAATTTTATTTTGGAGTAGATACTTTATCTAAAGAACAGTATGAGCAAAGTAAACAAATAACATTTAGATTATTATATGGTGGAATTGACAAAGAATTTTTAGAAATTCCATTCTTTAAACAAGTTAATAATTATGTTTGGGAACTATGGAATAAATGGAAATCTGTAGGATATGTAAAAACTCCAATTAATCAACGTGTATTAAGTAATGAAAACTTAAAAGAAATGAATAAGAATAAGTTATTTAATTATTTACTACAAGCAGTTGAAACTGAATTCTCAGTAAAAAAATTATATGAAATCCAGCAGTTACTAGAAAAAACTAAAACTTGTTTAATATTATATACATATGATTCATTGTTATTTGATATACCAGTAACAGAAGCAAAAATAATTTTACCAAAGATAAAACAGGTATTAGAAACCGGAAAGTTCCCTGTTAAATGTAAAGTAGGCAATATTTATAGTAAAATGAATGACATCAAGTTATGATAGATAAAATTATTAATGAATGGACATATCAATTAGA
>Ga0181411_1000804_pt1 | contig 11494 bp, 6 predicted proteins | sample 34SPOviralmetaG_FD_130114 | JGI IMG/M metagenome (GOLD analysis project Ga0181411, IMG submission 130114) | Marine viral communities from the oligotrophic San Pedro Time Series (SPOT) site, San Pedro Channel, CA, USA - 34 SPOT_SRF_2012-07-09 | ecosystem: Environmental > Aquatic > Marine > Strait...
CTCAGCATCACAAGCACTTGGTAGTTGTTCTGGGGGAGCAAAAACCTCAACATTAACTTTAGCTAACTCTAATTCAGCAAATACAACAGCATATTTCCTAGTTGAATACTCATTAGATGGAGGTTCAAACTGGACTCAGAAAGCAGCAAATCAGTCTGTTGCAAAAAATGCCTCAGCAACACTGACCCAATCAGTTGCAGATGGTACAGCTATTCAATGGAGATATAAGTCGTCTACAGCATCAGGATCTTTCTCTGGCAGTTATGTCACAAGCAGTGACATGAACAGTGCGACTGTTGATTGTCCTACCCCTCAAACTGTTTCCAGCTCACAGGCGCTTGGAAGTTGTTCTGGTGGGTCAAAAACCTCTACTCTTACAGTCTCCAATACCTCAGGTGCTTCAGCTTATGTCAAAATTGAGTACTCATTAGACGGAGGCTCAAACTGGACAACTAAAAGTTCTAACGCAACAGTTACGAATGGATCTGGAAGTTTATTTACTCAAAGCGTCGCAGATGGAAGTGCAATAACCTGGAGAGTTACTTCTTCAGACACCTCTAATAACTTTACAGGATTAACACCTACTACCTTATCTGCAAGTGCAACGGTAGATTGTCCTCAACCCGTAACTGTTTCAGGCTCACAAGCACTTGGTAGTTGTTCTGCTGGAGCAAAAACTTCTGATTTTACTGTTTCAAATTCTTCTGGTTCCACAGCTTATATTAAAGTTGAGTACTCATTAGATGGTGGGTCAAACTGGACTACTAAAAGCGCTAATACAACATTAAATAACAATTCAGCATCAATTTTTCAGCAGTCTGTAACTCACAATTCAGCAATAACCTGGAGAGTTACCTCTTCAGATACTAGTGGTGACTTTACAGGATTAACACCTACCACTATATCTGCAAGCGCAACTGTTGATTGTCCAGTAATAGATATAAGTGTATCTCAAGCACTTGGTAGTTGTTCTGGGGGAGCAAAAACCTCTACATTAACTTTAGCTAACTCAAACTCAGCCAATACAACAGCATATTTCTTAATTGAGTACTCAACTGATGGTGGGTCAAACTGGACTCAGAAAGCAGCAAATCAGTCTGTTGCAAAAAATGCATCTACTACACTTACTCAAAGTGTTCCACATGGTTCAGCAATATCATGGAGATATAAATCCTCATCTACTTCAGGTTCATTCGGTCTTTTGTACCTTCAGTTGTCGACAAGCGCAACTGTTGATTGTCCAATAGTAGATGTCAGTGCTTCGCAAGCACTTGGTAGTTGTTCTAGTGGGGCTAAAACCTCTACATTAACAATCACTAACTCTGATTCAGCCAATACAACAGCTTATGTACTTGTTGAATACTCTTTAGATGGTGGCTCAAACTGGACTCAGAAAGCAGCCAATCAAAGCGTTAATGCTAACGGTTCAGCAACACTGACCCAGTCTGTATCTCATGGTTCAGCTATTCAATGGAGATATAAGTCTTCTACAACATCAGGATCTTATTCAGGAAGTTATGTCACAAGTAATAATATGAATAGTGCAACTGTTAGTTGCCCTGTTATTGACGTAAGTGTTTCGTCTTCTTTAGGTGGATGTTCCAGTGGTGCTGCAACATCAAGTTTTGCAATTACTAACTCAGCTTCTGCTACAACAACAGCATACTTAAAGGTTGAGTATAAGATTGATAGCGGTTCTTGGGTAACCAAGGCCGCTAATCAGTCAGTCGGTATTGACAGTACAGAAACGTTAACACAAAGTGTTCCTGTTGGCTCAAACATCACCTGGAGATATGAAACATCAACGTCAAGTACAACGTTTACAGGAACTCCTACTGCTACTGGAAATGCAAGTTCAGATGTGTCATGTAACATTACACCTTCTGCTTCCCAGACTTTATCAGGTAGTTGTAGTGGAGCTTCGAAGACATCAACATTAGCAATTTCAAATAGTGGTTCATCACAAGCTACTGCATACTTCTTAATTGAGTACTCAGTAGATGGTGGATCAAACTGGGTTCAAAAAGAAGCAAGCAAAGCTGTAACAATTGGTAGTTCAGATACAGTGACACAAACTGTCAACAACGGGACTGCAATTCAGTGGAGATATAAAACTTCCACAATTTCTGGATCATTCTCAGGAAGCTATGTCACAGGTAATGCCTTGAATAGTTCTACTGTAAGTTGTACCACACCAGCAGTTTCAGCATCTCATGGAACTTGTTCAAGTGGAGGAGCTCCAATAAATGTACTACTTGATAACACAGGACAAGGTGCAACTAATTATTTTAAAGTTCAGTACTCTACAGACAATTCAAACTGGACTGATGGTATTGGCGGTTCGCATGTTGCAGTTAACTCGGATTCAACTTCTACAGTTAGCTTAAAAGGCTCTTCTTTCACGAATGACACTACGGTTTATATACGTTATCAGACTTCATCAAGTACAGATTTTTCTTCTGCTTCTACAACAACTTTAAGCAGTATTGAAATAGATTGTCCTGTGCTTAATGCTAGTGCTACAGCAGCTGCAGCCAGTTGTTCAAGTGGAAGTGCAGCAATTCCAGTAACTCTCAATAACTCAAGTTCGACCGCTGCAGGAACTTTTACTGTTAGGTACTCAACTGATGGAGGTTCTAATTATACAACTCTAAGTACTGCGACAGTATCAGCAGGCTCTACAGACAACTCTTCGATTTCAGTACCAGCACAGAGTCATGGAACAGCTGTAATAATTAAGTACTCTGTTGCCAACTCATCTGAAGGATTAACTCAGTCGGAGGCAACTCTTTCAACAATAACTATAAATTGTCCAGTTATCGCTCCTGCTGTTTCTCATGCTACAAATGGTTGTAAAAATAATGGCACAGGGCAGGGCGGCTCAATGGGCAAAATAAAAATAAATGTTGATAATAGTGGAAGTAATGTTGCTATTACATTTTTAGTACAAAAAAGAGCAACTAATGCTGTAACTGGAGCTGTAGGCGATTGGATGTATTTTGGAGGCAGTGTTACAGGTGAAGATAGTGGTAAGTCAATAAATGCTGGAGCTTCACAGGAATTTGCCGTAAATACGGGAATAGCAAATGGTACTGGTCGTGAACACAGGTATTCAACAGATGGCGGATCAACATGGACAGAGATTGGCTCTAAGTTAACAATTTCATGTGCTAGTGTTTCGACTTCTATAGGAGCATGTTCAGATTCACAGACACAAACACCGTCAATTACTCTTAACACTGGTGCTGATTCAACTGTTTCAGTATTCTACAGAGTGGAATACTCAAATGATGGGGGGTCAAACTGGACACAACTTAAGAGTGATGAAGAGGTAACAGCTAATTCTTCAGAGACTTATTCTGCTCCCGCACTTGCAAATGGTGAGAGCATTCAATGGAGATATAGTTCTAGAAAATCTGGAGGGTCGCATGATAATAGTACTTGGGTCACAGATGGATTGGACATCCCTGGCGTAGATCCAACTCTGTCATATACAGCTAGCTGTGTAGTAACCACAACCACAACTACTACAACCACAACTACTACAACTACAACTACAACAACAACAACCCTACCAACAACTACTACGACAATATTTGAACCAATATTTAAACCTCAAATTATTAATAATGGACAGTGCGGAAATGATGGAAGTGCTTCTTTTGGACTGTCAGCAATTAATGGTCAGTCAAATATTGGAATGTCTTTACGTCTTAAAATTTTCATTAACAGAAGTAAAGTTGTAGACAACACATATGATCTTCCAGGCGGACAGAATTTGTATATTACTACTCTTTCTAACGTGCCCGAAGGTTCAACATATAGGATTAGATTTATAGTTAGAGATAACCTAAGTGGTCAAAAGTCTAAAGGTGGATTTAAGAAAGTAGTTGACTGTATTGATGACCCAGTTACTACAACAACCACTATTCCAATATCTACTACAACAACAATTGGTCCAGTCTCGACTACTACAACAACAGGTCCTACACCTACAACAACAACAGGTCCTACACCTACAACAACAAATGGTCCAGTATCTACAACTACAACTACTGTTCCAATAGACCAAACAGATCCTGACGAATGTCTTTTAACACTTGTAAGAATTTTTAATTTAGATAATCTTCTTGACTGTATAGATAATAATAAGCCTGACCCATCAGATCCTGACCCATCAGATCCTGACCCATCAGATCCTGACCCATCAGATCCTGACCCATCAGATCCTGACCCAACAGATCCAACAGGAATAACTACTACATCTGAAGAAGATGATTTCTGTGAAGGCTTGATTCTTGAAGAAGGAGATGTCTGCGAGGGTCCTTTGACAGATGATGAAGGTAATGACTTTTTTGAGTGGGATGAATATGATGAAGATGTTTACTTGACTGATGGAAGCTACAAAGTACAGTATTTTTACACAGAAGATAGTATCAAGCTTGCTGCTACTGGTATAAACCTAATCAATATAGTTATCTCTAGCATTCTTTTATTCCTTTCTGGTTTGTTCTTTTTTACAAAAACTCGAAAAAGAAAACTTTTATCAGCAGTAAACACCGTAGATTCAAAAGATTTGGATAATCTTTATAAAAATGTCTTTAAGTTAAAAAAACAAATTGAAAAAACATTCAAAGAAGAAGTAAATATCAATATTAATTTAAACTTAATCAATCCTTATGGTTTAGTTCAAAATAAAGTATCTGACAGAACAAAAAATATAAATAACATTACTGAGGAGTTAAGCTACACCAAAGTTGCCATTATTAATTTAGTAAAACAATTTAATGAATTAGAAGAAAAATTAACTAAAGAAATTTTAATTGAACAACTTGCTCTTATTTCTTCGGGATTATTTGAAATAAAGTTCACTGGTTTAGCTATCACAACACCGATTGAAGATACCTATGTAAAGGTTAAGAAACTTTCTAAAGCAAAATTAAAAAAACAAAAAAAATATTCAACAAAATATAGTCGTTTATCTTTAGGATTTTCAAGTATTTTATTAATTGCAGGAATGGGACTAGGTATATACGCAATGCAACAAGTTTATTTCACACAAATACAAAATCAATCTTCACAACAGGTCCTTGAACAAATGTATACATCAACTGATGATAAAGTTGAATTCTCCCAGCAACAACAACCAATTAATGAACGATTACTTTCTATTTTTAATGATGTACCAGTTTTTGAATCATTGAGTGATACATTATTAAATAATATTGAAGTTTATGATGTTAATTACTCGCCAGATGTTTTTGGACAGCTAGAAATAGATTCTATAAAATTAAACCAGTATATTATCTCAGGCACAGACGACCAAAGTCTTGAATTTGGACCTGGACATTATCTACAAACTGCATTACCTGGAACAGGTGGAAATGTAGGAATTGCTGGACACAGGACAACATATGGTGCACCTTTTGCTAAATTAGATCAAGTAAAAATTGGGGATGAGTTAATTCTTACTGTTGATTCAAAAAAATTTCATTATACAGTTGATGAAGTTACAATCGTTGAAGCTATAGGAGGAGAACATGTTCTATATAATCGCGGGGATGACAGATTGACACTTACAACATGCCATCCAAGATACTCAGCAAAACAGAGGCTTGTTGTTACTGGAATTCTAACCAAAATAGAATCAGTAAATTAATTAAGTTAAACTATGGAAATGGAAGCAATACCAAAAGACGGTAGATCAGTTAGAGCAAAAAATATTTACGATAAAGCTCACGAAAATCTAGTTAATAGTGCAATACAGCTTTTTAATAATCCTGAAATTCCAAATGATACTATAAATTTAACTTTGATAGCAAAAGAAGCTGGTACATCAGTAGCGACTGCTTATAATCATTTTCCAGAAAACTTAATAGATGTTTTTGGATCTATTTTAAATATTGGTTTTGAAAAAATTACTGAATCCGTGACAGAGTTTAATAGTTCTAATCCTGATCCATATGATCAATTAAATGCATATGTTGAAATTCAAACAAAAGTATCGATTGAGCTTGGAAATGCTGTTAGGGAGGCCTTTTATCAATTTAGAGAGATTTTAATGAGTAACAAATGGATAAAAGGAGAGCCGTATTCTTTTTTATTATCAATTTGTAAAAAATACGCTGATAAGAATAGAGAAGTCAATGCTGATACCCTTGCTGATGATATTTTCATACTCTGGAACGGTAATATTTATTTATGGATGAGATATAATTCCAATTTCGATATTTGGTCAAAATTTACTGATGAATGGCTCATGTCTGAAATGAGTAAAATTGTTGATAAGGCACTTTTATTACAAAAATAGTTGATGAAAAAATATTACTTAATACTGTTTTTTACTTTATTCATTAATGCATCTGCAGATTCTGAGAATATAAATATTACTTTAGACAGAAAAGAAGACGAAACAATTGTTATTAGTTGGAATATTCTATATCAAGAGTTTGATTCTATTACTTTAGAAATTCTTCATGATAAAAAAATAGAGACTTACGATATCCCTTTAAGTGAAGGTGCTATTGAGATATGTTGTTATGAAAATGAGGTAACTGTAACAATAAATGTAGAAGTTACAAAAGTAGTCCAACTTTCTGATGAAGATTGTTCAGCAGAAAGTTGTATAAGTTTTGAAAGAGAAGAGTTTCAAAACGAAACATCCATAGCAGCTATCCCAACTACAACGACTACCACCACAACAACAACCACAACAACAACTACTATTCCACCCCCACCTCCAGAAAGTACAAACTTTCTCAATATAGAAATAACTAATCAATTAATTACTTCAATCCCACTCTTCGATGATATTGATTTAACTGATCAAGAGAAAAATAGTATTGCATTCATTATGACAACAGTGATAATTGTCTTATTCTATCTAGTGCTTATGCTTCAAGAATGGTTCAATAAAATTCTCACAGAATACCGTGTTAAATTTTTTAGAAAAGACAGTGATATAACAAGTAATTCTAAATTATTAAATTATATAAAAATTATTTTTGCTCTAACTATGACAGCATTTTTAATAGGTTATGTAGAAGAAGGAGCTTCATTCGTACTTGATTTAGAAAACTTAGCAGTGTTTTTAGCAGCTCTTGTAGGACTGGTCTCTGTAACATTTTTCTATGAAGGAGTAGAGGGGTTAATTGAAAAGTTTATTTTTAAGCAAAAAGTTAGATTTAGGTGGGCTCCTCAAGCAGTATTTTTTGCATTAATTTCAACACTTGCTTATATTTACTTAAAGATGCCTATTGGCTTCATTTTTGGTTTCATTGCTTCAAGTTATATTTTAAACAAAAGACCAATTGCTAAACTATCCCCAAAATTTTACTCGTCCATAGTTTTGAGTGCTGTAGGATTTGGGTTTTTTTACTTGACCTCCTTACCAATTATTCTTGAATCTACAGTTTTTACTGCAATTGCTGCAATAAGTTATTTGATGTGTATAGAAGGCGTATTGCTGAAAGCACTACCTGGTGGTGGAAATGAGTTATTAGAGTCACTTAACGATTCGACAGGTCCCTACAAAGTCTTACCATTACTATCATTTTTATTAGGTTTATGGTTGTTTATTAGAATTTTGATAGTATCTCCTGATAGTGAATTTTCAAATCTTCAACAAGACTTATTAAGCATGGGTTCATTCTCATTAACCTTTGGCTTGATGCTTATTGGCTACATGATTTCAATTTTGATTATTGGATTTCTTATAAAGGCTAAAGGCAGATATGAATAGCAAATATATTTTTATTTTTGTAATGTCTTTAGTCATTGGTTCAGCATTTGTTTTATTTGTAAACTCAGATTCAGATGTTGAAGTAACTACTGTTCCAGAGACAACTACAACTACAACTCTCGCACCTACAACTACAACTCTCGCACCTACAACTACAACTACAACTACAACTCTCGCACCTACAACTACAACCACAACTACAACTCTCGCACCTACAACTACAACTCTCGCACCTACAACTACAACTACAACTCTCGCACCTACAACTACAACTACTTTAGGAGACGAGGAGTCTGTACAAATTGTAGATGACAATGAAGAAACACCTCCTGTTTACGAGGGTGAATACTCAAACTTTTCTGGTTTTGAGGGAACTAATCAGTTTAAGTTGGATGAACTAGTTCTAGCTTTGCCACAGGTTTTACAGGATATATTGAAAGATAAAATAATTTACATTAATGGTTGTCATGAGTATGCAAAGTCCTTAGTAGGAAGATGTCCTTATGGAGTATGGGATTCTTCAGGTACCAATATTGACGGAACTAAGGGTGCTGAATGGTCAATGTCAATTTGGGTTTCAAATAGAGCTTTCGATGCAGAACAAGCTAAAGATGTTTTGACACATGAGTCATCTCATGCACTTTCATACATAACAAGAAACTGCAACACCCAAAATAATCTGAGTTATAGATTAGACGCCTGGAATTATTTTGGTGGGGAAGAAAAATTTGCGGACGCTCTAGTTCTTTATTTTGGTGGTTCATATAACCATTACAGAGAATTAGGTGACCTTAATAGAGATGAGAGAACTTATTTAGAAGAATATATTGCTGCGTGTACAAATACATAAAATATTTGATATATTAATTCTATGGAGGAAGCAGTAAGCAATTCGTTGCCATTAAACATTGTTACTTTACTAATACCTATCTTATTTTATTTTTTAGGATTAAGTAGCAACTTAGAACAAATCAAAATATTATTCTCTGAGAGAAAATCTCTACTTTATGGCTTAGGAATTCAACTCATTCTGCTTCCACTTATCGGCCTTTTAGTTTCTGCATTATTTAGTAATTCTTTATTTGGAGTAGCAGCAGTGGTAGTCCTGATAGTTCCAGGAGGACATGTTTCTGGTTTACTTTCTCACATTAAAGGTGGAAATGTGCCACTATCTGTATTTCTAACCTCTTTTGCCTCAATAATTTCACCACTTACTATTATTTTTTGGCTGACAATAATCAATTCAAGATCTAGTGAATTCAGTGTTGACCCAGCAGCCTCATTGATACAACTGCTTGTCTTCGTTTTGGCCCCATTTGTTATTGGTATGATTGTCAAAAAGAATTTTACAAAATTTACAAATTTAATTTTTAATCCTCTTGATAAATTTTTGAAATTATCAATCGTAGTAGTTTCAATTTGGACACCAATAGATTTGGCGACTTATATTTTAGACAATATTCAACAAGGACTTCTAATATCTATAGCTTCTTTAATTATGATATTTGTTACTTGTAGAGCACTAATAAATTTCTCAAAAATTGATTTACCTAATGCAAAAACATTACAAATTGAGGCACTATGTCAAAATTTTCCAATTGTTTTGGGTATTTCTCTTGCATTAGAGATTCCTGAAGTAGCAATATATGGAATGATTTATTATTTAACAAGTATGGTTTTTGTAGTTTCCTATTCTTTCTCAAAAAAATATTAAAAGATTCCTTTTTAAAATAAATCTGTATATAATGAAATTGTCTTTCAGACAAAAATCACAAATCATTTCCAAAAATATGATTTAATTTAGGAGAATAATGTCCGCAAGAACACAATTACAATCTAAACCTGTTGCAGACCTGAGGTCAATTGCAGACAGTTTAGGTATTGAACACAAAGGTCTTCAAAAGGCAAAATTAATTGACCTTTTAGTAGAGCATGGTGATGAAATTTTAGACACACCTCTAGAAGAAGAAGCTGCCGCAGTAATTAGTAAATCCTCAAAAGATGATGATGCACCAGCTGTAGTTAGCTCAGGTGATAGTGCAATTAAAAAAGGCGAAGAACGAGATGGTATTCTCGATACCCTTCCCGAAGGCTATGGTTTTTTAAGGTGCAATGGATATAAACCAAGCGAAGATGACGTTTATGTTGCTGCTGGGATAATTAAAAAATTCAGAATGAGAAAAGGTGATCTTGTAAGTGGACCAATCAGAGCACCTAGGCAAAAAGAAAAATATCCAGCACTTATTGAACCCAAAACTGTAAATGGTGCAGACCCAGAATTACTAGCAAGAAGGGTTGATTTTAATAAGTTGACCCCGTTATTTCCAGATGAAAGATTGAAATTAGAAGTTGATGGAGAACCAGGCAAAATTGTTCCTAGAATCATAGATCTTGTTGCTCCTATTGGAAAAGGTCAGAGAGGTCTAATCGTATCTCCACCAAAAGCTGGAAAGACTACAATTTTGAAAGAAATAGCAAACTCAATAACTGCTAACAATCCAGAGGTATATCTTATGGTTGTTCTTGTTGATGAAAGACCAGAAGAGGTTACAGATATGCAGCGGTCAGTCGATGGAGAGGTTGTATATTCAACATTTGATCGCCCACCTGAAGAACACACACAAGTTTCCAGACTTGCCATAGAGAGAGCAAAACGCTTGGTAGAAGAAGGAAAAGATGTAGTTATATTATTAGATTCAATAACACGTTTAGCAAGAGCACACAACTTAGCAACACCAGCTAGTGGCCGAATCCTTTCAGGTGGTGTTGATTCAACAGCCCTAACTCCTCCAAAGCAATTTTTTGGTGCAGCTAGAAATATTGAGGGCGGGGGAAGCTTAACAATACTTGGTACTGCTTTAGTTGAAACTGGTTCCAAAATGGATGAAGTTATTTTTGAAGAATTTAAAGGTACAGGAAATATGGAGCTTAGGTTAAATCGTCAATTAGCTGATAAGAGAATATTCCCAGCTATTGATGTTACACCTTCAGGAACAAGAGAAGAACAAAGATTAGTATCAGCAAAAGAACTCGAATCTTTATGGGCATTAAGAAGAGTCCTTGTTGCTCTAGAAGGTGGAGCGGCTACAGAACTTTTGATTGCAAAACTTAAAGAAACAAAAAGCAATGATGCTTTCTTAAAGGATGTCGCAAAAGCCAAATAATAATGTAAAGTAGTACTATGAAACAAGATATACACCCAGACTATAGAGAAGTTGTCTTTCAGGACCAAGACGCAGGATTTGCGTTTCTAACTCGTTCAACTATAAAGACAACAGAAACTATTGCTTGGGAAGATGGAAATGACTATCCACTAGTAAAACTTGAAATATCAAGTGCAAGCCATCCATTTTTTACAGGTAAGCAAAAACTGGTTGACTCAACTGGAAGAGTTGAAAGATTTAAACAACGATACGGTTCTACAAGCACAAGGCAAGCACCAAAACAAGAAGCTTCTTCTCAAGAAGAAGAATAACTAACTTAACTTCTACTTCTTATGTCTGATCTTGATATTTCTTATGGTGGCCAAGCTGTAATAGGTGGTGTCTTAATTCAGAGTCCAAAAGGTTGGTCCCTTGGTGTCAGAGACAAAGATAATGACTTACATAGATATTATGAACCTCGTGTACCTCTAGTAAAAAGAAATAAATTTTGGTCAAGTCCCTTTATCCGAGGCTTTGGAGCTTTAATTGATTCAATGTATGTTGGGTTTAAGGCAATAACTTTATCTGAAAAGATTTATTCAAAATATGA
>Ga0181411_1000805_pt1 | contig 11484 bp, 4 predicted proteins | sample 34SPOviralmetaG_FD_130114 | JGI IMG/M metagenome (GOLD analysis project Ga0181411, IMG submission 130114) | Marine viral communities from the oligotrophic San Pedro Time Series (SPOT) site, San Pedro Channel, CA, USA - 34 SPOT_SRF_2012-07-09 | ecosystem: Environmental > Aquatic > Marine > Strait...
AGGTGAGCAGTCGCCGCCGCCAGGCGTCGACGTCAATTTTCCCACCGGGGCTTAACGGCAGGGTTTCAATCAAATTGTATGGGTCATGCGATTCATCGATTCCAAATCGATGAAGCAAACTCGTGGCCAAGCCGAGCGAACGATCCCATGGTTGACAAGGATACCAACAAATCGACAAGTGCGGGTCTTCCTCCAAGAGTTGCTGAAGCCAATGAGCAACTAGTGTCGACTTTCCAATCCCGGCGATGCCGTGTACAACCGCACAGGGTTTTCGCGCGTCAAACCATGTTTGAAGGGCTTCGATTTCAGTCTCTCTGCCGTGCACTGGGCGAGTTTCTGGTGGATGATTGTTGTAGGTGGCGTGTGCACCCGTCATCGGTGTTAATCGTCCAGGCGCAGGGCGCTCATCTGTTGGCCTCTGTATGCGGCCAAATCGAATATCACCGTAGGTCAGAACACCTTCATGCTGTGCGTGGAGTAGGACTTGGAGCAGCGATATGTCTGCCTCTAAACGTTCAGGGGCCTCCTTAGCAGCCACTTCGAGAAGTTCCCCTTCGTTATTGCGCAGCAAAATCTTGATTTCACCAAGAACCTCTTTTCGTTCATCAGCCTTTTCGACGCCTTCAATGGAAAGTTGCCACGTCTTTTGCCTCCGTTCCTCTCCACGAATGCTTCGAGTGTGTTCCTCAACTGTCCCGTCTCGCAACAATGAGCGCATAGCACGGCTCACGTTCGGAGGATGTTGCGCACAAGCCTCTGCTATCCCCGGGCGTGTGAGTTCATGACCCACAACATAACGATCGGCTTGGTCTCTGTGGTCGTTCAAATGAAGCAGTACGCGGTCCAAAACCGCTACACTGACCTTTGGAAGACCTTCGCTCACATACACCGCTGGTCTGGCTTGCTTCTCAACACTTTCCTTGGTTGTTTGGCAAAATAATTGACATGTCTCAATTTATTCCGCTGCACATCTGAACCACAACACCTTTTATCAGAAAAAGTACGGATTAACATGACTCGCCTCTCAAAGGGTGTTTTGCTGATTTTTTTGATGGCCTTCATGGCCCTTGCACCAGTCGCCATGGGTGCAGATTCCGACGGCGACGGCTTCGATGATTCGGTTGATGATTGTCCATGGTCTGCAGGTACCTCAACCGTAGACCGGGATGGTTGCCCGGACAAAGACGGCGATGGGATCTCTGATTTCAGTGATTCATGGGCCATCAATAATCCAAATTTCCAAAACGAGTGGACGCTTAACTCAAACTCCGATTATCATGATGTTGAGTATTCACCCTCTGGAGAATTCATCGTCACAGGCTCTGAAGATGGATTTGTACGGGTTTGGAATGCGACAACTCACATCAACATTCGTTCGGCCAATGCTATTTCCGGGGGCGAGGTGACCTCGGTTGCCTTTTCCCCAGACGGGCAGTACGTCGCAGCAGGCCTTGATGATGATACAATGGACATTTACTACGCCACAAATCTCTCCTCCGTTCACGGCACAATTAGTGTCGATGTTGGAAGTGGAGACTATGTTAATGATGTAGAATTTTCACCCGACAGCAGCCTTGTTGCGGTGTCCATTGGGCGGTCAGGAAACGGCGGTACAAACGGTCAAGTGTTCCTTATTCAAGTGGCAAATGGCCAAAATCTCTACAGTTTGAATCCAAGCAATGAGGACCGATTCTACGACTCCGCCTTCTCCCCCGATGGTGAACACATTGCTCTTGCTGGCAACGGCGATTTCTACATCGTCAACGTCAGTTCGAGGGTAACAGTCTGGTCCATCACAGACCCTCCTGCGAGCGTCAACGCCGTCGCTTGGTCTCCTGATGGCAACTACATCGCCATGTGCGGAGGATGGGAAGGGCAATCTGCAAGTTTTGACATGTATGAATTCAACGGAGCAGGTTGGACTCGCATTTGGCAGAAGACAACCTCGACTTCATGTGCTTCCACCGCATTCTCACACGATGGTTCTCAAGTGGCTGCCGGCATGTACTGGTACGGTAGCGACGGTGCGACCGCACGGGTTTACAAATCCGATACTGGCGTTCAAGTTGATGCGTTTAATGCCCCTCGCCCCGGGAGTTGTTCCTCTGGAAACAACAACCAATGCGGCCAATTGGAAGGCATCACATGGAGCCCAGATAATACACACATCGTCACGGCACACGGACGTAACGACGAGGGTGTCTACTTCTGGTTCGCAGATATCGATGAGGACAACGATGGCTACAATTCCACCGATCAAGGCGACGGAATCATCGACGCATTCCCAAGCGAAGGCACTCAATGGAACGATACTGATGGCGACGGATTCGGAGATAATCCAGCTCCAGCGTACCAACCCGATGCCTGCGTTTCGGTGAGCGGCACCTCCACTCAAGACCGATTTGGTTGCCCAGATGCAGACGGCGACGGTTGGTCTGACGAGGGCGACGAATATCCTTCTGATGTTCTACAATGGGCCGATGCAGACGGCGATGGATATGGCGACAATTACTACTTTGACCTCAGTTCAAACCAACTGCATATGAATCAATCTGGTGATGCTTTCCCGGATGACGCCTCCCAATGGAACGACAGCGATGGTGATGGCTATGGAGACAATTATCAAAACGCAAGTTGGGATAATTTCCGCCCATCAGTTTGGCCTGGCCTGCTGCAAGACGTAGCAAACAACGCTGATGCTTTCCCACTCGACCGCACTCAGTGGGCTGACTCTGATGGTGATTGGGTGGGCGACAATCCACTTGGTGACCGGGCGGATGGATGCCCTACAATCTGGGGCGACTCAATCAATGACCGATTGGGCTGTGTCGATTCAGACGGCGATGGCTGGTCTGACCCTGACGCCAACTGGGCAGCGACAAGTAACTGTTACCAAGCTGACGCTTTCCCAAACGACCCAACACAATGGTGTGATGAAGATGGCGATGGCTACGGTAGCAACATCAGTGGAAACGATGCAGATGAATGTCCGAATGAGGCAGGCACTTCCTACGTTGACCGAATTGGTTGTGCTGACCGAGACAATGACGGGTACTCCAATGCAGGCGATCCGTTCCCGGACGATTCAACTCAATGGGCCGACCGTGATGGTGACAACCGTGGTGATAACCCAGACGGAAACAATCCTGATGCCTTCCCCGATGACACTTCACAATGGAAGGACACCGACGGTGACGGCCGTGGTGACAATCCAAACGGATTCAACGGTGACGCTTTCTGGCAAGACCCTGACCAATGGGAAGACAGCGATGGTGATGGCTATGGAGATAATTTCATCGACGCTGATGGCGATGGAATCTCTGAAGGTTATTCTGACGTCTGTCCGCTCGTGTACGGGAAATCAACGGATGCGTTAACACGCGGATGCTCAGATTATGACGGTGACGGATTCGTTGATCCAGTCGATGCTTTCTGGGAAGATCCATTCCAGTGGGCCGATGCTGATGGCGACGGCTATGGTGACAACAGCCTTGTTCCAAGCGGTGATGATTGCCCTGACGTGTTTGGCAAATCCTTCGAAAACAACCGCCAAGGTTGCCCTGATGCAGACCTCGATGGCTGGGCTGACGTTGACGATGCGTTCCCTTACGACACCCTCCAATGGGAGGATACGGATGGCGATGGTTGGGGTGACAACTACATTTGGTTCAACGATACGATTGCTGACCTAGACAACCCTGGTCAGTTTATCCAAGTTCGTAATCAAAGTGGTGATGCATTCCCTACTGTGCCTGACCAGTGGTCGGACATCGATGGCGATGGTTGGGGTGACAACCAAACCAGTTTCTACCAACCTGATGCATTCCCACTTCAACCAAGTCAATGGAATGACTTTGACGGCGATGGATATGGAGACAACAGCGTCTTTGATCCAGATGGAGACGAAGGCCCTATGGCCCCTCAAGCAGCATATCAACCGGATTCCTGCCGTAAGGAGTATGGTACCTCATCGCTTGAGGAGTACGGCTGTATTGACAGCGACGAAGACGGACGTGCTGACGTGTACGATCCATGCCCTTGGGACCCAGCGATCACCAATGGTGTGTTGACTGGCCCAGATGCAGTTGTCTGCTTGATCACAAGCAATCCTAACGCTGTTGATCAAAGCACTGAAGACAGCGCTTCGACGCTGGCAGGTTCGACGACAATGATCTTCATGGGTGGAGCTATTGTCCTCTTGCTTGGTTTGATTTTCGTTGCTCAAGTCGCAAAAGCGGCCAGCAAGCGCAAATCCGCTTCAGCAAGGGCAGAAGAACGCCAAATCAACATGGCTTTCTCTGAAGAAGAGGAACGCCGAGAGGCATGGATTGAGCACTATGTGGCGGCAGGTCAACTCGATGAAGCCCGAGCCCTTGGCTGGGTCGAACCAGCAGCCGTCCCACAATGGAAACAACACGAGATGGCACAGGAAGCTGCTACCCAAGCGGCAATCCCAAATATGCTGGATCTTGATCAACTTTGATTGTTAGGTTGTTGTTGAGCCCGTTGACGCCTCGCTCGTTCAGCCATCGAATCGTCGAAAGCAAGGAAAGGCAACGCTGACCAGGCCTGATCATCATCGAGAGCGAGAAGGGCTTCGTTCGTCCGTAAAACCTCGCTGATTTTCATTGTCGTCGGCGTTTGTCCGTCTTCGAGTTGATATTGATGTCCCGGAAGGACAAGGGTGTTGCTTGGTAGACGTTGCATGTGTTCACGCAGATAGTGCAATGTTGAGCGCTGCACCACAGGATCGCCTCCGAACAAATCCGTTCGTCCGCACCGCCCAAGGAACAGACAATCACCTGAAATGACCACACCTTCGCCGACAAAGGTGGTATGTCCAGGTGTATGCCCTGGAGTACAATGAGCTTCAAACTGCAACTCTCCACAGCTGAGATTCACATGTGAATTTGCTTCATGCACCCACTCTTCATCCACTTCCCCATCCCATCCACGCTGCCGCTCAAACGCATGGCATTGGACGTGAACGGAATCGCCTAAGGCCTGCTTCACAGTTTCAACGCCTTTCGAGTGGTCCCAATGGCTGTGTGTAAGCCAGATTTGATTCAAAATCCAACCTCGCTTTTTGCAAATACTCAGCCAATATTCACCATCAAAAGGATCGATGATGACCGCTTGATTGGTCGTCGTACATACAATCAGATGGTTGAGGTTGTCCCACTCGCCCAATTGTGCTTGCAGTACGATGATTTTGTCGTTCGCAATGAGTTCTGTTGGCTGCATGTTTGGCCCGCCCTTACACATGGTATGGACCGCTGGTCTTTCAAGTAATGAGAACCTCTCGCAGCACATGGCGGGGCGTATGCGTGTCAGTGCAGGTGTTATCGTAGCCCTGCTGATGCTGTCTACAATGCCTATGATGGCCCAAGCAGATGTGGCCGATCTCACCTTTGACTCAGAAATCAACACTTCTGGAATCGACGCGTATTACGCCACTGGTGATGTGGTCGTGATTCAGCCTACATTAAGCAACACTGGGGCTTCAACCACGTTTGAAAACGACCCATCTTGCGGTGTAATTCTTCAAGTGACCGATTCAATGGGTGAATTTGTCGTCGATGATCGCAACCTCTGCCGTGGCCAATCCCAAATGATTGACATCGCTTCGAACGAAGTCAAAACCTTCAGCGAAGTGCAATGGGACCTCACCACTGAAGAAGGCGCATATGTTGTGCCAGGTTGGTACACAGCAAGCGTCCTTCACACCGCAACCGGCCTTTTCTCGAGTCATGAGGTGCATGTTCAGACCGATGTTGTAGTACCTTCGGACCTCACTCTTTCCATCGAAGCAACCAGTCGCTTAGGTCCTCTTGTCTCAAGCGAAGAAATGGTGCTTACCGTCATGATGTACAATCCGACTTCCTCTGCGATTCAGCTTCCAGACCTTGGTGGATGTTTGTTGCATTTCAGCATCGATGAAACGACCGACCTCTCCTCAGATTGCCTTCCCTCCTTTACCCAGATTGAAGCATTTGAAGAGGTGCTGCTGGAACAACGTCTGCTGCCATCAGGAACGCTTGATGGTGGCTTGCATACGATCTCAGTAGCACTGCCCGGTGACACCCTCTCCGCATCTTTGGACCTCGAAGTTGCACCTCCTACAGAGGCCTTCACCTCCATCTATCAGGACCAACTTCAAGTCGGCCTTAGCGGCCTGGACGACGGATTGTTCGGCGACGATGAAATCATGTCTACTTCGATGACCATGCTCAATGTTGGAGACGCTCAGCAATCAATTCGATTCACGGATACCTGCAGGGCAGAACTCTGGATTGTCGATGACCAAGGTAGTGTTGTTTTCGACAGCCGATCGCTCAAAACATGCAACGCCATCAACATGGATTACAGTCTAGAGCCAACCGAAGAAGTTGTATTCAGTCTTCCAGACTGGACCTTCACTGATTTGCTTGGATGTCAAATTTCTTCTGGCACTTATACGGCAATTGTCGAGGTACCACAACTCCACCTCTCACAATCAGAAACCATCGATTATGAGCGACTCATCGCGACAAATTGTGCCCAATCTTTGCCACTTGACATGTCGACCTCCCTTTCTGGTATCGACAATGGTTTCGATCTCAACATCACCGTCGTGCCACAAACAAGCGAAGTGGATTTGAGATGGATTGGACCGTGTTCAGTCACAGTCTCCATTATCGACCTTGGAATTTCAGACGAAGTACACCGCCAAGCATCGTTGTGTAACGAGCACGATGGCCGACATCTCAGCCTTCCTTACAGCCCTGAAAACCCTCTGGTTCTCGAGGTCGGCGAAGTCAGCATGATTGATTTCAACAACGCCCCCCTGCCTGATGGAATGTACCAAATGATTGTCACCTTGGAAGCAAACCCTACAACATCCGCTGGATTTGTCTTTGAATGGCCAATTGTCGAGACGGTTGAAGTTCAATCGACAATCATCGAAGAAGAACCTGAGCAAGAAGAGTCTCGCTTGGTCAGCGGAACATGGTCTGGAATTCTTACCGAAGAAGGCACATGTTGGATTCTTGAAAGTCCACAAGATGGTCAATTGCTCCTCTCACTGGCTGCACTAGGTTCTTGGACACCTCAGCAGGGATGGTCAGGTACATACCAATCCATAAGCGCCACCTCGGCTCCACAGTGCTCAAAATTCCAAGCCCCTTCAATTGAGCTGCTCACTGTGGAGACAGAATCTGCGCCTTCAGTGGAACAGGTCACTGAGGAGCAATCAGATGGGCCACCATTGGTGGTCTCCCAAGAATCTGAAGCACCGCTTGCGACGACGTTACTTGTCGTGATTACAACAACATCATTGCTTTCATTACTCGTTTCCTTGGTCCTCGGTAATGAATCATTGAGAATCCCTTCCACCGCCGCTGGCCTCTGGTTCCTTGGCATGGTTGGAAGAACGCACGAAACCACGGATGGCCGGTACCAGCGTGGGCGCCTGATGGGGTATTTGACAGCCAATCCAGGTTGTCACTTCCGAGCACTGATGGCAGCACTCGATATGAGCAATGGCCAAATCACCCACCACCTCCGAATTCTTGAGTCTGAGGATGCCATATGGCGTCGTAAGGACGGGCGCTTGGTTCGTTATTACCCGCTCACCAACACGATGAACCCAGGCATGAGCGATGCAGAACTCCCGGTTCCACCGCTCTCACCTGACCCAAACAGCTTGCAAGGAAAGATTCTGTCGTTATTGGATGCAGATGGTCCAATGGGTGAATTCCCAACACAAGCAGAATTAGCAAGGCGACTGGAAAAGAGCCAGCAACTGGTTTCCCACCATTTGCGGACCCTACAAAAATTCGGTCTTGTCGAGAAGCGAAAAATGGGCATCAAGAATCGCTACAAGTTGACGAGAGAAGCGATTTTCTTATTGGAATCAAATGATGATTTTACCCGTGATTGAGCACAACATCCCGTGTTATTCCAGACGAATCAATGGCCCACGGAAGGTGCTTCCAACCAGCGTCTTCAAGATCTTGAACGATTGATTCTGGAGATGAATTGCTGCTTCTCAACACACCAACTACGCCTCCTCCACCCGCACCCATAGCCTTCCAAGCAGTGAGCCTGCCAGTGTTCTGTAGTGAATCCAACACGCTTCGAAATGGTTCGTGCAATGCTGGATTGAGCAAATCTACGCCCTTCATCACCAATCGCATCGCCTCCGTGAACGCCGTACTGTCTTCATCAACAACAGCCCCGTGCATGAATTGGCCAGCCAACCGTAATACTTCCAATCCGCTTGTGATTTCTCCATCACCTTCTTTGAACCGCTTCCACACAGATTTGTGTAAGTCTCCAGAGACATGTGGCAGGCCAGTATCAAACAAGAGGAGGTGATGCTCGATCCACGTGCAGAACTCTGCCGACGGATTCAACTCAGTTCGGTGGACTGACTCATGCTCAAAACGCAAATGCTGAATCCCTCCAAATGCACTCGCCCACTGGTCCTGACGCCCACCAGTGTTGCCTAGAACCGCTTCGAATTGAAACGCTTTTTCCGCGATTGCAGACGGGTGTTCATCCGACGGGCTAATCGCGGCGATAAGAGCCACATTCATCGCACCAGATGTGCCAAGTCCACAACCTGTAGGCATCTCTGTTTCATACCTCACCGTGACACGACGTTGTTCATCAATCTCACATGACGCGGTGACGTAATGATTGATTGCGATGTTGACCACCTCTCCAGTTTTTCCTTTGCAATAAGCGGGCACGTCTGTCCAACCTCCGGCCAAATCAATTCGAACTGGCACCTTCACGGTGATTTGCTTCGCCATGCCATAGCGCAGTTTGAGGGGACTCATGAAGAGTCGCATTCAAGACAAGAATGTATGTGGCAGGAATGTCCCGAGGGGAAATGGTGAGTCTATGAGCGTGCTGTTTTCCCCTGATTCAGAATTAATCTGGCAGCAAAAGTGGAACGAAGCTCGCCTTTTTGAACAGGATATTCGCGACAATCGTCCAAAATTTTACTGCCTCGAGATGTACCCTTATCCAAGCGGAAAAATGCACATGGGCCACGTTCGTAATTACTCAATTGGTGACGCAGTAGCACGGTACAAACGCATGATGGGCTTTGACGTACTTTATCCAATGGGTTTTGATTCGTTTGGGATGCCTGCTGAGAATGCAGCCATCAAAGAAAACGCACACCCGCATGAAATTACCGAACGTAATATGGCTTCCATTACCGACCAAATCAAGCGCATGGGATTCTCATATGATTGGCGAAGGCAGGTGAAAAGCCACGATCCGAAATACTACAAATGGAATCAATGGTTTTTCACGAAGTTCCTCGAAAAGGGCCTTGCATATCAGGAATTTGCGCCTGTGAACTGGTGTTCTTCATGTGAAACAGTCCTTGCCAATGAACAAGTGAAGGCTGGCCGATGTTGGCGTTGTAGCGGTCCAGTTGTCCAAAAGGGCATGAGCCAATGGTTCCTCGATATTCCCAAGTACGCGCAAGAACTTGTCGACGGCCTCGACACAATTGCTTTCCCAGAGAATGTCAAATCTCTACAACGGGATTGGCTTGGTCGTTCAGAAGGTGCTGAAATTACCTTTGACATCGAAGGCCGCAATGAAACCTTGACCGTGTTCACCACTCGACCAGATACTCTGTTCGGTGCCACCTTCGTCACCCTCGCTCCAGAACACCCACTCGCCAAATCTCTGGTTAAAGGCACGGAGTATCAGGCCGAATGGCAGGACCTCTACAATGAAGTATCTGCAATGAGCGAATTCGACCGAATCAAAAACATGAACAAGAAACGAGGTGTTCCACTGGGTGCAAACGCAATTCATCCGCTCACGGGTGAGAAGATTCCAATTTGGGCTGGCAATTTCGTCATCGCTAGTTACGGTACAGGGGCGGTCATGGCTGTTCCAGGTCACGACGAGCGTGATTTTGATTTTGCAACGTCGTATGGCATTCCAATTCGACGCGTCTTGACCATGGAGGAAGGCGGAGATGCTGATGCTGAACTCAAGAAAGCCGAAGTCGATTTTGGGTGGATGGTCAACAGCCCCATGGATGGTTTTGACGGATTGTACGGCGATGACGCGAAAGCCGCTGTGGTCAAGGCGCTTGAAGCCAAAGGCGCAGGCACACAGACCATCAATTGGAAAATCCGCCCATGGTTGGTCTCCCGTCAACGCTACTGGGGCACACCAATTCCTGTGATTCATTGTGGTGATTGTGGCGCTGTCCCAGTCCCAGGGGAAGATTTGCCGGTCGAATTGCCGCGTGACGTGGTGTTTGGACAAGGTAATCCTCTGGAGACTTCAGAATCGTTTTTGGCCGCTGATTGTCCAAAATGCGGTAAGCCCGGTCGTCGAGAGACTGACACAATGGACACCTTTGTCGACTCTTCTTGGTACTTCTTGAGGTACACGGATGCACTCAACGATGATGCATGCTTCGAAGAAGCGATTGTGAATCATTGGATGAACGTCGATTTTTACTGCGGCGGAATTGAACACGCACAGATGCACTTGATCTATGCACGGTTCTGGACCAAGGCTCTTCGAGATCTTGGACTGCACACTATCGACGAGCCATTCAATGAATTGCTTTGTCAAGGTATGGTCAACAAACAAGCGCCTTGGTGTGAATCATGTGGCTTGACATTCTCTGTCGACTACGCAGGACTGCCGTGTCCTCAGTGCCAAGACATACTCACTGAACGCTCTGCAAAAATGAGCAAATCTCTCGGAAATACCGTCTCTCCCGAAGATATGATTGATCGCTATGGCGCAGATACAGTGCGTTTGTTTATTCTCTTCGCTGCCAATCCAACCGCAGGCATGGATTGGTCAGATACTGCGTTGGAGGCCAATTACAGGGTGATGATGCAGCTTTACTCGATGCCAGAGCGATTGCTTGCATGGGATGGGACAGCTGGGCCAATGGATGTCTGGTTTGAGGGCAGGTTGAAGCAACGGGTCGCTGAATTCCAGTCGGCAATGGAAGTCTATGATCTGCGGCGTGCGGTAGAACTCTCTCACTACGAGTTGGTCAAAGACGTCAATTGGTACACTCGAAGAGGAGGCAATAACCCCTCCCTCGCTCATGACTTGCTTCGGCAGTGGGCTCACATGCTTTCCATCTCAACGCCGCATTTGGCTGAAGAATGGTGGGCAACCCTCGGTTTGGATGGGCTCATCAGCGGCTCGGAAATGCCACCTTTGGAATCAATCACTCCCGAAGAACAAACGGCACTCGATGGAGAAACCATCACCCGTAGCTTCCTCGAGTCTGCTCGCAAAATCAAGGATGTTGCTGAGCGGCATTTGGATGGACCTGCCACATCGGCCACAATCATCGTTGCTCCAACTTGGAAACGAGAACTTGCGGTGCGTGCACTTGAATTCCTCGAAGAAGGTGGAAATCCAAAACAATTCATCAGCGTCTTGAGTCAAATGGAAATTGCCCAAGGTGAACGCAAAGGCGAAATCATGGGC
>Ga0181411_1000806_pt1 | contig 11479 bp, 21 predicted proteins | sample 34SPOviralmetaG_FD_130114 | JGI IMG/M metagenome (GOLD analysis project Ga0181411, IMG submission 130114) | Marine viral communities from the oligotrophic San Pedro Time Series (SPOT) site, San Pedro Channel, CA, USA - 34 SPOT_SRF_2012-07-09 | ecosystem: Environmental > Aquatic > Marine > Strait...
GAATCCGGCAATGATGAAACAATCACAAAATACAGCAGGTATTGGTGAGAATGTTCAACTCATGTCAGAGATTCTAAAAAAAATCAACAACGCAAAAGACAAACCTAAAAAGATTGCAATTCTCAAAGAGAACGCAAGTGCTCCACTTAAACAAGTATTAAAAGGTGCATTTGACCCAGCAATCGTATGGGACTTACCAGTAGGCGACCCACCATTTATGAAGAATGAGGCACCAATTGGTACTGAACATGGTTTATTGAGAAATGAAGCAAAGAGACTTTGGCATTTTGTCAAAGGTGCAGACGCAGCTACAACTAAAACTCAAAAAGAAACTATGTTTATACAGATGTTAGAGGGTTTACACCAAGATGAGGCTCAAATACTATTAGGAATGAAGAATAAATCATTGAATAAGATGTATAAAGGTCTTACCGAATCTGTAGTTAAAGAGGCTTTTGGTTGGAATGACAAATTTGCACGACCGGAGTAACTGGTCATAGGTGTCGCAGCCTAAAAAGCAAGTAAAATCAACAAAAAAAACATCAAAAAAGCGTAAAAAACGCTTGACTCTAGGCGACTTTTAGTGTATTATATACCAATAAATATTAAGAAAGGATATATTATGAAAAAGTTTGTTCTAACAGTTATTATAGCCAACGCCATTTTATGGTTTGGTTTAACTGGTCTAACGAAAGTTGCAAACGCAGACGAGTATAACAAAGCTGTTGTCGCTCATGTTATTAAAGAGAACATTAGTGGTAATGGTGTTGACATGTCAGTATTAGAGGCAGAAATGGCTAAATTGGCATATCAATTTTCTTTGGAGATGACGAGTGTTTTAGAGAAATACTTACCGTCTATTTTAGAAAGTATTGCTCAAGAGTTGAGAATGAAAGCAGATGAGAAATACAAAGAGGAAATAAGTGGCTAAAAAAAGACTAAAATCAGATGTACTTCCCGGCATACCGTTTGAGTTTGATTTCTATATGGTGTATTGGGAGGATATTCAAAGTGATTCAGGTTGGCGAACTCTGAAAGAAATTCAGAAAAGTAAACCTGCTATATGTGTATCAACTGGTTGGTTGGTAAAAGAAACCAAAGATGTACATGTATTAATGAGTGATTATAATTATGATGAACATAACGAGTTGAGTGATGGTGGTAATACTACCGTGATACCAACTAAAAATGTAATCAATAAATTTTTAATCAAAGGACTATAACACAAAAGAGAGGAAGACTATATTATGGCACAAGCGAGAAAATCAAAAGAACTAGACCACTATCTAAAAAATGTGATTAGTGGCGTCCCCAAAAAGCTAGATTACTTTATGAATGGTAATGATACGAAGATGACTTACTATACTGGTAATTGGGCAACAGATGTAATGAATAACTTTACAGAAAAACAATCTGAAAAGATATTTAAGAACATGTCAAAGTACATGGACAATCCAAGTTTAACTTTCTTCCAAAAGAAGAATAAAAACATAGAGATTGGTACTTGGTCAGAATACGGCGAGAACGAGCCTGAATCTATATCAAGTTATGATTACATCATTTTAAAGAGGGCGTAAAATGTTAGCAAAAATCAAAACAATACTCCAAACATTAATGGCTGTAACGGTCATTTTGTTTTTTGGTGGTGTGTGGTATCATGTATCAGCAGAAAAGGAAGAAACACAAGCAATCTTACTTGAAAAAGAAGTAGAGGAAGTTGTTCAAACTTTAGAAAAAATTAATATTCACAAGAGACCAAATTTTGAGAGAGAAAACAATCAAACATTTATTAATAGTGTAGGTGCTTGTGTAAATTATATTTACAATACTACAACAGATGTAATACCTGTAAACTTTGAAGTATTATTGGCTCAGGCTGCTTTAGAGAGTGGTTGGGGTAATAGTAGATTTGCATTAGAGGGTAAAAACTTATTTGGTATTCGTACATACGATTTAAGAGAGCCTCATATGTTACCGTCAAACAATCCTAAAAAATGGGGTGTAAGAGTTTACCAACATGAATGTGATAGTGTACAACATTATATTGATATACTAAATAGTGGTGGTGCTTATGATAAGTACAGAGAATTAAGAGACAATGGTGTAGAAGATTCTTTAAAGTATGTAGAGACACTTGGTGCATATGCTTCAGATAAAAATTACTTTCCAAAAGTGAAAAGTATTATTAAGAAGTTAAGAACAGAATACGATATACCTCAATTAAATTAGGACTTATATGTTGACAATTATAATAACATTTTTAAGTGCAATATCTATATCAGTTATAGCCGCTGGTTATTCTATTATAGGTTTGTCCACTTTATTTGCAGGAGCAGTAATACCCATTATCGCTATGGGTAGTGCATTAGAGGTTGGTAAATTAGTTGCCGCCTCTTGGTTGTATAATAACTGGCGCAATAAACTTGTACCAAGAGCCATAAAGGCATACTTAACATTTGCAGTTATAGTATTAATCTTTATCACATCAATGGGTATCTTTGGTTTTCTATCAAAGGCACACCTTGACCAAGTGCAACCAACATCATCTAATAATATTAAAATAGAATTACTTAATACACAAATTGACCAACAAGAAAAAATTATAGAAAGGTCAAATAAAACACTTACTCTATTAGACAAGGCATTAGAAAAATATGTTGATATGGAGTATGTAACTAGAGGTTTAAAAGAAAGAGCAAAACAAAAACCAGAAAGAGACGCATTGACACTTGCTATAAACAATGCAAGTGATGTAATTGCAAAATTAACTACAGAAAAGGCTACTCTTAAATTAGAACAAGATAAGATTGAGGCCGAAGTAGGACCAATTAAATATATTGCAGAATTAATATATGGTGACGAGGCAAAGGACCATTTTGACAAAGCTGTTAGGTGGGTAATAATAGTATTAATCTTTGTATTTGACCCATTGGCTGTATTGTTATTGATAGCGGCCAACATATCATTAAGGAGTAGAAAAGTTGCCAAAGAAGAAAACGAAACCAAAATCCAAAAAGATTACCAAAAAGAAGCTACTAACGCAAAAGCTAGAGCGAAAAGAGTCAGAGATAACAACAAAGTTTATAAAGACTTTTTTAAAAAATTAGGTAGTAGAGACCTAAAAAATAGAGATTATGAAGCATTTTTTAGAAATATGGGTGCAGAGGAAATGAAGAAACTAGGTTTGGATCCAGACGAGATTAGACTTAAATTAGACCAGATAATGGAGTGGAATGAACTTCCTACGCAGAAATCAACACCAAATAAGCGATATTTGGAGGTTGACAAAAGTAAATAAATGGTATATAATGTAGTTATGATTAGTGAGAAATTAAAAGATAGACGAATCAAAAATGCTGAAACAGCATGTAGAGATTCAAGAACAGATTGGGCTAAGGATTACTGGTACAATGTGTTCTCTAAATTGTGTAAGATGTATGGCCGTGAAGATTATTTTAGAAAGGCGATTAATTAATGAATGTATTTTATGTAGATAAACATCCAGTAAGAGCTGCTGAACAAATGTGTGATAAACACATTGTTAAAATGATTTTAGAATCGGCACAACTTCTATCAACATGTCATAGAGTTATGGACGGTACAGAATATTACGACAAGACTAAAAATGGTCGTAAGATTAAAAGGTGGAAACACCCTAATTCTAATTTAGAACCATTACTATACAAAGCTGGTTGGGTAAAACACCCTAGTACAATATGGTTGTTTGAGTCAGCATACAATTACATGTGGTTATACAAACATATGATGGCTCTTAATGAAGAATACAAGAAGAGATACAATCATACAAAAAATCATTTGACTATTGACAAACTAGGTGATGTACTTAAACATCCACCAAAGAATGCTCTGTACAATAAGATTGCTACAGACCCAAAACCTGCTATGCCTGAACATTGTAAGATACCAGGTGACGCAGTTGAAAGTTATAGAAAGTATTACATCATAGAGAAAAGAAGATTTGCTACATGGAAATCTCCTGCTAAAGTACCATTATGGTATTCTAATGGTGTTGAACAGTATCTTAATTCTGCTGACATATAGGTGAATAATGAATTTTACATCATTAAATAACGGCGTAGCTGTACAAATTGATAACTTTGATATTAGAGACATTAATCAGCAATCTGCTGAAGTTATTAAAAATGTACTTAAAGACGCTACAGTTGTTGTCTTAAAAAAACAAGATAGAACTCCTGCCACATATACTAATTTTATAAGTCATATTGGTCGTATTGCAAATTGGAATCAATTTAACTTTGACCCTATTACAGGTGAAGAGAAATACAAACCAACAGATGAAGATGGTTTTATAGAACCTAATAATTGGCCTAATCCAAACACATATCCTGTACAGAGAGTAGCACATAAAAGAATTAATGGCAAGAGAACAGGTATATTCGGAAGTGGTATTTTAGATTGGCATGCCAACTTAAACGGACCTACTAGAGCAGATGGTGTCGCATTGCAAGGTTGGACTCATTGTGAGGGTACATCTACAACATGGTTAAACACCACAAAAGTTTATGAAGATATGCCACAAGATTTAAAAGATAGATGTAATAATGTATATGCAGAATATGAATATTCGCCTGAAGTATGGGCTAAAGGTTTACCTGATAATCAACTGAATAAAATGATGACTAATAAAAGTAAATATAAAATGTGGTTGATACAAAAAAATATTATAGGCAAAACTGGTATATATTTTTACACAAATAACAGATGTAAAATAATTACAAATGATGATAAATTATACAACGATTTATATGATTTTATGTTTCAGGATAAATACATGTATCAACATATGTATGAAATAGGTGATATAGTATTGAGTGACCAGATTTTAAGTTTACATAAAAGAGACCAAAACGACCTTTCTATTTTAGCAGAAAGAGTATTACATAGAATTACTTTCAGAATTAGTAACACAGGCAAACCTACATGGTGCCAAACTTACAACAATTTTGATGTGATAAATAACAATGAACTAGGAGAAACTAAACATGCGTGAACAAATGATTGAAGCATTAAAGAAGCATGCTGAAGGCCATATTGAAAAACACAAAGTAAATGTTGAAGTGTTGTTAGAGAAAACTGCTGGTATAGCAGAGCATCCTGATACACTTGAAACTATTGAAAAAGAGTTAAAAATTATTGCCGAGTATGATGATGAATTAGAAATGCTTAATAAGTATTTTACAAAAAAAGACCCATTTAAAAGCTAATGCCAATATACACCTTTGAAAACACCAAGACCAAAAAGGTCTATGACGAAATGATGTCTATTGCAGAAAAGGAAACTTTTCTAAAGAAGAATAAACACATTAAACAGATGTTGACAACTATAAATATATCTAGTGGTGTTAGAGGCATGGGTAATATGAAAAATGATGGTGGTTGGAAAGATAATCTGTCAAGAATTGCAGACGCTCATCCAACTAGTGCATTAGCAGACCAACATAGAAAAAAGTCTATTAAAGAAGTTAGAACTCAACAAGTTATTTCTAAACACCGAAAGAGACAACAAGGTAAAAAGTAATGGCAAAAGATATACCAGATTATTTACGAGAGTATGACCTAGACCAAGATTGGGGTTTTACACCTGTCAGTAAGGCACCTGAATCTACACCAAGTGTAGATACTTCGGTAATTGAAACTAATAATGTTGAATTAGCAAAAGTCAAATCAGATGTTGGCGATATTAAGTCAATGATGAATGAGATTATGCAAATAGTGGCAGAAAAAGACAAAGTAACTGAAACACTAGAGAGTGAAGATGTTACAAAAAGATTTAAAGAGGCAGAGAAATTAATACTTCCTTTCTTATACAATCTTATGAAGAGTGACGAACCTTATATCCATTGGCCTAATAGAACACCGATTATTAAGGCACAGATTGAGAAATTTTTACAAATAACAAGAGGTAAATAAATGCAAGCAAATTATGATAAGTGCTTAGAAACAATATTACACCATGAGGGTGGTTATGTAAATCATCCAAAGGATCCAGGCGGAGAAACAAATCTTGGTGTAACTAAAAGAGTATATGTAGAACATGGTGGCCAAAAAAATATGAAAGACTTAACAGTTGAAGATGTGGCACCAATTTACAAAAAAGGTTATTGGGACAAAATGAAAGGTGATGAACTACCAAATGGTTTAGACCTTTGCGTTTTTGATTTTGGCGTTAATGCAGGACCAGGTCGTAGTGCAAAATATCTACAGACAATGATTGGTACTGTTGCAGACGGTGGTATCGGTCCTAATACATTAGCTAAATTAAGAGAATATGTTGAACAAACAGGTTTAGCAAAAGCAATTGACAACTTTCAAGAAGCAAGACAAGAGTATTACGAGAAATTAAGTACCTTTGACACTTTTGGTAAAGGTTGGACAAGACGAGTTGACGAGACTACTCAATTAGCTAAGATGATGATTAGCTGAGAAGCGGAACCGTTTAAGTCGGGTAGAGATTATTTGAATGATTTATATGCCAAAAAAGGCATTTAAGGCTTGCCAATACGACTCTATTAGTATATAATGATGGATACAAAATGAAAAAGGAACTGATATGACAACAAAGAACTTTGTACAACTAGATGAGAGTAAGTTTCCTACAACCAAAGGTAAGAATATTGATGGTTTTAGATTCTATGCTGTTGATGACCAGCACTTTCCAAGTATTACAACCGTATTAGGTGCTATTCCAAAACCAGGTCTTGTCGCATGGCGTAAGAATGTTGGTGAAGAAGCAGCTAAATGGGAAATGAATAGAGCGGCTCGTAGAGGCTCTGCTACTCATACACTTGTAGAACAATTTTTAAAAGGTGAAACACCATCAATTCGTGATGTGTTGCCTTTAGGTATGTTTAGATTACTAAAACCTTACCTAGAACAAATAGACAATATACATGCATTAGAAAAAATAATGTATAGTAAGAAATTGACCGTTGCAGGTCAAGTTGATTGTATTGCAGAATACAATGGTAAATTGTCCGTTATTGACTTTAAGACAGCCAATAAAGAAAGAGTAGATAGTTGGAATGAAAACTATTATATTCAATGTACTGCTTATGCGATTATGTACGAAGAACTTTTTGGTACACCAATTGAGCAAATTGTTATTCTCCAAGCCGGCGAAGATGGCTCTGCTAAGGCATTCGTAAAAAACAAAGCTGATTACGAAGAAAAACTTGGCAAGGCAATTGAAGGTTTTTATAAATATTATGAAGAGAAGACAAAAGGCATAGCAAAGTCATAATGGTCTCTAAAAGGAGCAACCATGTTAAAAACATTAAAAGAAAACATGTTGTTGGCCTTTTTGCTAAGTTTTATTCTATTCACTAGTATAGCGACAGCAGACCATAAGCCAACAACAGAATACGAGGGACTAGAATGGTCTCAACTACCAGTTATTTGTGGAACTACAGACGCAGTAAACGAATATCTTACACATAACGAATTTATATTAGAGAGTTTATCAGTAGGAAAAGAAAACGCTCAAGAGTGGGGGCAACCAGTTTATATGGTATCTTACTTTGTAAATAAAGATGGCTCTCAAGCAATGTCCGTTATTACAGCACCATCAGGTTTGGAAAGTTGTATGTTGTATAGGTCTTTTGATTTAATGCTACCTGGCACACAATTATAGAATTAGTCGTTGACGACAATTATAGTAGATACGCTGGACGAGGGTGCGATTCCCTCCAGCTCCACCATAACTACATGAAGAGATTAACACAGACAATTTTCATGTAGTTTTGATGGGGCTGATACAGGATTCGACAGGTATTGAGGAAATTGTAAGAGATTAATAGGTGGCAACCTTTCATGCTAATTAAACGCAAACGATAATAACTTTGCATTAGCAGCTTAATAACTGCTTAGGGTTTTGTGGATTGTACCTCGTAACAGAATCAATCCACGCTTTACATTTTTAACAACAAGTGATATATTAATAATATGAATAGCAAAGAATTTAGTTTAATAATAGAGGGTGTTGTTAAAGACAAAAAACCAATCACCTACATGGACGCCATATTATGGTATTGTGAAGAAAATACTATAGAGGTCGAATCAGTAGGCAGATTGATTTCAAAAGCCCTAAAAGAAAAAATCCAAGTTGAAGCCTCAAAGGCTAACCTTATAAAAATACCAGAGCAAGGGACATTACCAATATAATGAATATACAATTAATAGATAAAATGGGAAGTGATTTGTCAGTTGTAAATGCAGCTCGTGTTTCTTTTGCAAAGAAGAAAGATGTTATTGACAAAGGTGATGAAAAGTTAATTAAGTACCTTGCAGACCATGACCATTGGTCGCCATTTGGTCACACTACCTTACAATTTCTAATTAAAGCACCTGTGTTTGTTGCAAGACAACTTGTAAAACATCAAGTAGGTTTAGTATGGAATGAAGTCAGTAGAAGATATGTAGATAATGACCCCGAGTTTTATATGCCATTTATATGGCGTGGTAAACCAGTTAATAAAAAACAAGGCTCTAGTAGTAAAGAAATAGAATTTGATATTTCAGAGGTGTTAGATAAATGCAAAGGAACTTATAACTATATGTTAGAAGAAGGCATTGCTCCTGAAATGGCAAGAATGATACTGCCTCAAAATATGATGACAGAGTGGTATTGGACTGGTTCTTTAATGGCATTTGCTCGTGTATGCAATTTAAGAAACAAAGAAGATTCACAAGAAGAAACAAGAATGATAACTCAACAAATGGCTAGACATTTATTAGACCATTTTCCTATAAGTGCGAAAGAATTATTAGATGAAAAAATATAAAAATACAATAGATGATTTTTTTAAATGGGTCAAGGGTACAGAGTTAGTAGAATTAACTACCATTGATACGAATGAAGACCCGGTCAGACCTGAATTAGATTTGTCATTTAGAATTACACATGGTAGAAAAATATTTGGTTTAAAATATAATAATGAAATTGAAGCAATTGTTTGTGTTGCAATGTGTCCTGAAGTACCATTTACTGTAAGAGAAATGGATTATATGTCAAGAGCTGCATATCCTTATGTAGAATTTAAAGATAAAGAATCACTAACAGTTGATATAATTAATAAGCATACTCCTAAAGGCGAGATTGCAGTTGCTTATACTGTATGGTCAAGAAAAAGAGGTGCAGGTAGAGAGATAATACAAAAATTAGGTGATTGGGCAAAGAAACAAGAAGTAAAAAGATTGGTAACTCTATCACCATTGACACCAATGGCTACTCATTTTCATATTAAAAACGGTGCTAAACAGGTACATATAAATGATGAGACACAAAATTTTGAATATAAGTTATGATGTATGGTGGATTTGATGTATATAAAACATATTTGGCAGTCAAAAATCATTTTACCTCTGATTATGATTACCACAAATATTCAGGTAGGGTTACTGCTAAGTTGGACAGCTTTACAAAAAGGCCAGATAGGTACTTTTTTCATAAACTTTCTAAAAGATATCCTGAGCGAGACATACTTGATTTCTTTGTTAGTAATTTTGCTATTGATGGCAATAAGTGGGTGGGGAATATTGTAAATAATGAAGGTGCTGAAAATTTTACCAAGTATAGAAAATACAAAGACAACTTTGACTACCATTTTAGGAACGATTGTGTGGCTATTCGTAATGATTTTGACAACAAGTCTATTCTTTTTAATGATGGCTTTGATGTACATAGCGGACAACATCCTAGAATTCTACGATTACATATCCAACGGAAAATTCACATCCAGACCACCATCATACTTGACACAATATTATCGTTTAGTAAGACATGGGATAAGGAAATTAAAGAGAAAGTTGTTTGGCCGAAAATTAAACACACACTCACAAAGCTCAGACCCTTTGTCCGATATAATGAAACACAAGTGAAATTAATTATGAAAGATGTATTTGTAAATGACAAAAGATGAAGTATATAGAAAACTAGATGATAAAATCAAAGATTTAAAATCAACTAGAGTATATAAAAAGATTACACCAAAAGGTGACTTATCATGGTATATAAAATGGGTATCTAGTGTATTCATTATTGTTGGAATGGCATTGACAAGTGCAAACATATTTCCTGTAAATATTATTGTACATGGTATAGGAGTTACTGGTTGGTTGATAGTTGGAATGTTATGGCATGACCGTGCTTTAATATTCTTAAATGCAGTTGCAATATTTGTTTATGCTTCTGGTTTATTAAATCATTATTTTGGAGGTTAACATGAATAAGATTAAAGAATTTTGGTTATCATCTTACGAATCAGATAAGATAGCATTTTATTATGAACTTGTAAGTTTTGTTTTTATAGTCATTGCAAGTATGGCTATGGCTTTTACAGCAGATAATCCTGATATGAGATACATCTATCCAGGTTATTTTATTGGTAGTTTAACAGCTGTGTATGCTCACTATAGAAGAAAACTAGCATGGCCAACAATGTTAGTTGGTTACTTTAGTATAGTAAATGTATTTGGTTGGTTTGTAGCAATGGGGTGGATTTGAAAAGAGTTTTTATAATTGGTAATGGTGAAAGTAGAAAAGGATTTGATTTAGCAAATCTACGACAATATGGTACTATCTATGGATGTAATGCAATCTACAGAGAGTTTATGCCAGATGTTATTACTGCTGTTGACCATGGTATTATGCATGAGATATATCATGCTGGTGTAGCAGATATTATTCCAACTTATTTAAGAGATTGGACTAAAGTGCCTGCCATGACATACGAACAAATGATACTAGGTGGTATGGATAAGATAGAGGCAGAGAAACATTTAAAAGATGTATTAGTAAGTAATGAAAGAGGCAATGCTAAAGAATATGTAATGCATGGGTCATCATTAAGTGGTATTGTTGACATGGTAAAAAGAAATGGTGAGAAGTTTAAAAAACAAATTCAAAACTCTACAATCAAAGTATCATGGATTACAGAGAATGATAAGTCAACATCATTGTCCGATATTATGAAACCAAAAGACCATGGTTGGGCTTGTGGTGCAAGTGCAGGTTATGTAGCTATTGAGAGAGAGAAACCAGACCAAGTATATCTCATAGGACACGACTTATACAGTACAGACGACAAGGTAAACAATCTATTTAAGAGTACCAAACATTATGTCTCAAAGGAGAACGGTCCTACGCCTGCCATCAACTGGATTAGACAATGGTATACTCTAGCAGACTGGAACCCCAATATAGATTTCATCAAAATTAACAGATTTAATGACGGCCGTGATAAAGTAAACGGTCCTATAGAAGAGTGGAAAGAGCGAAAAAATATAGTATATGCCGACTATTCCACGCTTGACAATTTAGCTTAAATGGTGTATATTAGTAAACAATATGCGTAAAGTAATCTTATTTGCAAGTAATTTTATCTGTCTGGCTGAACATAGTTTAAGTGGACTAAAGGCATGGGCAAGGAGGGTTATGGCC
>Ga0181411_1000811_pt1 | contig 11467 bp, 12 predicted proteins | sample 34SPOviralmetaG_FD_130114 | JGI IMG/M metagenome (GOLD analysis project Ga0181411, IMG submission 130114) | Marine viral communities from the oligotrophic San Pedro Time Series (SPOT) site, San Pedro Channel, CA, USA - 34 SPOT_SRF_2012-07-09 | ecosystem: Environmental > Aquatic > Marine > Strait...
GGTATCTATGATCTGAATGAATTTTTATCTGTGGTTACAAGTCTTAACAAACCTGAACTTAAACTAGAAGATAAGTTTATGACCATTGCTGCTGAAGGTAGTAAGTCAAAGGCAAAATATTTCTATTCTGATCCATCAGTAATTGTAGCACCAACAAAAGAAGTTAATATGCCTGAGGCAGAAGTAACCTTTACTTTATCCGAATCTAATCTAAAAGAGTTATTGAAGATGGCTGCTATTCTTAAAACACCTGATCTTGCACTAGTAGGAACTAACGGTGGTACTATTTCACTTACTGTATGTGATAAGAAAAATGATACATCAAATAAATTTTCAATAGATGTTGCTGAAGGCGCTACTGCTGATTTCAAATTCTATTTTAAAGTAGAGAATATGAAAATGTTTTCTGGTGATTATGATGTATCTGTATCTTCAAAATCAATCTCTCATTTTCAAAATAAGAAGTTGCCAATTCAATATTGGATTGCTTTAGAACCAGATAGTTCTATTACTAAATAAATTTATATAATGAATAAGGTGAATAAAAAATGTCAGATTTTCTGTGGGTCGAGGAGTATCGTCCTAAAACAATAGATGATTGTATATTACCACAATCTCTTAAAACTCTCTTTACATCTTTTATAGAAAAAGGTGAACTATCTAATTTACTATTCTCTGGTACTGCTGGTATAGGCAAGACCACAGTTGCAAAAGCATTATGTGAGCAATTGAATTGTGATTGGATTATGATTAATGGTTCCGAAGAAGGTGGCATTGATGTACTAAGAAATAAGATTAAGAACTTTGCTTCTACTGTATCATTATCTGGTGGTAAAAAGGTAGTGATACTAGATGAGGCAGATTATCTTAATCCACAATCTACACAACCTGCTCTAAGAGGTTTCATCGAGGAGTTTCATAAGAATTGTAGATTTATTCTCACTTGTAATTTCAAGAATAGAATCATAGAACCTTTACATAGTAGATTTTCAAACATAGAATTTAAGATTGCCAACAAAGATAAACCTAAGTTGGCAAGTAAATTGTTTGAGCGAGCAACTTATATTCTAAAAGAACAGAATGTAGACTTTGAAGAAAAGGTACTTGCTGAATTAATCAAAAAACATTTTCCAGACTTTAGAAAACTTATAAATGAATTGCAAAGATATTCTGTTGCAGGAACTATTGACGCAGGTATTCTTGTAAATGTTTCGGATGAAAATCTAAAGACATTAGTATCTCATCTTAAAGGTAAAGAGTTCGGCGATATGAGAAAGTGGGTAGTAAATAATATTGATAATGATCCTGTGAAAGTCTTTCGTAAAATCTATGATAGTATGTATGAGAATTTACAACCAGAAACAATACCTCATGCTGTTTTGATTATCGCTGACTATCAATACAAGTCTGCCTTTGTTGCAGATCAAGAAATTAATCTAGTTGCTTGTTTGACTGAATTAATGTCCCAAGTTAAATTTAAATAATGTCTGCCCCTTTAGCTCAGTTGGTAGAGCAATTGATTTGTAATCAATAGGTCGGCAGTTCGAATCTGTCAAGGGGCACCAGAGAAATATATGATACATAATATAGATTGTTTAAAATTTTTAGAAACAACACCAGACGAATCTTTTGATGTTTGTATATCTAGTCCACCGTATAATCTAGGAGTTAGATATAGTAAATATGAGGATACAAGAGTTGATTATATAGAGTGGATGAAAGATGTATGGAGTGAAGTTTGTAGAGTATTAAAACCAGATGGTCATTTATTTTTAAATTTAGGATATTCTAAAGACAATCCTTTTGATACATATAAAGTTGCAGAAAATGTGCCATGGCTATTACAGAATAATATTATATGGGCAAAGGCAGTAGAGATTGATGGTAGAGTAAGAGGTTATAGCACACCACATTCAAGTAAAAGATATTTGCAAAATGGTTGGGAACATTTATTTCATTTTACAAAGAATGGTAATACACCTATCGATATAGAATGGTCGGGTGTACCTTACAATGAGGATTATAATAATGCAGAAAGAAATGCAAAACGAAGTGGTAAAAATTATAGAGCAACTACAAATTGTTGGCATATTACATACAAAAGTAAAGCAACAAAAGAGATAACAAAAGAGATTGCAGGTAGCAATAAACACCCAGCAATTTATCCAGAAACTTTAGTTGAGAAATGTTTGAAAGTATCTGGTTTGAAAAAAGGAGTTGTGTTCGATCCATTTATGGGAACAGGTACAACAGCTGTTGTTGCTAAACATTATAATTTAGATTATGTTGGTTGTGAGATAGATCAAGATTATTGTAAGTTTGCAAATGAAAAAATAACAAAGATATTATAATGTATGAATTAAAAGAATATTTAAATGCTATAAACTTTACAAAGAAGAATCTAATGGATTCAGAAGATAAAGACTGGGTCAAAAAGTATCCTACATTTATAGTCAATAAGATATTATCAGGTTTTTCTGATACTGTAATGCTTGCTAATGAAGTAAATCGTAATCACTTCTTAGATAAAGATATGCAATTCCAATTTCTACTAAATAGTATTAGAGCGAAGAAGAGGTTTAGTCCTTTTCTTAGAGCGTCTAAATTGAAAGACATTGAGTGTGTAAAAGAGTATTATGGATATAATAATGAGAAGGCAAAGTCCGCTCTTGATATACTCACCAAGGAACAAATTAAATTAATTAAAGAAAAGTTATTCAAAGGTGGGACAAAATGAATGAATTAGTAGACAACTGGAAACCAGAGTTAATGCTCGAAGTTCAGTTAAAAGAACCAGATGATTTTCTCAAAGTTAGAGAAACATTAACAAGAATAGGCGTGGCGTCTAGAAAAGACAAAAAGTTATTTCAATCTTGCCACATATTACACAAACAAGGTAGATATTTTATAGTCCATTTTAAAGAGTTATTTGCTTTAGATGGTAAAGAAGCAAACATATCTGACAATGATTGTGAAAGAAGAAATACGATTGCTCAATTATTAAGTGATTGGGGTTTGATTGCTATTTTAAATAAAGATATTGCAGAAAAGAAAGCACCATTATCACAAATTAAAGTTCTTGCATTTAAAGAAAAAGGTGAATGGGATTTACAAGCAAAATATAACATAGGTAAGAAACCAGAAGATGAAGGCACCGAAGTTTAAAGAATTTATTTCTGAGGAGAAAGTAGAAGAACCATATCGTTTGGTTATACTTTCCCATGATGACGCTGACGACCCTAATAAGACAGGTGATCTAATAAGAGAGAAAGCTAAAGCACTAGGCATTAAAGTATTACTTGCCGAGTTCATAGGTGCTTTTGTTAGTGAAGAAAATGATAAACTATACATGAATAGTTTTCCTGTTGAAAAGGGTGGTGCAGTTGCAGAACCTGATCCTAAAAAAGATATTGTTTACGATAAACCATTTGAGATTGATGCTAAAAATACAATCATAATGATACGAGGATTAGGTACTCCTGGTGTAAGTGGTAATCGTTCTTGGTATGCTATGACAAAAGACCTTGAACATAGAGGTTTTGCAGTTATCAATTCAGCAGAATGCCATGATATATGTTCAGACAAATGGATGAATCAGATTATCTTTGAGAGAAATAAAATAAACACACCTAAAACAGTTCGTGTATTACATTCAGAAGGATCAGAAAATGCACTAAAAGAATTAGATAGTGATTTTCCTATCATCTTAAAAACAGGTTCTGGTTCAAGAGGTGTTGGTGTTATTCTAGTAGAGAGTGCTGCTTCTTGCCAATCAATCGTACAGTTATTGTATAGAGAAAATGAATTCATAGATATTATTCTACAAGAGAAACTACCAACAAAGTATGATGTAAGAGTAATTATCTGTGGTGAAGAAATCATAGGTGTAATGAAACGACCTATTATTGAGGGTGATTTTAGAAGTAATGTATCACAAGGTTCTGAACCAACGACACATAAACTTACTGCTAAAGAGGCAGAAGAATCACTTAGAGCTGCCAAGGCAGTTGAAGGTGTGATTGTTGGAGTTGATTTTATTCCTGCAAAGAATAGAGAAAAAGATAGTCCACATTTTATTGAGGTTAATTCAACGCCAGGTTTAATCGGTATTGAAGAAGCATTAAAAACTGAAGGTAGTATAGTCGAGAAGATTCTCGTAAAACTACAAAATCGTGAAGTGTGGAATAATTAAGTTTTTCGCTTTACAAAACACTAAAAATTTGTTATAATAAGATATATGAAATTCTACACCAGCGTTCTACCCTATCACGGCAAACTTCTAGTTCGTGGTGTCAATGAAGATGGTGCTCGCAAAAAGTATAGACTTAATTATGAACCTTCCCTTTTCATTCCAGTTCAAAAAGAATCAAAATACAAGACACTTGATGGTCGTAATTTAGACAAAATTAAATTCGATAGTATTGTTGAAGCAAAAAAGTGGATTCAAGAATATCAAGGCGTCACCAACTTCGAATATTTTGGTAATACAAGATATCAATATCCATATATTGCAGATACATTTTCAGATAAGATTGATTGGGATATAAAACAGATTAGAATTCTTACAATTGATATCGAGTGTGAGAGTGAGAATGGTTTTCCTGATCCAAGTCTGGCAGAAGAACCTTTAATTTCAATTACAGTAAGAGATAGTACAACAAAAAATATTCTAGTTTTTGGTATGGGCAACTTTGTTAATGATCGACCAGATGTGCATTATAAAAAATGTGCAACTGAAAGAGATATGATTGCTAAGTTTGCTGAATTCTGGAACTTCTATAAACCTGATGTGGTTACAGGTTGGAATGTTAAGTTCTTTGATATACCTTATCTAATGAATAGATTTAAAAATCTCATGGGCGAAGAATACATTTCTCAATTTAGTCCTTGGGGTATTGTCAATGAAGGTACTGCTCTAGGATTAGGATATAATAGACAAGAAAAGTATTTTGATTTACTTGGCATTGCAACTTTAGATTATCTAGACCTATATCGTAAACACACTTTCGTTAGGCGTGAGAGTTATAAACTAGATTATATTGGTGAAGTAGAAGTAGGTGAAAACAAGAATGAAAATCCATATGATACTTTCAAAGAGTTTTATTCTAATGACTATCAAAGATTTATTGAATACAATATTCAAGATGTAGAATTAGTTGACAAGTTAGAAGATAAAATGAAACTAATTGAATTACATTTGACAATGGCATATGAGGCAAAAGTTAATTATCAAGATTGCTTTGGTCAAGTTCGTATGTGGGATAGTATTATCTTTAATCATTTAAAAGAAAAGAATGTAGTTGTGCCTGCAGTTGTTGAATCTAAAAAGTCTGATGGCTTTGAAGGTGCATATGTAAAAGATCCTGTTGTAGGTTTTCACGATTGGATTTGTAGTTTTGATTTAAATAGTTTGTATCCGCATTTAATTATGCAGTATAATATATCGCCGGAGACTATGGTCGGGTTTGATCCAGGTAAAGTAAATGTGGTAGATATGTTAAATGAAAAGGTTAATCTATCTGATTTAGATAGTCGAACTATAACTCCTAACGGTGCTCAATTTCGAACAGACAAACGAGGTTTTCTTCCAGAGTTGATGGATAAACTCTATCAAGAAAGAGTTATCTATAAGAATAAGATGTTAGCCGCAAAATCTTTGTATGAAGAAACTGGTGATGAAAGATTAAAGAATGATATTGCAAAAAATCACAACATACAGTTGGCAAGAAAGATTGCATTGAATAGTGCTTACGGTGCTATTGGCAATCAGTATTTTAGATATTTTGATGTTCGCCATGCAGAAGGTATTACAATGGCAGGTCAATTGACAATTCGATGGATTGAAAATGATGTGAATAAGTTTCTAAATAATTTACTCAAAACAGAAAATGTATCTTATGTTGTTGCCTCTGATACTGACTCAATCTATATTCGATTAGGTGAAGTTGTGAGTAGAATATTCAAAGATCAATCTGACACTAGAAAGATTGTGAAAGTTATGGATAAATTCTGTGAAGAAAAACTACAACCATTTATTGATTCGAGTTTTGCTAGACTTGCTAAATATGTTAATGCATATGAACAAAAAATGATTATGAAACGAGAAGTGATTGCAAACAAAGGTATATGGACTGCTAAGAAAAGATATATTCTGAATGTGTTTAATGAAGAAGGTGTTGATTTAAAAGATCCTAAGTTAAAAATTATGGGCATTGAAGCAGTTAAGAGTTCAACTCCTGCCCCTTGTCGTATCAAAATTAAAGAGGCATTGAAAGTGATTATGACTAAAGATGAATCAGCATTGATTCAATTCATTGATGACTTTAGAGTTCATTTCAAAAAGTTACAACCAGAAGAAATTGCTTATCCTCGTTCTTGTAATAATCTTAAAAAATATACTTCATCAAAAGACATATATCAAAAGTCTTGTCCGATTCATGTAAGAGGTGCTTTATTATATAATCATCAATTGAAGAAACGAAAACTAGTGAAGTATGAGGCGGTCAATGAAGGTGATAAGATTAAGTTTATTACATTGAAAGAACCTAATCCACTCCATGAAAATGTGATATCTTTTATATCTACATTACCGAAAGAGTTTGATCTTCACAAATATATTGATTATGATGAACAGTTTAATAAATCTTTTCTTGAACCGTTGAAGTTTATTCTAAATGCAATCAACTGGAATTTTGAAAAGAAAGCAAGTCTAGAGGAGTTCTTTGGGTGAGATTAATAATCTGTAAACATTGTAAGTGCCGACAAATAAAAGTAGGAGTATTCTGTATAAACTGTGGGAGACTAACAAATGGTCGATAAAACACTATATAAACGCCTTCTAGACGCCGCTAATGACGGTAAACTACCTATCTTAGATAACAAGTCGTTTGAATTACTGAACGCTCAGTACGGTAAAGAAATCTTTAGAGAAACCCTTGCTGAATACATAGCAACTGAACGACCTGTATTTCCTTTGAAAGAAATTTCGTATGATGATATGCGAGATAGTTTCGGTAAATTAAAGAAGTTTAATACTAATACAATCTGTATTCCACAAGAGCAAATCGAAAAAGAAGTCTATGAAAAATATGATGACTATGAATATCCATATTCACAATATGGTCTTGGTCTGATAAATGGTGCCAGTACATTTAATGATGTATCAAATTATTTTCATCAAGACTTGAGATTAGAATGTGGTAGTTATGGATTTAGAGCACCGAAAGAAGTATGGGAGAATGGCACAGCAAAAGATATCTGGAAGTGTTTTGGTCCTATCTGGCGTGGTATCAATGGTGTTCAAAAAGTTATGATCGAGGGTAAAGAAGAATTGATTGGTGGTCAGTTGAATGAAAAGAGTTATATATCAGCATTTAGATTAGGTACATATATTGCAACACAATTTAAACCAGTAGTTGCAAAAGCAATCTATGATATTACAGACGCTAAAAGAGTTCTCGATACAAGTTGTGGTTGGGGTGATAGACTTGCAGGTTTCTTTGCCAGCGATGCTGAAGAATACTATGGTTGTGATCCTAATCCAAATACATATCAAAGATATCAAGAACAGATTTCTACTTACAATAAACTATTACCTAAACCTAAGAAAGTTCAGATATGGAATTGTGGTGCAGAGGATATACCTTATGATAAACTACCAGCAATAGATGTTGCATTTACAAGTCCGCCTTACTTCTCTACCGAAGAATATAACAAAGGTGGTGAGTTAGAAGAAAATCAATCTTGGTTTAAGTTCAATGAGTATGAGAAATGGCGTGATGATTTCTATTTACCAGTTGCAGAAAAAAGTATGAAAGTATCTAGATTTATGTTCTGTAATATTATGGATCCTAAAATCAAAGGTACAAGATATCGTTCTGGCGATGAATTAGTAAATCATCTTAAAGATAAATTCTTAGGTCAAATCGGTATGAGAATTATGCAACGCCCACAAGGTAAGGCAGTATTCAAAGATGAAGATGGTAACTTTAGTAAAGAGAAACTAGATGAGAATATGAATAAAATGTTTATCGAGAATGTCTGGTGCTTCGGCGACAAAGATTTAGACTTGTTTAGATATTCTAGAAAAGCAACTTTAGATGAATTTTTTGCTTGACAATGGCGTATAAATATTGTATAATAGTAATTTGAATTGAGGAATAATATGAGTGATTTTTTGAAAGATATAATTAAAGAAACAGGTAATGAATATGCAAGTCTAGTAGCGGATGGTTCAACAGGTGATGTTGATTCATTTATAGATACAGGTTCATATATATTCAATGCTTTACTCGGTGGTAGTATTCATCGAGGTCTACCATCTAATAAGATAACTGCGATTGCGGGTGAAAGTGCGACAGGTAAAACTTTCTTTGTATTAGGTATGTGTAAAAACTTCTTAGATCAAAATCCAGATGGTGGTATTATATTCTTTGAAAGTGAATCTGCAATAACAAAAGAGATTATTGAAGATAGAGATATTGATAGTAGTAGAATGGTTATCATGCCTGTAACTACTGTCCAAGAATTTAGACATCAGGCGATTACAGTATTAGACAAATATACTGGTCAAGATGCTTCTGAAAGAAAACCATTATTACTTGTATTAGACTCTTTAGGTATGTTATCAACTACTAAAGAAATGGAAGACACACAAGCAGGTAAAGAAACAAAAGATATGACAAGGGCACAAATTGTAAAAGCTGCCTTTAGAGTATTGACACTTAAATTAGGAAAAGCAAAAGTTCCTCTTATTATCACTAACCACACCTACGATGTTGTTGGTAGTATGTTCCCTCAAAAAGAAATGGGCGGTGGTTCTGGTCTCAAATATGCGGCTAGTTCCATTGTCTATCTTTCTAAACGAAAAGAAAAAGATGGCACAGAAATTATTGGCAATATCATTCATTGTAAAAATTACAAATCTCGATTGACAAAAGAGAATAAAGTTGTGGATGTTAGATTAACCTATGATAAAGGTTTAGATAGATACTATGGTCTGCTAGATTTAGCATTGAAACACAATATATTTAAACAAGTTTCTACACGAATTGAACTACCAGACGGTTCTAAAACCTTTGGTAAAACTATTAATAATGATCCAACAAAATATTTCACACCAGAAATACTAGAACAGTTAGATCAAGTTTGTGCAAAAGAATTTAAATATGGAGATGTAATTGACATTAACACCGCCAACACCGATACACCAGACAACGAATCCTAAACACCGAGAGGATTATGTGTTTGTAGAGAAACCTGGAGAGGACTTTACAGCACTTAAACTTATTAGTGGACCGTATGCAAGTATAGTTTACAAATATGGTAATGTAGGATTTGCTGATGAATCTAAAAAGACACCAGAAGGTGCTTTGCCCATGCAGTTTGATTATACTGTTATTGAAAATAATATCATGGCAGACACCGATAGTCAAGACTTCATAGATCATCTAGGTGATATATTAGTTGTATTATTAGATGAGCAAATGAAACAACAAAAGCAATCTGAGTCTGAAAAAATGCAACTAGAATTGGAACCAATAGAATAACTATGGAAAGAATTGAAACTACAGCACTTAAAAATTTAATTCATAATGAAGAATATACAAGAAAGGTTTTACCTTTTCTAAAACCTGAATATTTTTCAGATAGACATGAGCAGATTTTATTCAATGAAATTGAAAAGTTTGTTTCTAAGTACAATAATCTTCCGACAAAAGAATCTTTATCTATTGAAATCAACTCTAACAAAACTGTTAATGAAGATGAATACAAAAAGATTACAGATATTATATCATCATTAGATCCTACTAAAGTAGATTTAAATTGGTTAGTTGAAACAACAGAAAAGTTTTGTAAAGACCGTGCGATACATAATGCTATATTAGGAGGTATTCAGATTATTGATGGTAAAGATAAACAACATACTCCAGAATATTTGCCAGAAATGTTATCGAATGCTTTGGCAGTATCGTTTGATCAAAAAGTAGGGCATGATTATTTAGAAGAATCAAAAGAAAGATTTGATTTCTATAGGACAAAAGAAGAAAGACTTGAATTAGACTTAGACTATTTTAATAAGATAACAAGAGGCGGTATACCAAGTAAGACTTTGAATATCTGTCTTGCAGGTACTGGTGTTGGTAAGACAATGTTTATGACACACCTTGCTTCTTCAATCTTATTACAAGGTAAGAATGTTTTATATATCACAATGGAGATGGCAGAAGAAAGAATTGCAGAAAGAATTGACGCTAATCTATTGAATGTAGGTATGAGTGATTTAGAAGAATTACCATATCAAATGTATGAAACTAAGATAAATAAACTACAAAGTAAGACAACAGGTAAATTGATTATAAAAGAATATCCAACTGCTTCTGCTCACACAGGTCATTTCAAATCATTGATAAATGAACTGGCATTAAAGAAGTCTTTTAAACCAGATATTGTGTTTATTGACTATTTAAATATATGTGCAAGTTCTAGATTTAAAGCAGGTTCAAATGTTAATTCATACACATACATAAAATCAATCGCTGAAGAACTTAGAGGTTTGGCAGTAGAAAATGATATACCTATCTTTTCTGCAACTCAAACGACTCGTGGTGGTTATGTAAGTAGTGATGTAGGATTAGAAGATACATCTGAAAGTTTTGGTTTACCTGCAACAGCAGACTTTATGTTTGCTTTGATATCGAATGAAGAACTTGAAGAAAAGAACCAGATACTGGTTAAACAATTGAAGAATAGATATAACGACCCAACTTTAAATCGTAAGTTTATCATTGGTGTTGATCGTTCTAAAATGCGACTGTATGATGTAGAACAGATCGCTCAAGAAGATTTAGTAGATAGTGGACAAGATAAGTCATCTACTATAACAAGTAAGTTTGAAAAACAAGGTAAGTTTTCAGATTTTAAAATTTAGAAAGGAGGCACAATGGCACAAGGTAAAGTTAAATGGTTTGACGCTAAGAAAGGTTTTGGATTTATTGAACCTGATGATGGTAGTAAGGATGCATTTTTGCATATTTCAGCATTAGAAAAAGCAGGTATAAGTCAACTTGAAGTTGGACAAGCTGTAACATACGAACTTGCTGAACAGCGTGGTAAGCAATCAGCAACAGAAATTAAAACAATATAAAGGAGGTTATAGTGGCTATAACAATAAACAATAAACAATATGATGAAACTAAGTTGGATCAAAGTGTGAAAAATTCAATTGCACAGGTTCAACAATTGCAAACTAGATTGAATGCTATACAAATGGACTTTGATAACGCTAAAGTTTTATTACAACATCATCAAAAAAACATAACAGATAATCTTCCTGCGTCAGCAGAAATAGAAGAACCTGTTGAAGAACCAAAGGTAGAATAATGCCAAGGAAAGTTGACAAATCTTTTCACTACGAAAAGAAAATGAGCAAACGCAAAGGTAAAGGCGTTCGATGGTTAGTAATTGA